>Ga0169931_10001251_pt1 | contig 42093 bp, 36 predicted proteins | sample Kivu_15m_20L_FD_129675 | JGI IMG/M metagenome (GOLD analysis project Ga0169931, IMG submission 129675) | Freshwater microbial communities from Lake Kivu, Western Province, Rwanda to study Microbial Dark Matter (Phase II) - Kivu_15m_20L... | ecosystem: Environmental > Aquatic > Freshwater > Lake... | reverse complement strand
TTGCGTCCCCAACGGGATTTGAACCCGTGTTAACGCCGTGAAAGGGCGACGTCCTAGGCCACTAGACGATGGGGACAGTGGAAGAGGTAAGGGTATCGGGTCAATTAAGTAGGGCAAAACTAATTAAGTAAATAGGCGCAAAAACCAATAGATAGTTTAAGTGCGACAATTATCCCTATGGCCATCATCTCCAATTGCACAGCATCAATAATTAAAGATGCAGCTCTTGCCCTAAAAGAGGGGCATTTGGTGGCATTTTCAACTGAGACTGTTTATGGCCTTGGCGCAGATGCCACAAATGAAAAAGCAGTGGCCAGAATCTATGAAGTTAAGGGCAGGCCAACAGATCACCCACTCATTGTGCACATCTCATCTATGGAGTTAATGGATAAGTGGGCAAGTGAAATACCAGATTATGCAATAAAACTCGCAAGAGCTTTTTGGCCAGGGCCGATGACACTAGTTTTGAAAAGAACTTATTTTGCCAAAGATTTTATTACAGGCGGTCAAGACACAGTTGCTATACGTGTTCCTTCCCATACCTTAGCTAATCAATTATTGAAGGAATTTGAATCTCTTGGTGGATATGGTGTTGCAGCACCAAGCGCGAATAGGTTCGGCAAAGTTTCTCCAACTAACTCACAGGCAGTTGAAGAAGAGCTTGGTAATTTCTTATTAGAGAACGATCAAATTTTAGATGGTGGACAATCACAAATTGGTATTGAATCTACAATTATTGATTGCACTGGTAATGTACCAAAAATTTTACGCCCTGGCTCGATAACTTTAGAAATGGTTGAAAACTTACTTAACATACAGATCAGCGAGTTCAACTCACCTAATCTAGAAGTAAAAGTACCTGGATCTTTTGAGGCTCATTACTCACCAAACGCTAATGTGGTATTAAATGGCATAACAAAATCAGGTGATGGGTTTATTGCACTAGAAGAAGTTCCCACCCCCATTGGGGCTATCAGATTGGCATCACCAAGAGATAATTTTGAATATGCTCATACTCTTTATAACGCTTTGAGACTCGCAGATAGTAAAGGGCTAGAAAAAATTATAGTAATTCCACCACTAAAACTAGGCATAGGTCTAGCTATCCAGAATAGACTTAAAAAAGCTTCGACTGAAAATAGTTATCAAACCAAAACTGGCACTGGTAAAGACCAAGAGTAATTCATAAATTGATATTTTTGATCAGTCTTGAATAATTTATCAAATATACTCTAAAGTGGCTTTGAATTTTCAAGGTCAATTAATTTATTCAATTAACTCAAAAGCATTTAAAAGATCAAGTTTTCTATTTAAGTGCCATTAATTAATCCGTATTTCACTTACCCAAATGTTTAAAAGACCCTTTTCGTAGTGTTAGATTTACCCATGCGCTTAGGACACATCTCATATGTAACTCACCGCCATCAACTAGCCGACACCGTGCAACGTCTTGGTGCTCGCCTTGGCAACACATTTGTTGATGGTGGTATTCACCCACGTTTTGGCACACTCAACTGCACACTCTCATCACAAGGTGGACCCTACCTAGAAATTGTCTGTCCACTAGATCATCCATCATCAGATTCAACTCCTTTTGGTGAAGCTGTTTCACAACGTGCTGCAGAAGGTGGCGATTGGCTCACTTGGGTTGTGGCTGTTGATGATGTCTCTAAGATTGAAAAGCGTTTAGGTTGCGCAGCTGTTGATGGTCACCGCACAAAGCCGGATGAAAAAGATTTAGCTTGGAAGCAAATTGGTGTTCTTGGAACTTTAGAAAACAAACAACTTCCATTCTTTATTGAGTGGTTATCTATCGATCACCGTTCAACAGCTGGAAAAGCAATAGCAAAGATTGTTAAAGTCGAAATCTCTGGCGATGAGTCACGCATTGAAGAATGGCTTGGTTCAGAACTCCGCGCTGCAATTGTTTCAGATGTTGAAGTTGAATGGGTTGTTGTAGCGGCGAGTGAAGGTGAATCTGGAATCGTTGCCGTGCATGTTATGACGCCCAGTGATGTTGTGCGGTTGAATTGATGAATACTGGAGAAAATATCTTCCAAAGCCCGAATAATCCACATTATTCTGGAACACAGGAACTGCTAGATACTGAAGCAAATTTAATTCGTTACTCAACATCCATCGTTGACAAGCTCTATAGCTATTTAGAATTAAATAAAGTTGTTAAAGAAAATAATGGATCACTTCTAGAGTTTGGAGCAGGAATTGGATTTTTAGCCAATATTTTTTATGTAAGATACAACATTAAACCTACATGCATTGAGATAAGTCCCGATTTAGTGAGAGTAATTAGAAACAAGAATTTTGAGTGTTATCAATATTTAAAGGAAACAACACAGCAATATGAGGCAATTTATTCCTCAAATGTTCTTGAACACATCGTTGATGATACTGAAACACTATATGAGCTAAATTTAAGTCTTAAAGAAAATGGAATGATTGGAATTTATGTACCTGCACATAATTTTTTATTCTCATCTTTAGATAAGCAAGTGGGGCATGTCAGAAGATACTCAAAAAATGAACTTGTTGTGAAAGTACAAAACGCAGGATTTAAAATCATTAGAATCCAGTATGACGATTGTCTAGGTTTTTTTGCGTCTATTTTAATTAAAATTGTTGGCTACAAGAATAAAGCCAATCTAGGTAATTCACAGAGTTTAAAAATTTACGATAAGTACATTTATCCCGTTTCTAGAATCCTTGATAATGTGGGCGCATCTAAATTACTGGGTAAAAATATTCTACTTATTGCTCAAAAAATTCAAAATCCAATAGTTAACAAATAAAAAGTTGAATGGTTAGTTATCTTTGGAACCATCGCACAGGCTAACAAAATAAATACAAAGTTTGAAATGCTGAATACAAGTAATGAATCAGAGTGAACTGACCCAGCTAGACAAATCAGAATTCGCCTGATTGGTTCAGTAGTCACTATCGCTTGATTCAAGAAGAGAAAATACGTCAAAAATAATAGAAAAAACTCATTCAAGAAAAGAACTGCTAAAATTTGGCATGAAGAGAATTTCTGTAGTCACTCCGGTCTTTATGGAAGAGGAAGGGGTATCTAAATTCTATTCTGAAGTTGTTTTGAATCTAGAATCTTTGAAAGTAGATTTTGAGGTTATATTCTGCATAGACCCTTCTACGGATAATACTGAATTGGTAATAGAAGAAATGTGCAAAAAAGATAAACGAGCGAAGATGATTGTATTTTCAAAGCGAGTTGGGCAAGATTTTGCACTTATGGCGGGACTGGAAATTGCTATAGGCGACTGTGTAGTGTTAATGGATTCGGATTTACAAGATCCACCTAGTCTTCTGCCCAAGCTAATTGAGACCTGGCTAGCTGGACATAAGGTTGTACTTGCACAGCGAAAATCACGCGATGGAGAAAACCTAATTAAGATTTGGACGTCTAAGTTTTTTTACAGATTTATGCGCAAATTTTCAGATGAAAATTTCCCCGAAGGCACTGGAGATTTTAGACTTTTAGACAGATCGGTAGTTAATGAGGTAATCAAATTTAAAGAACAACAACCGTTTATGAGAGCAGTAATGTCTTTAGTTGGTTTTGAAAGCACGCGCATAGAGTTTGAGAGGGAATCTAGAGCAATCGGCGTTACAAAATACAGTCGTTTTTTTGGCGGGTACCAGATTGCTTTTAGAACAATATTAAACTATTCAAATATTTTATTAAAATTAAGCCTGATAATTGGCATAACTATCGCAGTTTCATCGTTTCTGTTCGCTATATTTTTTGTTGTCGCAAAAATATTTGGAGCTGAGTTTGCTTCTGGTGTCACTACTATTGTTTTTTCTATTTGGTTTCTTGGAGGCACAATACTTACGGGAATTGGAATCGTCGGCCTCTACATTGATAAAATTTTCAATGAAGTGAAAGTAAAACCTCGCTACATTGTCGCAAGAAGTTTGGGATTAAGTCATAATAAAGAATTATGAAAACATTGATAACGGGCGGTGGCGGGTTTGTAGGCTCTGAAATAATACGAAAATGGCAAACTAATAACAAAGAATCACTAGTTGTTTTGGAGAAAAATTCCGAGTACTTAGATAAGTTGTCTTACACTAGAAATGAAATGGAACTAATTCATGGAGATTCATCCGACTTAGATTTGCTTAACTCTATTTTTAGTAAAGACAACATAAGCCGTGTCATTCACCTAGCGGCAAACAGTGACATTAAGGGCGGATCCTCGAACACTGGACCTGATTTTCATGACACACTGAAAACTTCGGTTGCTTTGGCTGAAATTCTCGAATTCCATAGAATTTCAAATCTGTATTTTGCTTCGACATCAGCAGTTTATGGCGACAAAGTTAGTCCAATTCTAATGCGGGAATCTATAATCAAATCCCCAATATCGAATTATGGGTGGGCAAAACTAGCGAGCGAGAAAATTCTAGAGGGAGCTGCAACTAAATTAGGTTTCACGCTTAAAATAATCAGATTTCCAAATGTAGTAGGCCCAAACCCTACACATGGAATTCTCTTCGATTTCAAGAACAAACTAAAGGCAAATTCAAATGAACTTGTCGTGTTAGGCGATGGCAATCAAAATAAACCGTACATTCATGTAAATGACCTAACAGACGTAATACTTCATCTAATAGGCATGGAAAGCAAATCTGATTTCAAATACTTCAATGAAATAAATATCGGTCCTGGCGACACAATAAAGGTTAAAGAAATTGTTGATATAGTTTTGGAAATCTCGGGTTTAAAACCAAATATCAAATGGGGATCAAAGTCATCTGGATGGGAAGGCGACATACCTTCCTACAACTACGGAGATGAACTTCCGCGCGAATTTGCAGAAATAGAAGTTAGAAATTCTAAAGACGCCGTTAAGGATGCTTTCACAGAATGGTGGAATAGTTGAAGAATATTGTCATTATGGCAGGTGGCAGAGGGACGCGATCAAGCAATCCAGCTATCCCCAAGTCTCTTCAATTGATTCTTGGCAAAACAATAATTGAGTGGCAACTTGAAAAAATAGCCAGAGATATCTCTGCAAAAGTATGGGTCATTGGTGGTTTCAAAGGGCAAAGCCTTCAGGATTACCTTTTGACGATTAGCCACAAATTTCCTAATCTATCTATAGAGTATTTACAGGATTACGAACTGAATGGCACACTCAAAGCTCTATATCGATTTTCCCATCTAATCGAAGGAAACGAATTTGCCATTCTCTTAGGTGATGTCATTATCAATTTTGATTGGCAATTATTTTTTGACAATCTCAGAGAAAAAGATGTGGATGCACTGATTGTAACTCACCCAAATAATCACCCTGAAGACAGTGATGTGTTAATTGATTCTCAGTTTGATTCTGAATTAATGGTATTACCCAAAAAAAGACGTTCAAGTGATTTTGATGGAAATCAGGTGTTTGCTGGAATATACGGAATTAAAAGGAATATTTTGCAAATACCGCTCAAGGACGGCTCCGATCTTGCTGATTTATTCTGTAAAGAAATATTCGAGAAGTACCGCGTTAGAAACTATATATCCGTTGATTACATAAAAGACTCTGGAACCAAGAGCCGAATTCTTGAAATTGAAAATGACATCCTCTTTGGGAACTTTGAAAACAGGAACCCAGTGAATCGAAGTATCATTTTTGTCGATTTTGATAACACATTACACAAGAATATTGAAGTTAAGAAAAATGACACGGAAATCAACCTAAATCCTTTCATCGTTAATTCACTTCGAAAAATCAATAAAATTGGAATTCCAATTGTGGTAATAACGAATCAACCGGGTGTAGCTAAAAATTTATTTAGCCTTAATGACCTTGAAATTTTCTTTCGCAGAATTCAGAGTGAACTTGCAAAAGAAAGTTGCTTTATTGATGCCTGGTACTTCTGTCCTCATCATCCTGAAAAAGGATGGCCCGGTGAAAATATAGATTTAAAAATTGATTGTAATTGTAGAAAACCGAAAGTCGGGTTAATTGAAAAATTCGCGAAAACGAATACATTCAGTCCGTCTATATCCTGGTTTGTGGGCGATTCTTTGCGGGATAAAGAACTAGCCCTATCTGCTGGGCTAAATTTCATCCATTCAAGAGTAGATGAAGATGAATTGAATAATTTTCGCAGTACCAGTTCCGTGCTATCTAACCTTGCAGAAATACTTACTCATGATAATTTGTAGAACACCACTTCGCGTTAGTTTATTCGGGGGTGGTAGTGATATTCCTGCATATTTTGAACAGAATTCGGGCGCTGTCTTGAGTTTCACTATAAATAAGTATATTTACACGTCAATACATCCTTTAATTGAATCAAATCAGATCTTATTGAAATATTCCAAGAATGAATTGGTTGAAAAAGTAGCTGACATCAAACATCCTGTATTTCGAAAAATTCTTGAACGTTATAGCATCGCGGGGATCGATATATCAGTTAGTAGTGACGTTGCTGCCGGAACCGGGCTGGGGTCCTCATCGGCATTTACAGTGAATATCTTACAATTAATTAAAGAGTATCTTGGTTACTCATACAGCAAGAGATCTTTAGCTGAGGAAGCGTGTGAAATAGAATTAGAGCAACTTAAGGAACCAATAGGACTGCAGGATCAATTCGCATCTGCATTTGGAAACTTTAATTTACTAGAATTTTCAAAAAACAAAGAAGTTGCCGTTACACCCCTGGAACAATTTACAGAAATTGACAAATTAATTTCGAAAAACATGATATTGATTCGAGTGGGCGGTTTGAGATCAGCCCAGGATGTCCTAAATGTTCAGATTAGCTCGATGAGTGACATGCAAAAACAAGTGACTTTGTCACAAATGGCAGAACAGGCCCGTCAAGCATTTAGAAAAATACAACATGGACCAGAGTGGATTGGCAAATTGTTGCATGAAGCATGGATACTAAAGAAGTCTCTCAGCCCAATAATTTCTAATAAGGATGTCGATGACTTGTATGAGCACTTATTGGAATTAGGAGTCTACGGTGGAAAATTATTAGGAGCAGGAAAATCAGGTTATTTTCTAGTGATAGCGGAAGAAGAGGTGATTGACCAAATTAAGAATCTAAAAAACCTGTTAACCTTGAGTATTGCTCGTGATCGTGATGGAAGTCGAATAATCTACAAATCGGAGGATTTATGAGTGCGTTTGAACTGTACGTTAATGAGAACAACTTTACGGCGACTAAAATACCTGAAATCCAAGTAAACAGCCTAGTTAACGCAATCAGAAGTACCATTTTATCAAGCGGATGTATATGGATTGCTGGGAACGGAGGAAGTTCATCAACTGCATCGCATGCTGCATGTGATCTAGCCAAAGGTGTATCTCTTAAAAACGGGCACCCAGTCCGAGCCATAAGTTTAATGGATCAGATTGCGACCCTTGCAGCTTGGTCAAATGACTGTGGGTTTGATGAAGCCATTTCAAATATGTGTAAACAAAATCTCCAAAAGGGAGACCTACTGATTGTTATCTCAGCAAGCGGAAATTCAAATAACGTAATCAAAGCCGTCATGACGGCAAGAGAAATGGGGGTAAAAACTGCATCACTAACAGGTTATGACGGCGGCGATGTCAAGGAGTTAACGGAGATAAACGTCAATATCCCATCACAGGATATGCAGATAATTGAAAACTTGCACCTAATGATTGTGCACTGGTTATTTAAAGCTATTTAACAATTAAATTTGGGGGTAGAATTGAAGTCATTAGTCACGGGTGGCGCTGGATTTATAGGTTCGAACTTGGTTGAAAAGCTTTGTGGATTAGGGGATGAAGTAGTAATTATAGATAATTTCTCATCTGGGTTTAAAAAAAATATCGAAAAGCTTGGCATTGAAGTTCTTGAAGCAGATATACGAGATAAGGAAATCATTAATTCTAAAATTTTCAAGAATACAGACAGGATTTTTCATCTAGCAGCCAATGTTGATAACAGATTTTCATGGGATGACCCAGAACTTCCAGTAAGAAGTAACATCGAAGGAACTTTGAATGTTTGCCTTGCTGCAAGAAATAATGATGTGAATCAAATAGTTTATTCGTCAACGGGCACTGTTTATGGGGATTTACCATCACCACCCTACAGCGAGGACAGACAAACAAGCGATCAAACAACTTTGTATGGTGCTACCAAATATTCGGCCGAAGGACTCTTGTCAGTTTTTGCCACACATTATGCAATCTCTTCTACAGTTTTTCGATTTGTAGGAGTTTTAGGCCCAAAAACAAGCCACGGCCACCTCTTCGATTTTATGAGAAAGTTAGACAAGGATCCAAAAGAGTTAAAAGTTTTGGGAAATGGTTATCAAAAAAAAGCTTATGTCGATGTAGATGACGTTGTTAAGGCTTTGATCCATACTAAGAAAGTTAAATTTGACGTCTTTAATGTAGGACGCCCAGATTTTTCTACCGTCCGCGATTCAGTTAGGTGGTTGTGTGAGGAGATGGACATCGATCCTGAAATATCGTATGAAAATACTGACAAGGGGTGGATTGGCGATAATCCAACACTCTACTTAAACGTAGAGAAAATCTTAAACACTGGATGGCAACCAACTTATACGATTGAAAATTCAGTAAAGAGAACGGTCAGATGGCTATCCGAAAATCTATGGATACTCAGACAGTCAAAACGGCATATTGGCGGGCCAGAATAGAACTCTAAATAATCACTTTATAATGTTCCACGCCTTAACAAAAGTGAACTCATTAAAATAAGCAATATGATCGGGTTAATTATTGAATTAATGGTAAAACCACTCGAATCGAATTCAAATGTCAACCAGACCCAATGTTTGGGAATAACCAAAATACAGATTAGTAGCGGTAGAAGAGATGGGGGGGACCCCCTTTTCCCCAGATGAAAACAAAGGGAATTATGAAATAAAGCAATTTATAGTCAGCGCCTGCACCCCCAAATAGTGTAAGAATGCAGACAAGCAAGATTAAATTTCCACTATCAAATGAATCTTTCCTCGCACGAAGGAAGATTACGAGACAAAGAGTCAGTTCCAGAAGTAATCCAAGAATTGAAATCAAAGTAGAAAAGATATGAGACATATTTGCCCCGCTCAACCACAAATAGATGGCTTTAAAGACTCCTGTAAAGGAGTTACCCATCAATAAACCACCGTTTCCTGCCACATAACCATCTCTGTAGTCTGCATAACTCAAGAAAAGATCCTGTATTGCTACGAATGGAGATCTATTGAAATATGCTAACGGGATCAAAAACAATATTATAGACCATGCGGTAAAACGAACAAGGAACTTCTGATATACAGACTTAAAAAATGGAATAAGAAAAATCAGTAACAACGGATCAAAAGATACTAAAACTGCAAACAAGAATCCAGCAACCCTAAGATTTCCAAACTTAATAGCTGTTAAAGCAAGTAACAAAATAGTAACTAACCAAAGATCGTCATTCCCACGTGAAACTGCAAAAATCAAAGGGTAAGAAAAAACTCCAAACAGAAGAAGTGTTTGTTTGCGGCAATAAAAATATACACAACTAAACAAAACACCGCACGATAATAAAGTCAAAAAAATCAAGGAAAATCTAAATGGAAAGTGTGAAAAGAAGGAGTAGAAAGCAACTTGAAAAGGTGTGTATAGATACTCAATCGGATTTCCAGGATTAATCCCGCCATCGGGATAATTCATGTAGTAATTGGTAGCAAAAAAAAGAGGATTCCTGAGATCGTCAAAGGTACCGATTTTTGAAGTTAAGAACTTAAATATTGGATAGCCAAAAGTACTTGAAAAAGATAGAGAAATAAAAGTCAAAGCGATAGTAGCGTACATGTATAAATATTTATTTTTTGATGGACTCTTAACCTTAACAAAAAAACCCGTAAGAATTCGCATCATGAATCTTCACACTCCAAAATTCCAAGGTGTAGTATCAGAGGATCACTTGATGATGAATTAATATTATACATAGACCATCGATACTCTGAGCTAATTGATTGGATGTACTCTAAAACTTTCTCCTGCGCCGAAATCTTTCCAAGATTGAATAAATTCTTGTGCATATCGAACACGTCCCTAGGATACTCTATGTACAAAATAATTCCTGGATTGACTTTATTTTGATTCAGGTAAGCATTAATTGTATTTTGAGTACTAAAGTCAAACCAGAATACTGCGCTCCTAGCAACTGGAAGTGAATTCAACTCCAGATTGAAGTATGGAATATTAGGGAATGTCAGAACTTCATCGTTACATCTGTTCACTGATTCAGTAATCTCCTTTATATTGAGAAAGTTACGCATTTGGATTTCATCATAATGAAGACCTGTCGTCAGTCCTGTATGTGACTTAAAAGAATTTTGGTAAATCGGTGAAATTTCATACCCCCACCAGCTATACGGTGTTTCAAATTTCTTGAGAACCATTGATGCAGAAACAAGTAAACTAAAAATTACCATGAGATAACTCAAAATCTTCAAATTCAAATAGTGATCTAACCAAGCACCAACAACCAGAATATTCACAAATATTCCATACTCAGTTAATCCTGCAGACATTCCTGTGGAATACGTGATTGAAAGAGCCAACATTAAAACAGGTAGCCATTCATATTTTCTATTTCTTTGTACCCAAAACAAAATTAATAGAATTAACAGAAGTGGTTCAAGGTAGATGTATGGTGACACTCGTGTGTAGACATCTTCTAGGAAATTTTTGAAGACATTTTCTGAGGAACTAAATCGGGATCTGACTGTTTCACCAGCTATGAATAGACCAACAATAAGCATGAAAGCCACAATGATTTTATTGAAACTAAAAGGCGTGTTCTTTCCCTTTGCTATCTGCATAAAAATAAACACCAAAATTACAAGAACAAATATGTGTCTTGTTGCATATCCAAAACTAAATGGTTCATATATTCCTTTAATCCATTGAGTTAAGACAGTCGCAAGCCCGCCTTTCACGCCCGAAGAATTAATGAACACCGACTCTACCATCTGCATGAATGCTCCATGAATGATTAAAGCAATTGAAACAAGCGTCAATGGGATAAGAAATCCAACAATAAATTTTAACCATAAACGAACTTTGGTAAAGCCCATAAAACTTCTATCGAAGAACGGAATGAGTAAAATGAAAAAGACTAAACATAGACCGGTGGATTGTTTTATCAAAAACACGCCAGCCACTGAAAGTCCGGACAGATAAAGATAGATGTCTTTCTTGCTGTAATCTTGTTGTAAAAAGTAGACGGATAAAATGGCAAAGAACACAGCAAAATAGTTGTAGTCAAAGGAGATGGTTGCGGTTCCAGAGTAAAGGAGAGTTGTGCCTAGGGTCGCAAGACCAGCACTAGTTAGCCTAGATACATGCTTAGAAAGAACTAGAAAAAGTAGTAACGCTATTCCAGCCTGAAAGACTAATCCAACGACTCGAAGATGTAAGAATTCTTCACCAACTAGGTGTTTGAAAAACCATGTGATGTATGGAAATCCTGGCGTGACGAGGAGTTCGAAATCCTTGTAGGGGACTCTGCCTTGATCGATCCAGCGCGCATAAACATGCCACCACCCTTCGGTTAAGGGTGCGTAGGTATTTACTGTGAGCAAGCCAATACAGAAATTCAGAACAAAAGTGATGGATCCATAAATAACTTTTGTTGTTAGCAATACCCGATTCACTATTTGATCCCGCAAAAGTAAAGGGTGTATTCATCATTACTTCCAACAATCTTGCAGTTGTACTTTGATTTTAAAATACTGAGTAATTGGGTATGTCGCTCAGGGAAAGAGTCCTTATTTGCGGACAGTAAATATCCGCTACTTAGATTGTTTTCTATAAATCTGTTAAGCGTTTGGCTTCGAATTTTAAGAGGTATTGGATCTTCTAGTAATCCGATTGGGGATGGGAGCCAAACTTTATTTGTAATCACCCTGTTCTTTAAATCATCAGGTAAGCCAGGTAGCACTCCTGCCCAACCTTCGAAGACTATAGATTTTCTAGAATTTACTGTAATATCTGATAAAAGTTCAACCATATTTGAATTTGCTTCAACTGTTGAGGTTGCAACTGGCTTGTTCAGGGATTGAGTCGAAAGTACGGTTCCAACAAATCTTGGTTGAGACATAGTTGATGCAAGTATTATCCCAATAAAAGTTGCCGCAATGGCCCAAGAATTTAGCTTTAAAACCGCACTATCTTTGCCAATATCCAATAATTGATACGATATATAAACAATTACTAATAAGCAAAAAACTACAAGTGGATACTCTGCTATAAAATTATCCGGTACCGCTCTTCCAAGATAGTAAGTTAACCAACCCGTAAGCCCTCCTACTAAAGCTGATGTAGAAATCGTGACTGACTGATTATTTTCAATACTTAAGCTCTTACGTAACACAAAAAGTGCTAGCGTAATAACTAAACCAATAATCCAAGCAGGATTTGCTATCTGTAAAGGTACCGATCCAAAACCCTGTGAATACTTAGATGCAAACATTACGTGCATTTGCAGATCAGGAAGCTCTCCAACTTTTAACAGTGTGTATGTAGCCGCACTCAACCAAGCACCAAGCAAGCTAGTGAAAATCCACAGGAGAAACCACGAAAGTCTCTTACAAAAAATACGGAGTGTTAAACCTTTTTCATGGATCCAGATTGCAAGCAATCCTATGAAAACGAAACCTGTTATCGAAAGTGAGTATAAAAGCGCTTCAGCAGACCAAAGCGCTCCAAGATATACACCTGTAAAAATAGGAAAATACAACCTTTGATAGGAAAAATCTCGTTTACGGTGCCCTAGTAATGTCATTAGTAGAACCACAAGAAATAAGATACTTGGCCCAAATCTCATGGCAGAGGAAGACGGATATGGTTGTGGTCCAATTAACTCTGGATCAGCAAAAAAGAAAATTAGAAGAAAAAAAGATGAAGCTATTAAGAAAAACTTCGAGTATCTCATTAAACCATAAAAAAGATAGATTACAGAACTGACCGTCAATAACATCAAGATAGATTGACCCATGTAAACAGATTGTCGACTATCTTCAAATGGAAGAACAGATAGAAATAAAATATTAAGAAACCCATATTGTGACGGTGTATCCCAAAGGAGAGTACCCCCACTATTGAGCGTTTTTACAACTTCTGAATAATACCCAACATGAAAATATGAACCAGGAATGTTATTCATTGAGTCAATTCGAAATGAGAGCCAGACGGAGAAAATAAAAGTGTACAAACTAAAAAAAATTACTTTTTGTCGAGAAACAGTCCTTATCAAATTTTCATAGCGCAAGGCTTTTAGTATCAAGATGAATATCGCTACAAAAATAGGGAATGATACAAATGGCGAGTTCTTAATTGTGTCCAGAAGTATCGCTGAAGTTCGAGTCGTCAGCATCGATGTGGCTACAATGGCGACTGGGAAAATAACCCAAAATCTTCGAAAAAAATCTGAAAACTTGAAACTTTGCCCAAGTTGGGTTCTATGAGAGTAAAGAGCTAATAAAACTATTAATACTGTGAAAAAAAGGCCCGTCCGATTTCTAACAATCTTTCCTGTGATCCCTGGCAAGGAGGCCGAATAGATTAGAAGCAAAGGAAAGATGTACTTAAAAAGTTCCCCTAAACGGGAAAAAATTAAATGTACCTTTGAAATATAGTTTAAGGTGTCTTTGAAAATAAGAAATATATAAATTGCGAAAATGAATAATATAGGAAACCAGCGAGAAACAAATGGTTGAGAATCAAGGAAACTAAGAATAAACATCAACAAAAAGCTAGCTGCAGAGAAATAAGCAATAAACGACTGGCTTTCACGGAAATCAGTTATTTTTTTCTTAACCAGCATTATTCCTCAATTCCATGTGTTTCTCTTAGGTATATTTTCGCACAGGACAGGGTAAATGAGGTTACTATTTGTCGTTATATATCTAAAATTTAACTGCAATAAAAGAGACGAGGCTAGATGCTCCTCACTTTAGGTTTTGCAATTGCAATTTCTTTGCTATTTATTATTGTGGCTCTGCCAACTATGGCATTAATCTTTAAAAAAATAGATACTGATGTAATTATAATTTCAATATTACTGGGATTAGTTATTGAAATCACGTTTGCAAGTTGGTTAATTACTTATGCAAAATTAAATAAATTTTTCTGGATTATTCAGATATTATTGCTATCATTAATCTACTACTTTTTTATCAAGAAAACAGCAAAAAATTATTTGGCTGCTCAAATTTCAATCTCAAGAATTCCAATGATTTCGGCCTCCACCTCAACACTTATTTTTTCCATTTTAGGTTCGGATAAGTTATTTGGAAACAAAATAGCTATGCGAAACGGTCCTGATTTAATTGGATGGATTTCTTCAAGTAGATATTTTTGCTTTCAAGAGAATCTAATAAACCTTGAAACAAAAATAATTTCTGATTTGAATATCACGAATGTATTAGATGCATTTAAGAACCCAATTAGCCATTCTGAAACTTCGATATATCGTGTTGCATCTGTTGCTACTCAAGTCAATGGTGAATTTTTAGTTGGAGCACGCCGTATCGGTATACCTGGAGTTCAGGGACAGCTGTGTCAAATTGCCGGAGAGAATCACTTAATCTCTATAGTTTCATCATTTTCTTTAATAGCAGTTTTTGTATCAACTTATATTTGTGGAATGATTGTTCGAGATTATCAAATAAATAAGTTTTATAAATTTGCGATACCAGTTCTTGCCATTATGAATGTCAATTCAATCTCAGTTTTTCTTGAAGGCGGTTATGGCCAATTACTCGCAACGCCGTTTTTTCTATATGGGATTTATTGCTTCACGCGTCAAAATAATGGTTTGAATCAGCGAGGGTTTGCTACATTACTCATTGTATTGTTTAGTCTGGGGACATACTTCGATCTTGCTCTTATTTTTAGTCTATTTGTTTTTGTCCTCTGGGTTTGTAACTTATTGCTTATAAAAAGAAATTTACTAAAGTCGCTTAAAGAATTTGAATTGAGGCTAATTGGAGTTAGCTTATTGTTGGGCACACCAGGTCTCTTAAATGCGCCAAGATTGCTTATAGATCGCCTCGGAAGCGGAACTTACGGTGGCTGGGACCAAGGCCGAATGCCCACACCAGCCAATTTCTTCGGATTGATCAATTGGTTACCACCGAATGGGTTAAATAGCAATCCAAGAAGCATTAGTTTAAGAATTATTGAAATTGTAATAACAATAATGATTATTGCATTTCTTTGGAGAAGTCGCTCAAATATTCAAATCCAACCTGCTTTAGCAGCTTTACTAATCTATTCGATTTTAATGTTTCTAACTTATTCGAATGGCAGAGAAGGTTCCAATAATTACGCGGTTTGGAAGGCTGCCGCATATCTTTCAATGCTATTTGTTTTGTTTGTACTTTCGGCAAATTATGAAAATAAAAATGTGAAAAAAAAGACTCATTTAAAGATGTTTTCTAAAACTGTAATTTCACTTGCTTTATTACTGTCGATACTCTCTTCACTAAATTGGATAGATAGTTGGTTGAAAACTCGACAATTCAATTTCAATGCACCTGATAAAAAAATGAAAAAAATTATTAATGAGTACGATCTTGTCATGTATGGGTTTGAAGGTGCTGGAAGCTATAAAATCCTACTACTGGGAGACATTCACTACTTAGCAGAAAGCAGAGGCTTTTCAATTTTAAGCATGAGAAGTAATCCTGTGCGTGAACTAGCATTCGTATTACCCAAAAAATGTATGAATCTTGATTGTGTATTGAAGAATTATTCATTGAATTTAAATGATAAAATAAAGATTATTTATTCAAACGAAGAATACATAATTTATGCTTAATTTTAACCTTAAAACAAAAATTATAATTTCAGCTATAACTGTATTAATTTTTACTGGATTACTTTCCGCGATTTCTAGCTTTTTGCTTAGCACAAAAATTGATTGCAAAACGAATTCATGTGAAGAAGCATTTAGTGACAATAGTGTCATACAGTATATCGAATTTTCTTTTATCAATAAAAGTGAAGAAAAAATATATAATCAGGTAATTAAAAATTCAATTAAAATTTCAAAAAATCAAAACAATATTGTATTTAATATACCTCAGTTAAAACCTGAGTTATCAAATCTCAAAGCTGAATTAAAAAATATTCAAGACAACTCCAAAATAAAAGTAATAATTAATCAAAGTAGATCCATTTATATCTTTGTAGATGAAAAAATTGCATTTACTCACAGATACGAGATGCCAGTTTTTCAGATTAATCCAAACAGGCTAGTAATCTATGACGGTATTGATTCTTTAACCCAGAGCACAACAAATAATTACTTAATCAAAAATCCAGAATCATTGGAAACTAGTCGAGTTTTGTTGATTTTGATGCTGATTATGACAATTACTTTTTTAGTCTCCCTGACTTATCAAAAAGAATCTTCTGTCTTTATTCGACCAGAGGTATATAAACCGATTTTTATTTTTGGAGTGGTATTTTTTTGGATAGTTTCATTATTGGTCTTTTTTGTAAAACCCTTCGATCCAGTGGGTGCACAGAATCCTGGTTTATTTGGTCCTATAGGAGCTGCATTTTCTGATTATTTTCAGATAGCTCAAATTAGTCAATTTAATAAGCCATATGAATTAGGTGGCGTGAACTATCCGCCAGCAGCTTTAATTTTTGGAAAGATAATATTTTATGCTCTTCCAGGCTTACCAGGATTTATTCTTTTTGCTAGCGCCTCTCTTGGATTTATATTTAAGTTAGTTAGAAAAAACATTGTTATTAAGTCTCCACGCACCCTACTACTATTTATTTTTTTCTATCCTCTAATCTTTGGTTTAGTTCGTGGAAACTTTGACATTGTTGCTATTTGTTTAGTTTTTTATTCAATTAATTTTATAGATAAATTCAATGGACGACTTTCTTTATTATTGTTGGCCTTTGCTGTAGCAATAAAAATATGGCCAATTGTTTTCGTCTTATATTTTTATAAATGGAAGAACAAAAAGTTATTGTATGAAATGCTTATTTGCACACTCATATTAACAATTTTATCAGCATATTTTCTCGGATACACACACTTAAATGAGATTTTTGAAGTTATTACTTCTTCATTTTTATTAGCAGATAACGTTACTACACAAGCTTTTCACTATTGTTTCTCAATGACTGCTATTATTTTCTTTACTCATTTATTTATCACAGCTGATTCGCCTTGGAATCCACTAAAATCTGAAATACAAGCGTCTGTTATTTTTACAGATGGGTTTTTTGCAAAATCTATTCTTGCATGCATTCTACTTTTATTGGTAATAGGAATTTTTAAGTCTAGAAGTAAGAGGCAAACATTCTTGTTTTTGTCTGGAATAGCACTGTTACTCCCAACACCTTCCTATACGTACAGAGGAGCAATTCTTCTAGGATATTTTGTTTTATTTAGCCATGAACCATGGAAAAAAAGCCTTAAGAATGGAAGTAGTGATAAATTGCTAAGTAAGGTGCAATTGAGTATGTGGATACCCATTTTTGCACCAAGTACGTTCTTTTTTCCACGAAATTCGGAAATTTCAACTGCGTCATTCATTCAACCACTTTCATTATTGATTATTCTGGGGATCGAACTGTATTTCCTCTTTTCCCAAGGGTCCTACTTTCAAAGAAGGCGCCAGTTCTCTAGGATTACATCATGAAAGTTGTTTTGCTAGCAGGAGGGCTGGGAACTCGCCTGCGCGAAGAAACAGAGTTTCGCCCCAAGCCAATGGTTCCAGTTGGAGGCAAACCAATTCTTTGGCACATTATGAAGAACTTTTCAACATTTGAAGTGAATGAATTTGTTGTTTGTGCTGGCTACAGAGGAGAAGTAATTCGACAGTACTTTAGAGATTTTGAAACCATGAATTCAGATTTCACAGTTCGAATTGGCTCTAAAACTGAAATAAAAAGTCATGGAAAATTAGAAGAATCAGGCTGGGTCGTAACCGTTGCTGATACTGGTCAAGACACAATGACTGGTGGGCGACTATTCCAGGTTAAAGACTACGTGGGTGGTGAAACTTTTATCTGTACCTATGGAGATGGATTGGCTGATATTGATATTTCAAAATTACTTAAATTCCATAAATCGCATGGAAAAATAGCAACTGTCACCACAGTCCGACCTATTTCTCGTTTTGGTGTTTTGGATCTAAAGGGGGATGGAACGGTTGAAAGGTTTCGCGAGAAACCACAAGCTGACGGGTGGATTAACGCTGGATTCTTTGTCTTCGAGCCAGCGATTTTCGATTACTTAAGTAAAGATTCGGTTTTAGAAACTGAACCACTAGCCACGCTTGCGGCTCAAGGTCATCTCATTGCCTTTAAACATGAAGGCTTTTGGCAGCCAATGGATACATTTAGAGAACTAACTATTTTGAACGAAATGTGGGATACAAATACAGCGCCATGGAAAGTTTGGAAATGAGTTTTTGGTCAGGTAGAAATGTTCTTGTCACAGGAGCTACAGGACTAGTTGGTTCATGGTTAGTACGTGAATTACTCTCCAAGGAATCCAAAGTTTCCTGTTTAGTTTGGGATACAGACCCTACATCAGAGTTGATATCAAGTAAATTGATAGATCAAACATTAGTTGTCATTGGCGATTTAGCTGACATTTCTGCATGTGAAAAAGCGATCAGTGCTAGCAACTGCGAATATGTATTTCACCTTGGTGCTCAAACCATTGTTGGCGAAGCCATACAGGATCCAGTTAGAACCTTCCGATCAAACATTCAGGGTACGTGGAATTTATTGGATTCTATTCGAAATTCGAAAACCCAGATAAAGAGTGTGGTTGTGGCCTCAAGTGACAAAGCTTACGGTACTGCAAATACTCTTCCCTATAAAGAAGATTTTCCTCTTCACGGTGACGGCCCATACGATGTCTCAAAAACATGTACGGACTTACTTGCTCAATCGTATGCAACTACTTACGGTCTTCCAGTATCGGTCGCTCGATGCGGCAATATTTACGGTGGTGGAGATTTAAACTGGAGCAGAATTGTTCCAGGGACAATTAAGAGTCTTTTAATGAAAGAAACTCCAATACTTAGAAGCGATGGTACATTTATTCGCGATTATGTTCATGTTGATGATATCGTCGGTGCCTACATGTTTCTAGCACAACAAACAGAGACAAAGAATATTCAAGGAGAGGCCTATAACTTCTCTCGGGATGAACCACTCAGCGTTTTAGACATATATAAAGAAGTTTGCAGTGTCGTTGTTGGAAGATATGTGGAACCTAAAATACTTTCAATGACAACTGCTGAAATTAAAGACCAACACCTAGATAGCTCAAAAGCGCGCGAAGAATTAGGTTGGAAATCAACTGTTACACTAGAAAAAGGAATAATAAAAACTTATGACTGGTATGTTAATTACTTCAAGGATAATAAATGAGTAAAAAACTTATCAGTATCATAATTCCTACCTATAACGAAGAAGAATGCGTTGATGAGCTAGCGCGCAGATTACAGAAAGTATGCGAGCTAGAAAAAACCTATGATTTTCAAATAGTTATTGTTGAAAATGGATCGATTGACTCGACTTGGCTGAAATTAAAGGATATTGCAGATATTGATGCCAGATTTACAATTATCCAACTTTCTAGAAACTTCAGAATGGATGGCGGCTTAACTGCAGGGTTAGAAATTGTTTCTGGAGATGCATGCGTGTTGATGACAGCAGATCTTCAAGATCCACCTGAAATGATTCATCAGTTTTTACGTTTATGGGAGGATGGTTGGGAGAACATTTATGGCGTTTTAACAAAACGTGAGGGCACAGGTCCTATTCGTACAATGAATTCAAAATTGTTTTATTGGGTAGCAGCAAAGTTAACGGACGGGAGAATTCCCAAAAATGCCTCTGATTTCCGACTTGTTGATAAGAAGGTTTATGAAACTGTACGGAAAATGTCAGAACGTAATCGTTTCGTGCGCGGCTTGTTTGCTTGGGTCGGATTTAAATCAATCGGGATTCCAATGGAGAGACCACCTAGATTTGGTGGTAGGTCAAATGCACACACTTTTGGGGTGATTGATCTTGCCTTTAAAGGTATTTTTGCCAATTCTTATAAACCCCTAAAGCTAATCTCTATTTCTGGGATTTTTCTTTCTGTGATTTCATTTCTTACCTTGATCCCACTTGCATTCTTATGGATATTTAAAGGCGTTCCATTCGCGGGATTTGGAACAATCGTTAGTTTTTCCCTACTTGTGCTTGGGTTCCTAAGTTTGATGCTAGGAATTTTGAGTGAGTACGTCGGCTTGATTTATGAAGAAGTAAAGCAACGTCCAAATTATGTTATTAGTAATCGATACCCAGCATCGAAAAAGAATTAGGTTAAAAATTAAGTACTCAGACTATTTTATGGAGGCCTTAAAAGGTGCCGGTTACACAACCTGTTTCTTCTTAGGTGGTGGAAATTCTATGCACCTACTCGAATCAGCCAGTAAGAAATTTAAGTGCATCCCTGTTGTTCATGAAGTAACTGCATCAATCAGCACCGAATACTTCAACCAAACCAATTTGAATAATGAAAAGGCTTTTGCCTTAGTAACTGCTGGTCCAGGAATGACAAATTTGGTTACAGGAGTCGGTGGTGCATGGCTTGATAGTCGTGAACTTTTAATCGTTGGTGGCCAAGCTAAGTCCTCTAATTTATCTAGAAAACTTGTACGTCAAATAGGCCATCAGGAAATCGATGGTCAGGCGATTCTTGATCCAATTACAAAAGTTTCAAAAAGAATTGAATCCCCAATTTCAGCACAAGAGATTTATGACTTAGTTTCACAGTCATGGTTGGACCGACCAGGGCCAGTTTTCCTTGAAGTTTGTCTAGATGTAACAGCAACCGATGTAAATCTATCTACTGATTTCGAAGTACAAAAAAACGTTTCGACAAAAACTTTAAACGCTCAAGAGCTTGATTTGCTAAAGAATTTACTTGAAAATTCAGCGCGACCATTGATTTTACTAGGCGGTGGTGTTAAAAAATCAGCTGCGGTTGCATTCGAAAAAGCAATGGAAGGAATAAACCTACCTATCGCTTGCACATGGACTGGCGCAGATCGCGTAACAGTGGACTACAAAAGTTATGCCGGAAGACCAAACACTTATGGAATGCGATGGGCAAATATTTTCCAACAGCAGGCAGATTTAATTATTGCAGTTGGAACTAGTTTAGGTTTTCAACAAACTGGCTTTAATACTCAGAATTATGCACCACTGGCTAAAATAATTCATGTAGATATAGACAATAATGAAATTACAAAATCAAACCCACGGCCGAGAACTGGATTTCTATGCGACAGCACTTATTTCTTAAACATCCTTTCCGATTTAATTATTAAAATACGTCCAGATTTTAGTGAATGGTCGGATTTTCTGCAGGAAGTCAGGAAAAACCTGCCAACTTTGGAAAATTGTCAAAAAACTCAAAATAATTATTTGTCTCCTCATGAAGTAATTTCTCAAATATCCACAATTGCAGGTGCTGACGATGTAGTAGTAGCAGCAAGCAGTGGCGGAACCTTCACTGCAACTTTGCAGCAGTTTGAAGTATCAGACAATCAGAGACTGCTTTGCAATAAAGGATTAGCCAGCATGGGATATGGACTAGCTGGTGCGATAGGTGCAGCCGTAGCAAGAAATGGCCGAACCATTCTTTTTGAAGGAGATGGCGGGTTCGCACAGAATATGCAGGACCTAGGTACAGTTCGGGCGCAACAACTCAACATTAAAATATTTATAACTTCTAATGGTGGTTATGCATCAATTAAAACCAGCCAAAAAATCTATTTTTCAGGCCACTACATTGGATGTGATCAATCTACTGGCCTGCAATTACCAAATTGGGAGGAATTGTTTAAATCATTCGGAATTTCATGTGTAATCCTAGAAAAAGACTTTCTTGATAAGCCTTCATTTAAGAAATTATGGACTTCAGATGACCCAGTTGCTTTTATTATTAAGGCTGATCCCGAACAATTGTATTTACCGAAAATTTTTAGCAAGGTAGATTCCAAGGGAGTTATGACTTCTACTGCTTTGCATGACATGTCGCCTGCGCTTGATTCAGAAGTTACCAAAAGAGTCTTTAAGTACTTACCAACAAATCTTATTCCAAGTTCCTCGTGAAAGTTTTAATCACGGGAGCAACCGGGTGGCTAGGCCACGCAGCACTTCAAGCGATCAGGAAAATATTGCCTGAAGTTAAATTGGAAGATTTACAATTGTATGCAAGCCGTGAGCGCTCACATTCAGATCCTTCTTTTGGTGTGGTTAAAATCAATGAATTTGCATCGAGTGAGTACACACCCAAAAACATAGATCTATTCATCGGTCTAGCACTAAAAACAAGAGACTATTCGATGAAAATGGTTGAAAAAGAATACTTAGAGAGTAATAAGGCTCTTATTGAAATGCATCTTGAACTAATAAAATCTACAAATCCAAAGAAAATTATATTAATTTCCAGTGGAGTAGTCTCGAAGTACTTGGAAGGAAGTAGGCCGCTCGATCCCTATACCGAGATAAAATTATTAGAAGAAAAACTTTTTAATGAATTTGCTAAACAAACAAATTCAAAATTAATTGTTTTACGATTGTGGGGTGCTACGGGAGAATTAATGACGGAGCCGCTGAAATACGCAATAGGCGACTTGATATATCAAGCAGAAACAACCAATCAAATAATCATAAACAGTAGAAGTGAAGTTTTTAGAAGATATACAGACGCAACTCAAATTTTTGAAGTTCTTATCCACGCACTTCAAAAAAATTATTGCGGAACCTTGAACTCAGGTGGAGTGACAGTAGAAATAGCATCTCTTGCGCAACTTATAGCAAAGAACTATAGAAAACCTCTGGAAATTGTGAGAAATTTAGAAATTGGGAGTAAGCCAGATTTATACATTCCGACAGATTCTGAGTTTGATGACCTAGCAAACAGTGTTGGAGTTAGCCTTTTGAGTTTGGAGGACCAAATCGCCTTAACGGCAAAGTCCGTCAAGAAAGCAATAGAAAACTAAACTTAACTTAACTCTATATACTTCTCAGTACGAACAGGAGAATATATGAGAAATGTGCCCGATCATGATCGAGAAATATTCGAAAATTTATTTGTTCTTGAAGCTGCTAATAATCACTGGGGTGACACCGAGCGCGGAAAAAGAATTATTCAAGAATTTGGAACAGTCGTTCGCTTTAACAATATAAAGGCTGCTATTAAATTTCAATTTAGAGATGTAGAAAATTTTATCCACGATGACTATAAAGGCAATACTGATATTAGATACATAAAAAAGACTGAAGCCACGAAAATGTCACATCAACAATATGGTGAACTTGCAAATGCAGTTCGAAAAATTGGATGTATTCCAATGGCTACTCCATTTGATGAAGCTTCAGTAGATTTATGTGTAGATTTAGATTTTCCAATCATGAAAATTGCGAGTTCTGATATCAATGACTGGCCATTACTAGAGAAGATTGCCTCAACCAAAAAACCAACAATAATTTCATCTGGAGGAGCTTCAGAAAAATCACTCGACGATGTTGTTTCCTACTTCGAGAAAAGAAATATTCCGCTTGCAATTAATCATTGCGTAAGCCTATATCCAAGCGAAGATACCCAATTAGAATTGAATCAAATCGACTACTTGGTAGACAGATATCCAAATCACGTAATTGGATTTTCATCTCACGAGTACCATAGTTGGGATGCATCGATGTTTATTTCTTATGCAAAAGGTGTCCGAACATGGGAGCGACACATTGACATTAACTACAATTCGGTCCCAGTTTCAAATTATTGCTCATTACCAGAGCAGGCAGATCAATGGTTTAAGAGTTTTCATAAAGCAAAAGAGATGTGCGGTGGAAGCTCTCTGGAACGCAGAGTAATCCCTGAAGATGAAATCAGATATCTAGACACACTTGTACGTGGTATTTATGCAAAGCGTTCTTTGCCAGCAGGGTATAAAATCGATAGCACAACTTTTTCTAAAGACTTCAAACTTGCAGTTCCATTAAGGAGAGGACAATTATCAACTCGTGAAGTTATCAATGGATTAGAACTGACAAAAGAAGTTGCAGCGAATCAAGCATTGAGTATTGACGATGTTAATGGTCCATACAATGAAATTCCTTCACTTAAGAATCAAATTCTAGACCGCGGTGTATAGAAGATGAAAGGCAAGAAATGGGAACTATCGGCTCTAGTTACTGGAGGCACAAGAGGAATAGGGCTTGGAACAGCTGAAGCCCTCCGCGCTAATGGTTGGAAAGTTTTTGCTACAGGGAGAAACGATTTTGATTTAGAGGACCAAGAATCCGTATCTACTTGGCTATCTTCTAACCCAGACCTCAATCCATACCTTCTGGTTTGTAATGCCGGAATAAACCTTCCGAAAAGAATAGAAAAACAGTCGGAAGAAGAATTTTTAAGGATAAACCAAGCAAATTACTTTTCGAATATCCTATTGATTAAATCCATTATTCCCCGGATGATAAAAAATAGGGAAGGAAGAGTTATATTTATTTCAAGCGCGTATGCGCTTAAGTCTAAAGAAGGTAGATCTGCTTATTCTGCTTCTAAAGCAGCCATGGAGTCATTCATTCGAACTTGTGCAATTGAGTACTCTAAGCAAAATATTTTATTCAATTCTATCGCGCCCGGGTTTATCGAAACTGACTTAACATTCGCTAATAATAATGCAACACAGATCAAAGAGATTACAGATCGAATCCCAATAGGTCGACTAGGCCAACCAGTTGAGATTGCCGAACTTATAAAATTCTTGGGAAGCCCAAGCAACACTTATATTACTGGCCAGACGATAAATATTGATGGCGGGTTTTCGATAACGTGATTACAAATGAGATAGTAATTAAATCAGGCCAAGGAGATTACTCCGTAAAATTCTTAAAGAGTATCAATACTATTTCTTCACATTTGGAACAAAAAAAAGAAAACTATTTCTTAATTTGCGATGAAAATATCTGGAAAATTTATGGTGAACAACTTAAGGAAATACCGATAAAAAGTAAATTGCTTCTTGCAGCAACCGAAGAATTAAAAACTATTAACGGCGCCAACAATGTCTTGGAGTGGTTAAGCATAAATGGCGCTACTAAAACATCTCAAATTTTGGCTATTGGAGGAGGCGTAATTCAAGATATTGCTACTTTTGTTTCACATATTTACTACAGAGGTATTAAGTGGCATTTTATACCAACTACATTGCTTAGCCAGGCAGATAGCTCAATAGGTGCAAAATGTGGTATCAACCTTCTTTCGCATAAGAATCAACTAGGAGTAATTCATTCCCCATCCTCAATATTAATCGTTGAGGAATTCCTCGGTACCTTAGCTTTAGAAGAATTTCAAGGTGGATTTGGTGAAATATACAAGTTATCCGTAACAGGCCCCGGGCAATTTTATGAAAGATTTAAGGATTACTTGCGAAAAACTGGGATTACACCAAGTGAAAGTTTAGAGCTTGTGCAAGCAAGCTTGTTGGCAAAGAAATTTATCATTGAAGAAGATGAGTATGAGAAAGATTTAAGAAGAATTCTAAATTATGGCCATTCATTTGGACATGCACTTGAATCGTTGACAAAAAACGATGTAACGCATGGTTTCGGTGTTTTCTTTGGAATGGATTTGATCAATTTCTTAGGTACTAAATGGGGAATTACTAAAGAAGAATTCTATAGAGAATTTAAGTCATTAATTGTTGAAAATTTCCCTAGATACAAAATACGCAATAAAATTTCTGCAGCGGGTCTAATTTCAGAATTAGCCAAAGATAAAAAAATGAAAAATGGTGTAATGAATTTTGCGGTTCTTTATTCTCCAGGAGACATAAGGATTATTGAGAAAGAGCTCGATGAACAGCTCGAAAATTATGTGGAAGAGTACTTGGAAAATGAAGCAATCTTTCGCGCTTCTTGATGTCGGCGGGACTGACATAAAATCTTGCATTTCCAGTTTTGAAGATTCACATCTGCAAGATATATATCGATCTAAAACCCCAGGTAATATTCAAAATGATAAAAATTTATATGAGATAAATCCAATTGCACTACTTAGGGAAGTTGAAAATCATGTCATTTCAATTCAGTCTACTAAGATCAAAATCATGGGATTGATGATTTCAGGGCAAATGGGATCCTGGATAGTGTCAGATACAAAAAATAAGCCGATTACAAACTTGATTTCTTGGCAGGATAATCGTGCTGCCTTGGCTATAACCAATTTTAGTAAACATATTATTGAGAGATTAGGTGCAGAATGGCTTCAAAAGAGCGGAAATGAAGTTAGACCAGGATTACCGCTTTTAGGTCTTGAAAGTATTAAAAAAAATCTCCCACTTGACCGTAATCTCAGACTACATACATTGATCTCTTGGGTATCAAGCCAGTTATCTGAAGACTACGCGTATATATCTCATATAACCGATTCTGCCAGCACTGGAATGGTGGATATAAACTCAAAAACTTGGTCCATAGATGCTCTTAATTTTTTGGATTTTGACATTGAACTTCCTGAAATAGATGTTCAACTCAAGGCGATTGGTTATTCAAGCGCTCTTTCGTGTCCAATTTATGCTCCGGTTGGAGATCAACAAGCATCACTCTATGGAGCCGAGCTTGGGACGGAAAACACTGTTGTTAACATAGGGACTGGTGGCCAAGTTGCTGCAATTGCAAATTCTAACCGATTAACATCTTTACAAACTCGTCCCTATTTCAATGGTGAAACTATAGAAACTAGAACACACTTACCAGCCGGGAGACTAATCTCAAAATGCGTTAGCACTCTGTTTCCCAAAGAGGATTCCACGAAAGCTTTTGCTCACTTTATACAACAAAGTGAAGTCTTTGAATCGTCTGAGTATTTAAATCTAGATTCATTAGAAAAAGGAAACCTCTTATCGGCACTTGATAAACGCAACTACCTACCCTCAGTGGTTTTAAACACTATAGCCAATGCTTATAAAGCTGCTCTTTCTGAGATTAATGCTAAATCTTCACACAAATTAATTTTTGCTGGTGGAGTTGGACAGAAATTTAAGAAGTTGCAAACAGTAATCGCAGAGGGTAAAAACTATGAGATTGCTAAATCAGAAGAAACGACCTTAAGAGGTCTCATGTTGCTTTCAAAAACCCTTCAAAACAGAATTTAACTCAGAGTTTAACTCTCCAATTCCACTAAAGACAAAATCAGCTCCAGCACCGGTCAAGCTACTCATATCATGTGGGCCTTGTAGTAACCCAATTGTGATACAACCTGCAAGTTTTCCCGCAATTATGTCTTCTGTGCGATCACCAACCATAAAATTTTGATTTGTTTTAAGGCTTTGGATACACCTTAAAACTACAGCTGGATTTGGTTTTGGTGGGAAATCATCTGTTCCTTGAATCACCAATGAGTACTTGTTCAAAATAGAATTATTGATAGCCTTGATTGCTAAATAAGTTGGCTTTGAGGTTGCTATTCCAATTTGATATCCATTCTTTATAAGTTTTTCAATAAGATTTTCAGAAAATGGATAAATTTTATTTTTATTCATATATTTTTCCTCTAGAATTTTCCTAAAGTAATCTAGAACTTCTATATTTGTGGAGTCAGTAGGATCATCATTTATGAATAATTCAGCAGCTGGTCTACCTATAAGTCGGTGAATTTCTTCCTTGCCAAGAATTGGCATCTTAAAAAACAATCTAGTTTCTATAACAGCGGGCACTATCTGACTGGCTGAATCCAACAAAGTGCCATCAAGGTCAAAGATAAAACCAACATTTGAAATAGTTTTCAACCCCTCTCTGTTTAATGACTTTTTATCGCCAGCAACATAGAATATAAGGGTTATGGTGAAAAATATAACTTGGATAAAACGCGCTTGTCCGCTTTGCGGTTCCGAGAAAACACATACAAATCCTGAATCGAAAGCTAAATTTCCAGCTGAAGAATGCTCTTGGGAGCAGGTAAAGGATGCATTTGTAGGAATTAGGAATGATCAAATTTTTTTTTCGTTCTATAGATGTTTAGACTGCGGACTGCTTTATTGTCCGTGGTATTTCACAAAAGAACAATTAGATGCACTTTATTCAGACATGCCAGATAACACTATGGGCGAAGATAAGCGTACTGCCTCTAGGACTCAATCCAGATATGCAAGGAAAATTACAAAAGTTTCCAACAAAGTCAACAGTTTTCTGGAAATTGGCCCCGATATCGGCTTGGTTGCGAAGGAAGTTGTAACGCGAGCAAATGTAAAAAATGTATACATGGTTGAACCGAATGCAGCTGTTCATCAGGAATTAAATAAAAACTTAACCAACTCTAAAAATCTGGAGATTTGCACAGATATAGAAAAACTAACAGAAAGAAAATTTGATCTAGTTGTTGGCATACATGTTTTAGATCACCTTTTACAACCAAAGGTTGATTTATCAACAATTTCTAGATACTCAGGTGATCAACAAACTTCTGCATTTGTAGTACATAATGAAAAATCTTTATTACGTCGAGTAATGGCAGAAAAATGGCCACCTTTTTGTTTGCAGCATCCTCAACTCTATAATCGCAAGACGTTAAGGAGAATGTTAGAAACTTCAGACTTCAAAGATTTTAAAATTACACGAACAATTAATTATTATCACTTAAATAATCTTTCATCAATGTTACTTAGAATTCTTGGGCTTCCACGGTGGTTAAACAAAGTAGTACCACATATAGAAATGCCTTTTATTCTTGGAAATATCATGGTAACGGCGCGTAAGAAGTAAAATGGATTTAAACCCTGTTTATATATATGCACCTCCATTTGTAATGTGGTCAGCTGGAATAAGAGTCTTGCATCAACTTTGTGATCAACTAAACAAAAATGGTATTCCTGCATGGCTTGCACTCCACGGTCCATCATCCAAAGATGAAGTTTCATTGCAGTTAGATACTCCTGTACTAAATAAAGAGACCCTACAATCCCATATTCGAAGTGGGTTGAAAGTAATTGCAATTTATCCAGAAACTATTTTAGGTAATCCATTAAATGCCGCCGTTACGATTACTTGGATGCTCAATACGCCTAAACTGTTGGGAGGAGAAGAAAACTTTAATTCCGACTTTGTCTATGGGTTTACTAAGACTCTAGTTGGTGAGTATGAAGATAATGGTAATTTTAAAGCGGATGGTTCGATTTTTCTCCCACCATTAGATATTATGGAGATTACGAAAGTAGTCAGGAAAGAAGATTTTAGCGATCCGTTTAAGTTGCTCTACTGTCAAAAATTTCGTGCCTTTGGAGGCATCCCTGATTTATTTCCGGGAAAAGTTATTGAGGTAGAACGTTTCACCTCTAAAGCACCATCGCGAGCCGAATTACTTGAGATGATTTCAAGATCTGAAGAAGTAATTGTTTATGAGAATTCAACCATAGTTACTGAAGCAGAAATCATTGGTACTCCAGTTAGGTGCATAAGCAATGAATGGTTTATTTCTCTACTTGCAGAAAATGAGCTAGGAAGTGAAGGCGTAGTCTGGGGAATTAGCTCACCAAAGGCCGACACAAGCAAATCTAGAGAAAAAACACTCAAAGCGATTGAATTGGCGATGGAGAAATTATCTAGGCAGTTAGTTTTGGAAAATTCAAAATGGCAGGCCTTGGCAAATGTGAAAGCAATTACAAGGACGAGGTTGCCCCAGCGAAGTTTAATCTCAAGACACTCACTAGATAGAGCTCGATTAGTATTTAAGAGTTTAGGGCTTATTGGCGTAATCCGATTTGGCACCCGCTATCTCTATAGGTGGTTTTACAAAAGATGAGCCATGTCGTGATCGTTTTAGCGTGTGAATGTCCTTTCGTTCTCAGGTTTGAATCAGTAAGTAAATGGTTCAAATTAATCTAAAGAACCTTACATCGGGATTAATGTATTCATAGCCCCATAGATAAAACTGGCACTCTATGACAATTCTTCTTTACTGCGCCCTCAAAGCATAAGCCGCTATTAAATTGGATTACCGTTTCAGAAAGTGATTTCTGACTAGCATTTATGCCATATGATTAGAGGCTAGGTTTAAGTCCAAAAAGGTTTAAATCTGGATTAGTACATTGAGTTTCCCTTGGGGCCTTTAGCTCAGTCGGTAGAGCAACAGACTTTTAATCTGTGGGTCGTCGGTTCGATCCCGACAGGGCCCACTTTGGTATAATTTCGGTACATGGAGGGGTATAAATCTGGGTAGTGTCCGATTTGTCCTATCTCCACTACACATAGCCACCTAATCCGTAGAGGTGAATAGAGGCAGCGACGGCTGGCTTGAGTATTACAAAACCGGTTAAGCAAGGGGCAAAACAAAATGGCATTTAAGGCCAAGGCATCCAAAGCAGTTGAGGGATCAAATCCTGCTTCCTGGAGTGTTGCCCAATTTTCATCCTTTTACACACAAAACCGATCTGAGCTAATCGCCCACGCTAATCGGATTGTTAAGGATAAGGCAAAGGCTGAAGAGATCACCCAAGAGGCACTAGTTAAATTCATGCTAGCTGCGCCTGAATTATCAAGTGATAACCACGCTCTTTCCTATCTACACCGCACAATTGAAAACCTATGTATTGATCTATTTAGGGCAGAAAACCGCCGGCCAAATCTTGTTGCCCTAGATGATGCAACCGCTGAGGTTGAATCAACCTGGCAGGTATCTGGAGATCACTCAGCCCAGATCTCCGCCGCCGAAGATGCCGCAATTATTCGTCAAGCACTATCCCTATTATCCCCAGCAGAGCGAGCTGCTCTGGTTATGTGGGAGGTTGAAGGTCGTTCAACTGCTGAGATCGCTAAAGAGCTTGGTATCAAAGAGTCAGCTGTTCGTCACACAGTATCTCGTGCTCGTGCATCATTACGTAAGGTCCTATCAGAGCTTATTGTTGATGAAGCACGCGGCCTAACCGCATTAGATCTTTTATCTACTACCTATAAAAAGGCAACTGAGCTTGCCGGTAAATCATCAAAGATTGCACTGACCTTTATCTTGGTATTAACCGCATTCCTAGGTCTTAACTCACTAACTGGTAATGAATCAAATACCACCATTACAACAACTGCTTCTCAACTTTCAAATGATCAAGATCTTCCTGCAGCCTTAACACCTACTGAGCCAGCAAGTGAAGATGTATTGGATGTAGTTGTAAGTAACGCTAAGAGCATTTCAGTAGATGAGTATGCAGATCACATGGCTTTATCTGTCGCCCAACTTGAGACTGTGACGCTAATGCTTGCGGTATTAGATCAAACAAATGGTGGACCAGTACCCACTGAATAAATAGGTTTCCAACTTCATTTGGCATTACACGTGTGTGCCAGGGGAGATGGAATTAGAAGGTCGAAAGATCTTCGAGCCGGCTTTAGGAAATACCTAAGACCGACTAACGAAAGGAAACAAATGTCTACAAAGACAATTAACAAGCGCATATCGCTTATTTCCGTCGTTGCTCTAGGAGTTGGATTGTTGTCAAGCGCACCCGCGTCTGCAACAAACACACTTGTAGCTGCTACGGTAATTGGTGGCGGAAATGCAAACACCTTAAGTTCATCAGATACTAACCCAGTACCTGTGGACCATGTTTTAAATATGGCATCTGAGCTTTCAGCAGATGGAACTACAACAGTTGATGCCAACGGCACAGCACGCGCAGCTGGTGCAATAAAGTCAATTGGGTTGTTGGCCCAATCTGATATTTCTGGAACTTTAGTAGCCGGTACTACCCAAACTGCTGTATTACTTAGCACGGGAACGCTGTCAGTTCTTACTTCAACTGGCGCTGCAACTGTTGGAATGATTCAGGTTACAGGTGGAACAATTGCTTCCACAGGTATCACAGCAGTTGGAGCCTTTAGTCCAACGGCGGTTGCATTTGGTGATACCAACGCAGACTTTGCAGTAGCAATTAAACCAAATGCTGGTGCAACCAGCATGGTTGTTGAATTGTATGCGACAGATAGTGCTGCTGTGACTCCAGCAACCCTATTTGATGGAACAGCTACAGGTCTTCTAACTGGAAGAATTAATGTTACAGTTTCATCCGCTTCAGTAGCTGGAACTTTATCAGCATCTACAAGTGGTGTTTGGTATGACTCAGATGGAGCTGCTTCTGCTCGTACTTCAGATGAAGTATTTTCTGGTCGTGGAACTTCCAATTACGACACAAATCAGTATGTAAATGTTCGTGCAAGAGATGCTTATGGATCAGCATTAACCACTGGTCTTCTAACCGCTTCTGCAACTAATGGTGCATTGGTAAAATTTGGCTCAGGAACTTCAACTCCTACAGCAAGTTCTGATTTTTACTCAAGCGCATTAGATAACGTAATTCTTACTGTTGCTGCTCCAAATAGAGATGGTCAATCGACAGTAGTGACTGTGTCTCATAATGGAACAGTAATTGGCACTAAGTCATTTACCTTCCGTGGTCAAGTTGACAAGATCACCTTGAGTGCTCCTGTAAATGGTCTGCGAAATAACTCAACTGCAGGCACAAACACATTTACAGCTGTATTCTCAGATAAGAATGGAACTGCACTACCTACAGCCACAACAGCTGTTCCTTCAGGTGGTTTTGGTACTTCTGCTTCTAGCGCTTATGCCCTGTCACTTACAACAGATGCATCTACAGCACTTCCTGCTGCAACTGTGACATTTACCTGTCCAGATACGACAAGCACTGGAAATGCAATTGCTACCTATGCAAACATAGGTGGAACTATTATCACCTCTAATGCTCTACCTGTTTCATGCAGTAGAATTGCTTGGAAATACACAGCAAGTTATGACAAGGCTGTTTACCTTCCAGGTGAAATTGCAACACTAACTGTTTCATTTACAGATGTAGATGGCAAACCTGCTGCAGATTCATTAACGTCAGCTTCAGATAATGCCACACATATTGTGCAGGTAATTTCTGAATCACAAATGACAAAGGTTGGAGCTGCACATGCTGCTGACGACCTTCGTACATTAAATGGCAATTTAACCTTCAAGTATATTGTTGGTCAAAATGTGGGAACATACAGTAACTCAATTAATTTCCCTCAGGTAAATGCAAACAACTCACGAGGTACAACTGGTGCGGTAACTGTTGCCTTTACCATTAAATCAGCAACTACTGCAGTTACAAATGAAGAGGTTCTGAAGTCGATTGTTGCGCTAATCGCGTCAATCAACAAGCAGATCCAGGCTCTTCAGAAGTTGATCCTAAAAAGATAAATAACTTCTAAACCTGTAAAGACCGGCTCCCTCAGTTAGAGGGAGCCGGTCTTTCGGCATAAATGAGAAAAACTTTGTAAGGTTAAGATATGAAACGTGGCTCAGATTTAATATATAAAGTAAGTTTTTTAACACCACTCGTTGTTACTTTCTTTGTAACACCTTTAACATCATATGACTCAATCAATATCCCTAGGTTAGCTTCGCTAATATTTCTTAGTTCCATATTTATTTTTTTTCTATTAAAATTTAATATTTTCGAAACTGAAATAAAGTATAGAGTTGTATTTTTAATTAGTGGAGCCCTTATTATTTGGAGCTTAATAAGCTCTCTACTTAGCGATACTTCTTTAGAAGAGGCATTTTATGGAGTAGCAGGCAGGCAAACAGGTGCCCTTGCATATTTTTCATTTGTGATAATAATGCTATTAAATGTGATTAGTAGTGGACAAAAGTTTAACTCTTTACTGCTAGTGACACTAATTATTGCAGGGTATACAAACGGTATTTATGGTTTATTTCAGAGTTTAAATGCTGACCCATTTGATTGGATAAACCCATATAGCCCAGTCTTTGGATTATTTGGGAATCCAAATTTTCACGCATCATTTATGGGCATTGCAGCAACCGCCGCTTTTTCTTTGCTCCTTAAGAAACATGATCAAACTAAATTTAGATTGATTTATGGCTTCTTTATTCCACTAGCTTTGTTAAACATATATAAATCCAAATCTCAGCAAGGATTTCTAGTTATGACCTTAGGAGCTTCGGTGGCCTTATTCCTATGGTTAAAAAGTAGCAATTACAAAAGATTCACATTTATCTATATTATAATTTGGCTAATCGGTGCCATAGCGGTAACTCTAGATATTTTACAAAAAACACCTTGGAAACCTATTTTATATAAAGAGTCTGTTTCATACCGGGGAGATTTTTGGCGAGCAGGCTGGCAGATGACTCTTGATAATCCAATATTTGGTGTTGGACTAGATGGTTATCGAGATAATTTTAGATTCTATCGTGATCAAGTTGCTACTGATCGTAATCCTAATGCCATGGTTGATTCTGCTCATAATGTTTTTATTGATATTTCAAGTGGTGGTGGGTTTCCTTTACTAGTTATTTATATTGCAATTTTATTACTAGCGTTGATTTCTGCCGTAAAAGTAATTAAGCGCAGCAATGCTTTTGACCCAATTTTTGCTGGAATTTTTGGGAGTTGGATTGCATATCTAGCCCAATCACTTATATCTATAAATCAAATTGCGTTAGCTGTTTGGGGCTGGGCATTAACCGGGATAATTATTGGTTATGAAATAACCACAAGGGATGAAAAGCAGGAGTCAGCGTTGAAAGGTAAAACCATAGGTTGGCTTACAGTATCTAGCGGTATAGTCATTGGAATTGCTATAGCACTTCCATTATTGCTCTCCGATTTACAATTTAGATCAACAGTAAAATCAGGTGATGTAAATCAGATTCAACAATCTGTTGAGAAATGGCCACAGAGTGTAATTAGAATGACATTAGCTGCAAAAATATTACGGGAGGGTGGATTTACAGATCAAGCACTTGAAATATCGACTAAGGCAACAAATTTGTTTCCTAATAATTTTGAAGCCTGGCAAGAGCTTTATGCAAACCCAAAGGCTAGTGAAAGGGTAAAGCTTGAAGCCTTGCAAACGATGAAGAAGTTAGATCCATTAAATCCAAATCTTGGTTAATTGTTTTAAAGTTAAACCTAGTTGGATCGATTTAAATCTTACTATCTTGTTTTCTAGATTGAGTTATATCTTTTAGGGCATACAATTTCCCAATGAAGACTCTGATTACAGGTGGTGCAGGATTTATCGGCTCGCATCTAAGCAACTATTTGCTATCTCAGAATCAACAGGTAGTGATTTTGGATGATTTCAGTGGGATTGATGTTAAAAATCAAAGTCAATTAATAGAAGGTAATAACTTATCAATTGTCCAAGGTTCAATTCTCGATCATGAGTTAGTCACAAAATTAATGAAAGATGTAACACATTGTTATCACCTAGCCGCAGTTTTAGGGGTAGAGAAAATTAATAATGATCCAACCAAATCTTTTGAAATTAATCTTAAAGGCAGCCAAATAGTATTAAATGCAGCTACAAATGTTGGAGCTAGAACTCTACTTGCATCAAGCTCTGAAATTTATGGCAAAAACCCAAATATGCCACTAAAGGAAGATTCAGATAGAGTTTTAGGAACTTCTGAAATCGCTCGGTGGAGTTACTCAGAGGCTAAGGCAATGGATGAGTTAAACGCCTTTGAACTTTATAAGCATAAATCATTTCCAGTAACTATCGCTAGATTTTTTAACACAGTAGGCCCGCGCCAATCTGGTAGGTATGGGATGGTGCTGCCTAGATTTGTAAAGGCAGCAATAAGTAATCAGCCAATTATTGTTTATGGTGATGGCACGCAAAGTAGAACATTTTGTTCAGTAACAGATGTGGTTGATGCTTTGGTATTACTGATGGATTCAAAGGAAAGTATTGGCCAAGCCTTTAATATTGGCTCTACCAATGAGATTACAATTACTGAACTTGCGCAAAAGGTTATTAAGTTAACTAACTCATCATCTGAGATTATCTATAAGAAGCACTCTGAAGTTTTTGGTGTTCATTTTGAAGAGCCACAACGACGAGTCCCTGATATTTCAAAGATTAAAAAGGTATTAGGTTGGCAGCCAAAGCAGAGTTTGGATGAGGTAATAATTGAGATTGCAGAGTATCTAAAAGTCTAATGACGCTCAACCTACTTCAGTATCTTTTTATCCTGATAATTGTTGCTATTTCAGCATTTGGAATTACACCTGTCTTTAGAAGGATTGCAAGAGCAGCTAAGTTATTGGATTACCCAGGGGGTAGAAAGCTACAAGCATCCCCAGTTGCATACTTGGGCGGGCTAGCTGTTGCCGCCCCAATAACTCTTGGCTCATTACTTGTTGTATTTACTTCAATCTCAATTGATGTAAAAAACCAATTTTTTCTAGGGTTGATTCTTCCCTCATTAGCAATTGCCTTTATCGGTTTACTAGATGATTTATATCAATTACCACCTTGGCCTAGATTTATTGCCCAAAGTGGAGTTGGAGTGATTACCTCATTAATGCTTTACCTATCAGATGGTGGAGTTAAGTTATTTGATAATCCCTGGGTTAATGGGTTTTTAACCTCACTTTGGGTAGTAACCATAATAAATGCACTTAACTTTATGGATAACATGGATGGACTAGCAACAAGTTTATCAATAGTAATCTCACTTTCACTTTTTATTTTAAGTTACTTAAATGGTCAGTATCTAGTTGCAGCACTTTGTATGGCAGTAGTTGCTGCTTGTATTGGATTTTTGTTTTGGAATAGGCGCCCAGCTTCAATATATCTTGGTGATGCTGGGGCGTTGTATTTAGGATTTTTACTTGCCGCAATTTCAATTAGGGTAGATGTTAATAATGGTTCTGAAATCATCAGAGTATTAGTTCCCTTACTTATCTTTGCTATTCCAGTAATTGATATAACACAGGTTGTAATAAGTAGAGTGGTTAAAGGTAAATCACCATTTGAAGGGGGAAGAGATCACCTATCTCACCTGCTGTTAAGCAAAGGTTTAAGTGAAGGTAAAGCATTAACTCTTCTTTCAGTATCTGCTTTTACTTTCTCTTTGATTGGTGTGTTTTTAGCAGTGGGTAATTAAATGAGTCAAAAATTGTTAATTACAGGTGGTGCTGGCTTTATTGGCTCTGTACTTACTGCATACCTACTAGATCATAGGTATGAAGTGGTTGTATTAGATGATCTATCCACTGGGCATAGTAAGTCAATAGATTCTAGAGCTAGCCTTATTCAAGCAAGTATCTTCGATAAGTCAGCACTTGTTGCAGCATTAGTGGGTGTTAATACAGTAATTCATTGCGCAGCTAAATCATTGGTTGAAGAATCAGTATCAAGCCCTGATCTATATAACCAGGTAAATACCGAAGGAACTGGAGTTTTATTAGAGGCAATGAAAGAAGCAGGTGTTTCAAATATTATTTTTTCATCCACTGCAGCTGTTTATGGCGATTCTAAGATCCAACCTATTACAGAGAGTAGTGAGATTAAGCCAGTTAATCCATATGGGAAAAGCAAAATTGAGGCCGAGAGATTAATTTCAACTTTTTGTAGTAATGGTTTTTCTGGTATTACCTTTAGATACTTTAATGTTGCAGGTAGTTATCATAGTAGTTCTGGTCAATTACATATTGAGGATCATAGAAATGAAACTCATCTAATTCCAAAGATTTTAAATAACTACATTAAGAATAAAGAGAAGTCACAGGTAGAGATCTATGGCGATCATTGGCCAACAAAGGATGGCAGCTGCGTTAGAGATTACTTACATGTTGTAGATCTTGCCCACGCTCACCTGTTTGCTCTAGATGCATTAGCAGCAGGTGAAAACAAAGTATTTAATTTAGGCTCTGGCAGTGGCTACTCAGTTTTTGAAGTTGTTAATGAAATAGAAAAGGTGGTTGGGGGTAAGTTAAATCAGGTTATTACTCCAGCCAGATCTGGAGATCCGGCAGTGCTACTTGCTGATATCGATAAGGCAATAAAAGAGCTTGGTTGGTTTCCTAAGGCTAATTTGAACCAAATTATCTTGGATAGTTGGCAAGGGGCTAAACAACTTGGGTAATCTACCCAGGTGAAGATTGCAATTATCGGCCAAGGCTATGTTGGCTACGCCTTATCTGTTGCAGCTGCAAAGGCCGGACACTTCGTAATTGGTTTTGATACAAATTCAAAACTTATATCTGAGATAAAGGCAAAAGGTGATCTAAAGAATTACCTACCAACAGATAATGAAGCAGATATTAAAGATCAAGATGCTTATATCATCGCAGTTCCTACCCCATTAGATGAAAAAAATCTGCCAGATTTATCCTTCTTAATTAATGCTTCTCAGCTTATTGTCAGATCTGCATCAACTGGGGCACTAGTAATAAATGAATCCACCTCATACCCAGGCACATTACGTGAGATAGTAATTACTGAGATAGAAAATAGTAATAACGCAAAATTTTTATATGCAGCAGCCCCTGAGCGAATTGATCCGGCAAATACAAAGTGGAGTATTAAAAATACACCAAGGGTTATTGCTGGTATTGATGAGCAATCAAGTAAGGCAGCTTATGAGTTTTATAAATCAATTTGTGATGAGGTAATGCTTGTTTCATCTCCTGAAGTAGCAGAGAGTGCAAAGTTATTTGAAAATACCTTTAGGCAGGTAAACATCGCGTTGGTAAATGAGCTAGCTCAGATAACTGAAAAGCTGGGCATATCTGCCAATGAGGTGATACAGGCTGCTGCCACTAAACCATTTGGTTTTATGAAATTTAACCCAAGTCTTGGTGTTGGTGGGCACTGCATCCCAATTGATCCTATTTATCTAGCCCAAAAGGCTGAAAGTGTTGGCGCCCCTGCACAATTTATTAGGCAAGCAAATCTAGTAAACCAACAGATGCCGCTTTATGTGTTAAAAAGGTTAGAGGACTTATTAATTGAAGGTATATCTAGTAAAAAGATTTGTATTGTTGGTATCTCCTACAAGCTTGATGTAACTGATATGCGTCAAAGCCCAGCCATTGTTTTATGGCAAGAGCTTGAAAAAAAGGGTGCTTTAATTTCTTTTCATGATGAGATTGTTAAAGAGTTTGAAGGCAAGACAAGTTCAGCACTTGCACCAAATGCCTTTGATTTAACAGTGGTTGCAGTTGCCCACAGCAGCTTAGAAGTAGATAAGGTAATTAACTCTGCACCAATTATCTTTGACTGCACCGGCACGATTAAAGGTGCCTACCAACTGTAGTAATTACTTTAGCTTTAAGTAAAGTTTTTTATGGGTAGAGACTAAGTTTTTTTCAGAAAAACTCTTTAACGCATAAACTCTGCCAGCCTTACCAAATTTAGTCCGTAAAGCCTTACTTTGAGCCAGCTTTTTTATAGCAGCTACCAACTCATCATTTGATTTACTACAAATTAGCCCACTCTTATTGTGAAGTATTACCTCAGGGACAGATCCAACATTTGTGGCCACAACTGGAATAGCTGCAAGCTGGGCCTCGATTAAGGCAATTGGCATACCCTCATTCTCACTACTTGATAAAAAGATATCTGCAATAGGTAATATCGATTTAGCATCCTGCCACCCTAGAACCTTTAGATTCTTTGGTGCTTGCTTTTTCATTATCTCTAGTAAATCTCCGCCACCTGCCAGATAAAAATCTATTTCAGGTAATTTTTTTGCAATCTCAATTACTCTTTGTGGGTTTTTCACCCCAGTAACCCTTGCTAGCCAAAGCACCCTAACTCTGTTTTTATCCTCAACCCCATACTTTTTTAATGCGCTACTCTTACTTTGTAATTTTAATGGTGTAACAGCTGGTGGAATTGAAATTGTTTTACTCTTTCCATAAATACCCTCGCTATCGAGATCACACTTTACGATCTCTCCTACTGTTATCAATTGATCACTTCTTTTTGATAATCTCTTTTCAATAGATTTAATGGCAATTGCTTTAAACCCTCTAAACTCTGGATCATCAAATAGGTGGCCATGAAAGGTGTGAACAAAGTTTATTCTTTTGCCTAAACTTGCCTCAATCCTATTTCTTTGTACTCTTACCAAAAGCCCTGCTTTAAAGGTATGGGTATGAATAATGTCGGGGCTAACCTTTAAGATAACTTTTCTTAGTTCCTTTGCTGCCCTAAGATCATTTTTGAGCGATATTTTTCTACCAAGATTTTTAATCCTAATTGGCTTTAGTTTTTTTATATCAGGATCTTCTATCTCACCTGTTTGAACATATCCAGTTGCAATATGTGATTTTATCCCTGCATTACTTAGGCCATCATTTAATGTTATTAGGTATTTTGCTGTGCCGCCCAGGTTTAATCTAGCGATGATATGCAATACGACCATATCAACTGCCACTTGCTTGATAGGCCGCGATCACCTCAGTTGGCAGCCCTACCATTTTAATTTCACCTTTTTCAATCCAGATTACCTTTTGTGCAAGTTCAGCAACAGTCTTTAGATCATGGGAGACCATGATTACTGTGCAGCCAGAGTTAATAATCTCAATCAAACGCTGCCTTGATTTGATAGCAAACTCACCATCACTAACACTTAATACCTCATCAATTAGCAAAATATCTGGAATCTCATCTGTTGCAATTGAAAAAGCAAGACGAGCAACCATGCCGGTAGAGTAAGTGCGCAGTTGATAATCTAAATGATCTGCTACTCCTGCCCAATCGATAATCTCATTAATCCTTGGTTTGACCCTATTAATATCTCGATCTAACAAGGATGAGTAAAAGAGGATATTTTCTCGGCCGGTTAACTCAGCGTTAAAGCCAGCCCCTAATTCAATCATTGGTGCTACCTGACCAGTAATTGAAATACTACCTGTGGTTGGTTTAATTACTCTAGCTAGTATTTTAAGCAAGGTAGATTTACCGGCACCATTTTTGCCAATTATTGCAACTGTTTCACCCTTATTTATTTCAAATGAGAGATCCTTAATTGCTACATAATCCTCAATAGATATCCGACCATGAAGAAAATCTCTAACTAAAGTTTTAAGGGATGTGTGGTGCTTGTTTAACACTCTGTAGGCAAAGCTAATATTTTTAGCCTCAATTATATTCATTACAACATTGCAATCGTCTTAGACCAGCGCCTTTTAAAAAATAGATTGCCAATAGCAAAGGTAGTAATACTTACTAAGGCTAGATAGAGAAAATCTTGCCAGGTAGCGGTGGCATTATCGGAAAAGGCCCACCTAAAGGCATCTAGAAAACTTGTTAATGGATTAAATCCGACTATTTGCTGCATACGATCATCTAAAATTCCAATTGGATAAAAGATTGGTGTTAGGTAGATCAAGATCAATAGCAACACATTGACTATGTTTTTAGCATCCTCAAATCTAATAAAAATTACGGAAAGTGCTAAGCCAATACCGGCTGTAAAAAAAGTCATAAACAAACCAATAACAAATATCAACGGAAAGGCTATGGTAAAGGTTTGGCCTGAGAGATAGACAACTACGGCCAGTGGGATTAATCCAATTAAAAAGTTAATAAAGGCTGCTAAGGATGCGGCAAAGGCAAAGATCCTAGGTGGCACAGAGACCTTAGTTAATACCCCACCATTTGCAGCTATGGAGTTTGCAGCTTGCAGCAATCCTTGGTTAAAGAAGGCATTAAGCAAAACTCCAGCCATCAGGTATGGGGCAAATTGCTGACCTGCCTCTAACTTACCAACAAATAAAAATGAGAAGACTATCCACAATACAAAGCTAGTTAGCATTGGATTTAAAAGGGTCCAGCCAATACCAATCACACTTCGTTTATAACGCAGGGTTAGCTCTTGTTGGATTAGAAGTCTTAGTAACTGGAGATTGTTTTTACTAAAGCCGGTAAGTGAATAAAGTGATACTTTTTTAGCCCTCATTTGTGAGCAATTCTAAACCCTTTTTTAACATTTAAACTCATCTAACCTAGAGTAGGGCTATGAGTACTACTGGTGGATTTACTACCTCTGGGCTATTACAAGAGGAGCTCTTAATTACGCTGCCTAAATTAGATGTGGCAGATGCTATGGAGATAGGTGAGATTGCTAAATCATTTGGCACCCAGCGCGGCCTGCCCATTGCAGTTGAGGTAAGAATTGGTGATTGGATTATTTATC
>Ga0169931_10001250_pt1 | contig 42121 bp, 38 predicted proteins | sample Kivu_15m_20L_FD_129675 | JGI IMG/M metagenome (GOLD analysis project Ga0169931, IMG submission 129675) | Freshwater microbial communities from Lake Kivu, Western Province, Rwanda to study Microbial Dark Matter (Phase II) - Kivu_15m_20L... | ecosystem: Environmental > Aquatic > Freshwater > Lake... | reverse complement strand
TGGATGGTGTTGCCCTTGGGGCTGACGCCGAGCTTCTGGTCGCCGATCCACACCAGCGGGCGCAGGTAGCAGCTTTCCAGCGCATTGGCGCGCACGACCTCGCGCTGCGCGTCCATCACCTGCTCGACGGTGAAGGGAATCTTCATGCGCAGGATCTTGGCGCTGTTGAACAGACGCTCGGTGTGCTCGCGCAGGCGGAAGATCTGCGTGCCGGCCGGGGTGTGGTAAGCGCGCACGCCCTCGAAGGCGCCGCAGCCGTAGTGCAGCGTGTGCGTCAGCACGTGGATCTTGGCGTCGCGCCAGTCGACCAGTTGGCCGTCCATCCAGATCTTGCCGTCACGGTCGGACATCGACATCGTTCACCTCGCAGGGGTCGGTCGCGCGCCGCACGGCGGCGCAAAGCGCTGGATTCTATGCGTCGGCCGCGGGGCCTTCGGGGCGTTCCGCCGTCGCCGGGGAGGGGGGCTCAGGCACCGTTTCCGTCTCGCGGCGCAGCGTCCACGACCGCAGCCGTCCGTCCGTCAGCACGACCTGCACGCATGCGCCCGAGGCGTCGCGCCAGGCGAAGTGCTCATCGTTCGGCCCTGAGGTGGCACCGGCCGTGGCGCCGGGGTCCGTGGCGGCGTCCACCCGTTGCCCGAGGCTGCGCGTCAGGGGCAGGATCTCCATCAGCCGCATGCCCGTGCGCAAGCGCGCGTGCAGCATCACCGCGCTGGGCACCTCGCCCACCGGGGCGCCGGCGGCCAGGCGCATCACGCGCAGCGCCCGGCTGAACTGCAGCAGCAGCCAGAACACCACCACGGTCACGGCCAGCACGACGCCGCGCCAGCCCCACTGCATCCAGCCCACCGCGACGGCCAGTACCGCCAGGGCCCATCCCCACATCGCATTCATGCACCGGATTGTGCGGTGCGGGCCGGATCGCTCGCACCCACACGCACACGTCCATGCGGTTGCCACAGGCATCGGCCGACGGTTCGGTGGGCAGGGCCGCGGGCCGGCAGGCCATGGCGATGCCGTCGCAGGCGGCAGGGGAACACGGCCCGGCGGCCGACGCTCCTCAGGCTGCTGGCCGAGAATCGAGGCAGGAGGCGACGTCGTGATGGGCACGACGGCGCCGACACCCGGCGCCGCTCGGTGCCAGCCTTGGCGGCCCGGCGCGACGGCGTGAGGCGCCGCGCCGGGCCACCGACCCCAGGAAGCACACGACATGATCACCATCGACAAGGTCCTCTACACCGCCAAGGTCCACACCACCGGGGGCCGCGACGGCCGCTCGGCCTCCGACGACGGCCTGCTCGACGTCGCGTTGACGCTGCCGAAGTCCATGGGCGGCCAGGGCAGCGCGACCAACCCCGAGCAGTTGTTCGCCGCCGGCTACTCGGCCTGTTTCATCGGCGCGTTGCGCTTCCACTTCGGCGCCCGCAAGATCGCCTACCCGGCCGACGCGACGGTGGATGCCGAGGTCGATGTCGGCCCGGCCGGCGCCGGCTTCGGCCTGGCGGTGCGGATGAAGATCTCGCTGCCCGGCGTGGACCGCGAGACCGCGCAGAGCATCGTCGATGCCGCGCACCAGACCTGTCCCTACTCGCGCGCCGTGCAGGGCAACATCGCGGTCGACCTGACCCTGGTCTGAGCCTTTCAGCGCCGCAGCGCCTTCGGGCGCTGTCGGGGCGCTTTGGGGTGCTTTCGGGCGCTTCAGGGTGCCTCCAGGACCTTTCTGGCGCCTACGGGCGCCCCCGGGCGCTTTCTGGCGTCCTCGGGCGCCTCCGGGCGTCTTCGGGCGTCGGGGCCCCGGCCCCCGCAGCCCGCGTCCAGGGCGTGCCGCAGCCCTGTCCTGGCCGGGCGGACAATGCGACGCACGCAGGCACGCGCCCCCGTCGGGGCCGCCTGCGCCACAGGCCGAAACCATGTCCGCATCCGCCCCTGCGCCGCAGGCGTTCGTCACCCTCGTGCTGATCGCCTGCCTGATGGGCGGCAACCACGTCGCCGCGCGCGTGGCCTTCGATCACGGCGTCGACGTGGTCACGGCGGTGGCGGCGCGCAGCGTGGTCACGGCGCTGGCGGTGGGCGCACTGGTGTGGTTCAGCCGGGTCCGGCTGGCGATGAGCGTGCGGCAACGCGGGGTCATGTGCCTGATCGGCGCGCTGGTGGCCCTGCAGAGCGTATGGCTGTATTCGTCGGTGGCGAGGCTGCCCGTCGGGCTGGCCCTGCTGGCCTTCAACACCTACCCGCTGTGGACCGCGCTCTGGGCCTGGGCGCTGTACCGCCACCGGCCGGAACGCGCCGTGCTGGTGGCCATGCCCCTGATCCTCGCCGGGCTCGCGCTGGCGCTGGACGCGGCGGGCGCGGCGTCGGGGCTGGGGGCGCAGGCGCAGTGGGCCCGCATCGGCGGCGGCGTGGCCTTCGCGCTCGGTGCCGCGGCCACCTTCGGCGTGATCCTGGCACTGACGCAGCACGAGGTCGCGGCGCTGGACGGCCGGCTGCGCTCGGCCCTGACCATGGCCATGGTCGGGGTGCTGGCGGGCGCGTGGGCCTGGGCCGGCGGCGGCCTGCACCTGCCGAACGCGTCCCAGGGATGGGCCGGGCTGGCCGCGCTCACCCTGCTGTACGGCACCGGGTTCACGATGATGTTCACGGTGCTGCCGCGTCTGGGCGTGGTGGGCAGTTCGCCGATCCTCAACGTCGAGCCCGTGGCGGCGCTGATGCTGGCCTGGCCGCTGCTGGGGCAGGCCATCGCGCCGGTGCAATGGGCGGGTGCGCTGATCGTCGTCGGCACCGTCATCGGGCTCGGGCTGCGCGGCCGGCGCCCGGCAGGTGTGCCCGCGCGGCGCTGAGGGCGGTCGGGGGCGGCCGGGGGCGGCCAGGGGGCGGCCGGACGCGCCGCGGATCCTGTCCCGCCGCGGGGTGTCGGCCCGGTCTGGGCGCACGCCGCGATGCCGTGTCCTGGGCCCGCAGTCGGGCCGCGGACGGGCTCAATCGGGCCGCCGCTGCACCTTCAGCAACGCGCGCCTCGCCTTTTCCTGCAGGCGCCGTTCAACCGACGCGCGCGTCGGTCGGGTCGGTCTGCGGGGGACGGGTGGGCGCGCCACGGCATCCACCATCGCCTGCAGTCGCGCCAGCGCCTCGGCACGGTTGAGCGCCAGGCTGCGGTGCGCCTGCGCCTTGATGACGACCACGCCGTCGGCGCCCACGCGGTGGTCGCGGCAGGCCAGCAGCCGGGCCTTGACCTCCGGCGGCAGTGACGAAGCCCCGACGTCGTAGCGCAGGTGGGCCGCGCTCGAGACCTTGTTGACGTTCTGCCCGCCGGCGCCCTGTGCGCGCACTGCGGTGAAGTCGACCTCCTCGGAATCGACGCGGGGGGACTGCAGGCGGGGTTGCATGGTGTGGTGCCGCGGGTCGGGTGCGCGCTGTGTGTGGGGGAGCTATGCGGGCGTGGGGCAAGTGGGTGAGCGATGCGCGGGTATCCGGCGGTGCGCCGTCGAGGATCCCTGGCCATCAGGTCGTCCCGGACAGGTCGCCGACCACGCGCACCGGCACCCGCCGGGCCAGCGCGCACATCAACTCGTAGGCGATGGTGCCGGCGGCGTGGGCCACCTCGTCGATCGGCAGTCGGCTGTCGCCGGGCCCCTGGCCCCACAGCGTGACCTCGGCGCCAGGCCCTGCGTCCGGCGCCTGGCCCAGGTCGATGGCGAGCATGTCCATCGACACCCGCCCCACCGTCGTGCAGCGCCTGCCGTCCACCAGCACCGGGGTGCCGGTCGGTGCATGCCTTGGATAGCCGTCGGCGTAGCCGCAGGCGGCGATGCCGATGCGCAGGGTCTGTGTGGCGGTGTAGGTGCTGCCGTAGCCGACGGTGTCGCCGGGCTGCAGGTCCTGCGTGGCGATCAGCCGGGTGCGCAGCGTCATTGTCGGCGCCAGGCCCCAGTGTGCGGCGTCGTGCGCCGGGTAGTCCGGGGCCCCGCCGTACACCGCGATGCCCGGGCGCACCCAGTCGTTGCGCAGCAGCGGGGCGCCCGGCAGCCCGCCCACGCCATGGCGCAGCGTGGCAGCCGAGTTCGACACGCTGCGCTCGCCCGGCAGGTCGGCGGTGGCGGCCTCGAAGGCGGCGATCTGGTGCGCCACGCCGCGCGGCCCGTCGGCGTCGGAGAAGTGCGTCATCAGCGTGATCTCGTCGATCTGCGGCAGCGCGTCCAGCCGCACCCAGGCGCTGCGGAAGGCCGCCGGTGTGAAGCCCAGGCGGTTCATGCCGCTGTTCATCTTCAGGAAGACGCGGTGCGGCACCTGCGTCTTGTGCGCGGCCAGCCAGTCGATCTGCTGCTCCCGGTGCACCACGTGCCACAGCCCCAGGCGCGAGCACAGCTCGAGGTCGCGCGGCTCGAACACCCCCTCGAGCAACAGCACCGGCCCGCGCCAGCCCAGCGCGCGCACCCGCTCGGCCTCGGCAAGGTCGAGCAGCGCGAAGCCGTCGGCAGCGCGCAGGCCGGCCCAGGCGCGTTCGATGCCGTGCCCGTAGGCGTCGGCCTTGACGACGGCCCAGACCTGCGCATCGGGGTCAGCTGAGCGGGCGCGCGCGAGGTTGGCGGCCAGGGCGTCGGCATGGACGAGGGCTTCGATCGGGCGCGGCATGTTTCGTGATGCGGGATGTGCAGGCCTGCATGCTATAACCCCGCCGGCCCGTGACAGGAGACGAGGTGAAGCCGGGCCGGCGCAGTGTTGCGCCGTAGCACCCTGGCCAAAAAAAAATGGCTTTTCCACCATCATGTCGGCGCAGTTCTTCAGCTCGCTGGCCGACAACGCGTTGTTCGTCGCTGCGGTGGAACTGCTGCGAGCCGACGGCTCGCCCGAGTGGCACCGCGCCGCGCTGGTGCCGATGTTCGCGCTGTTCTACGTCGTGCTGGCGCCTTTCGTCGGCGCCTTCGCCGACTCGATCCCCAAGGGCCGGGTGATGTTCGTCGCCAACGGCATCAAGGTCGTGGGCTGCCTGATGATGCTGTTCGGCGGTCATCCGCTGGCGGCCTATGCCATCGTGGGCCTCGGGGCGGCGGCGTACTCCCCGGCCAAGTACGGCATCCTCACCGAGCTGCTGCCGCCGTCGCAGCTGGTGCGCGCCAACGGCTGGATCGAGGGGCTGACGATCGCCTCCATCATCCTGGGCGTGCTGCTGGGCGGGCAGCTCGTCGGCCCTGTGATGGCGCCGATGCTCCTGGCGCTGGACCTGCCGCTGCTCGACACCGGCATCGACACCGCCCCGGAAGCGGCGATCGCCTCGATCATCCTGCTGTACGCCGTGGCGGCGGGCTTCAACCTGCGCATCCCGCTGACCGGCGCGCGCATGCAGGCCATGGGCGCCGACCTGTGGTTCCTGGTGCGCGATTTCCGCCGCTGCAACGCGCTGCTGTGGCGTGACCGGCTGGGACAGATCTCCCTGGCGACGACCACGCTGTTCTGGGGCGTGTCGGGCAACCTGCGCTACATCGTGCTCGCCTGGGCGGCGGTGGCGCTGGGCTACTCCACCACGCAGGCCTCGTCGCTGGTGGGGGTGGTGGCCATCGGCACGGCCGTGGGCGCCGTGACGGCGTCGGTGATGATGCGGCTGGACCGTGCCACCGGCGTGATCCCGATGGGCGTGGCCATGGGCGTGCTGGTGATCCTGATGAACTTCATCGGCAACGTCTGGGTGGCCGCGCCCTTCCTGCTGCTGCTGGGCGCGCTCGGGGGCTTCCTGGTCGTGCCGATGAACGCGCTGCTGCAGCACCGGGGGCACAACCTGATGGGCGCCGGGCGGTCGATCGCGGTGCAGAACTTCAACGAGCAGGCCTGCATCCTGGGCCTGGGTGCGCTGTACGCCGGCATGACGCGCTTCGGGCTGTCGGCTTTCGCCGCGATCACGGTGTTCGGTCTGGTCGTGGCCGGCACGATGTGGGCGGTGGGCCGCTGGCATCGCGCCAACTGCCGCCACCACCGCGCCGAGGTCGACCGCCTGCTGGCGATCGCGCGTGCAGACCCGCACTGACCGGCGCCGTTCGTGAATGTGAGCCGACTTGTCCGCCGGCCCTGCGACGTGATCGACGACATGCGTGACCGGCGTCCCGGCCCGCGACCGCGCCCTGTGGCCGAAGCCCCGGGGTCTCCTCGAGGGCGCGCATGACAGAACGAGCCCTGCTGCTGCCCGTGCTCGGCCTGCTGCTCAACGCCTTCACCTGGGGGGTGTCGTGGTGGCCTTTCCGCTGGCTGGCTGCCCATGGGCTGCACCCGCTGTGGGCCACCGCCATCGTCTACGGCGTGGCGTTGCTGCTGATCAGCGTGCGCTGGCCCCATGCCTGGGGCATGGTGTGGCGCACGCCGGCGCTGTGGTGGCTGGTGCTGGCTGCCGGCACCACCAACGCCGCCTTCAACTCGGCGGTCACCTTCGGCGATGTGGTGCGCATCATCCTGCTGTTCTACCTGATGCCGCTGTGGGCGGTGCTGCTGGCGCGGGCGCTGCTGGGCGAACGCCTGAGCCTGCTGGCCGGCGCGCGGGTGGCGATGGCCCTGGCAGGCGCGGCCATCGTGCTGTGGCCGCAGGACGGCGGTGGCTGGCCGGTGCCACGCAGTGCCGCGGAATGGTTGGCCGTGCTGGCGGGGTTTGCCTTTGCCCTGAACAACGTGATGCTCCGGCGGCTGGCCGGCCACCCGCGAGAGGCGCGGTCGCTGGCGATGTTCGCCGGCGGCGTGCTGGTGTCACTGTCCATCGCCGCCTCGGCCACGGCCGCCGGCGCACTGGCCGCGCCGCCGGTGCCGTCGTTCGCCTGGGTGGGCGGTGCGGTGGTCCTCGCGGCGGTTTTCCTCGTCGGCAACCTGACGCTGCAGTACGGCGCGGCCCGCCTGCCGGCCAACGTCACCGCGGTGGTGATGGTGTCGGAGGTGCTGTTCGCTTCGGTGTCGGCGGTGGCGCTGGGCGCGGGCGCCGTCAGCGGGCCGCTGGTGGTCGGCGGCGCGCTGATCCTGACGGCTGCCCTGCTGGCGGCGTGGCGGGGCTGAACTGCGCGACACTGCGGGGCGTCGTTCCACGAGACCGTCCGCCACCCGCGGACCGCGCCCCACTGCCATGTTCCAGCACCTCGAGCCCTACGCCGGCGACCCCATCCTGAGCCTGAACGAGGCTTTCCAGGCCGACCCGCGGCCGCACAAGGTCAACCTGTCGATCGGCATCTACTTCGACGACGCCGGCCGCATCCCGGTGCTGGACTGCGTGCGACAGGCCGAGGCGCAGTTGCTCGAGGCGGCAGGCCCCAAGCCCTACCTGCCGATGGAGGGCGCCGCACCGATGCGGCGCGCCGTGCAGGCGCTGCTGTTCGGCCCGGCGCACGAGGCAGTGACGAGCGGCCGGGTGGCCACGCTGCAGACCGTGGGCTCCAGCGGCGGCCTGAAGGTGGGCGCCGACTTCCTGCGGCGCTGGTTTCCCGGCAGCGCGGTCTGGGTCAGCGATCCGACCTGGGACAACCACCGCGCAGTGTTCGAGGGCGCCGGCCTGAGCGTGCACACCTATCCCTACTACGACGCCACCACGGGGGGGCTGGCCTTCGACGCGATGTGCGAGGCACTGGACCGGCTGCCGCTACGCAGCGTGGTGCTGCTGCACGCCTGCTGCCACAACCCCACCGGGGTCGATCTGAGCGCCGCGCAGTGGCAGACCTTGATCCCGCTGCTGCGCCGGCGTGAGCTGATCCCGTATCTGGATCTGGCCTACCAGGGCTATGGCGACGGGATCGAGGAGGATGCCTACGCCGTGCGTGCCTTCGCCGACGCTGGCTTGCATTTCTTCATCGCCAACTCCTTCTCCAAGAGCATGAGCCTGTACGGTGAGCGCGCCGGTGCGCTCAGCGTGGTCTGTGCCGATGCCGCCGAGGCCGACCTGGTGCTGGGCCAGATGAAGGCCACCGTGCGCCGCAACTACTCCAGCCCCGGCATCCACGCCGCGGGCGTGGTGGCGCGCGTGCTCGCCGACCCGGCGCTGCGTGCCTCCTGGGAAGCCGACGTGCGTTCGATGCGCGAGCGCATCCTGCAGATGCGCAAGGCGCTGCACGGGGTGATCAGCGCGCGCGTGCCGGGGCGCGACTTCGGCTACTTCCTCAGCCAGCGCGGCATGTTCAGCTACACCGGGCTGTCGGCCGCGCAGGTCGACACGCTGCGCGAGGTGCATGCCGTGTACCTGGTGCGGTCGGGACGGATGTGCGTGGCCGGCCTGAACGATGGCAACGTGCACCGCGCGGCACAGGCGATGGCCGCCGTGCTGGGGTGACCACGCAGCGTAGGGGCGCCTGCGATGTCCAGCGACTCGCCCGACCTGCCGCGTCACATCGGCCGCTACCGGGTGGTCTCGCGGCTGGGCGAGGGTGCGACGAGCGAGGTCTTCCTCGCAAACGATGAGTTCCAGGGTCGTCAGGTCGCGATCAAGTGCCTGCGGCCCGGTGTGGTCGAGACCGCCGCCGCCGATGACGACGACCGCTATGCCGGCGCCTTCTTTGCCGCCGAGGCCGCCCTCGTGGGGCGGCTGCAGCATCCGAACGTGGTGCAGATCCTGGATGCGGTGGCGCGGGGGCCGGCGCCCTACCTGGTGATGGAGTACGTGCCGGGCGTGACGCTGCGCCGCCACTGCCGGGCAGATGCGCTGCTGCCGCTGGAGCAGATCACCGAGATCGGCTTCAAGTGCGCGATGGCGCTGAGCTACTGCTGGCGCCAGGGGCTGATCCACCGCGACGTCAAGCCGGCCAACCTGCTCGCGCAGATGGACGGCGGTCGCATCGTCGACGTCAAGATCACCGACTTCGGCAGCGTGCTGAACCTCGGGTCGGACCGCACGCAGATCTTCCGCGTCGGCTCGCTGGCCTATATGTCGCCGGAGCAACTCGACGGCGGCGACCTGGACGCCCGCGCCGACATGTACTCGCTGTCGGCCGTGATGTACCACCTGATCGCCGGGCGGCCGCCCTTCGATGCGCAGCAGCAGCCGGCGCTGATGCGCCAGATCCATGTGGGGGACCCGCCCGCCCTGACCGGCCTGCGCCAGGGCGTGACGCCGGCGCTGGACGCGCTGGTGCGGCGTGGCATGGCCTGCCGCCGGGAGGACCGCTACGCGACCTGGGATGAGTTCGCAGCGGGGTTGGCCGGGTTGGTCGCGCATGGCGAGGTGCCGAGGCAGGGCGGACACAGGTGCTGGATTCCGAACGCTTCAACCTGCTGCGCTCGCTGCCCTTCTTTGCCGGCTTCGGCGAGGTCGAGCTCTGGGAAGTGGTGCATCGCGCACAGTGGGAGCGTCACGCGCCGGGCCACACGCTGTACCGCAAGGGCGGACGCGGCAACATCTTTCACATCATCGCCGAGGGCGCGGTCGAGGTCTGGCGCGAGGGCCGACACGTGATCACGCTCGAAGCCGGGACGTCGGTGGGCGAGATGGCCTATCTCGCGCCGGACCCGCAGCGGGCGGTGCACAGCGCCGACGTCATGGTGACGTCACCCGCGACCCTGGTTTCCTTCACGCCCGATTCGATGGCCCGGCTCAGCTTGGCGGTGCGTTCGATGTTCGACCGGGCTTTCATCGCCGTGCTCGTGCGGCGCCTGGACACGGCCTGGCGCCAGGAAGACCGCTCGGCGACCCGGCCCGCCGTCCCTGCGTCTCCACGAGTGGCTGAAGCTCGCTGACGTCCTGCGCTTCGGCTGTGGCTGCCCACGGTCTCGGGCCTCATCCGCGCCAGTAGGCCGGGCTGCCGTAGCTGTGCTTCAGGAAGTCGATCCACAGCCGCACGCGCAGCGCCAGGTGGCGGGCGTGCGGGAACACTGCGTAGATGCCGTTGGGCGGCGCGGCGTAGTCGGCCAGCACCGTCTGCAGCCGCCCGGCCGCCACGTCGCCGGCCACCTCCCAGGTGCTGCGCCAGGCGATGCCCAGTCCCTGCAGGCACCAGTCGTGCAGCACCTGCCCGTCACTGCAGTCCAGCCGGCCGCGCGGGCGCAGGTGCGTGATCTCGCCGTCAACCTGGAAGGCCCAGCCGCGTGACTGGCTGGCGTCGGAGCTCAGCGTCAGGCAGGCGTGGCGCATCAGGTCCGAGGGTTGCGTCGGCACGCCGGCGCGCTTCAGATAGGCCGGCGTGGCCACGCACCAGCGTCGGTTGTCGGCCAGGCGCACGCTGATCAGGCTGGAGTCGGGCAGGTCGCCCACGCGCACCGCGCAGTCGTAGCCCTCGTTGACGATGTCGATCACGCGGTCGGACAGGTTCAGCGACAGGCTGACGTCCGGGTGCTGCGCGAGGAAGCGCGGCACCAGCGGCGCCACATGCCGTCGCCCGAAACCGGCGGGCGCGGTCACGCGCAGGTGGCCACTGGCCTTGACCCCGCCGGCGCTGACGCTGGCCTCGGCGCTGGCCAGTTCGCCCAGCACGCGCTGGCATTGCTCGAGGAAGGCGCTGCCCTCGTGCGTGAGCGAGATGCGGCGCGTCGTGCGCACGAGCAGCTTGACGCCCAGCCGCTCCTCGAGCGCATCGATGCGTCGGCCGATCACTGCCGGCGCCACGCCCTCGGCGTGTGCCGTCGCGGTCAGGCTGCCCTTGGTGGCCACGGCAACGAAGGATTCGAGCTGCTTGAACTTGTCCACGCCTCTGATTGTGGAGTGCCGCCGGGATTCGTGCGTTTTCTGCACAAATCCCGACGTTTTCCGGTGACCAATGGGTGCTGTGGTCTGAAATACGATGTCGGGACCGTGAATCTGTCTGCCCCCACTCCTGCCGCTGTCGGCGCCGGCCCCGCGCCGCGCGCCGTGCTCTTCGATGCCTACGGCACGCTGTTCGACGTCTACAGCGTCGGCCTGCTTGCCGAGCAGCTCTTCCCCGGCCACGGCGAACGCCTGGCCCTGTTGTGGCGCGACCGACAGATCGACTACAGCCGCATCTGTTCGATGAGCGGGCGCTACCGGCCCTTCTGGGACATCACCCGCGCAGGGCTGCGCTTTGCCGCCATGCGTCTGGGCCTGACGCTGGACGCAGCGCGCGAGGAGCGGCTGATGAACCAGTACCACCACCTCAGTGCCTTCCCCGAGAACCTGGAGGTGCTGCAGGCGCTGCATGCGCGCGGCGTGCGCGCCGGCATCCTCAGCAACGGGGACCCGAAGATGCTGGCCGTGGCCGTCAAGAGCGCCGGCCTGGGTGCATTGCTCGACCCGGTGCTGTCGGTGCACGCGGTGCAGCGCTTCAAGACCGACCCTGCGGCCTACGCGCTGGGCCCGCAGGCGCTCGGCCTGCCGGCGCGGGAGATCCTCTTCGTCTCGAGCAACGCCTGGGACGCAGTGGGCGCCACCTGGTTCGGCTACACCACGCTGTGGATCAACCGTGCGGGGGCGCCGCCCGAGCAACTCGACACCGAGCCCAGCCGCACCGGCCACAGCCTGCGCGACGTGCTCGATTTCTTCCCTGGGTCCGGCGGCACGTCCGCGCCTGCCGCCGCATCCGCGGCCTGAACGGCCTGCCCTCGCGACACTCCCTGTCCCTCACCGTCCACCCCTGACACTCCCCGAGAGAGGAACCCGGCCCATGACTTCGCGCACCCCCGTCCACGGCCTGCAGGTCGCCACCGTGCTGAAGGACTTCGTCGACACCCAGGTGCTGCCGGGCACCGGGATCGAGGCCGAGACCTTCTGGAAGGGCTTCGCCGAGATCGTCCACGACCTCGCGCCGAAGAACGCCGCGCTGCTGGCCGAGCGTGACCGTCTGCAGACCGAGCTCGATGCCTGGCATGCCAAGCACCCGGGGCCGATCCGCAACATGGCCAAGTACCGCGCTTTCCTGGAGAAGATCGGCTACCTGGTGCCGGTGCCGGCCAGGACCAAGGTGACGACGACGAAGATCGACGACGAGCTCGCGCGCCAGGCCGGCCCGCAGCTGGTGGTGCCGATCACGAACGCGCGCTATGCGCTGAATGCCGCCAACGCGCGCTGGGGCTCGTTGTACGACGCGCTGTACGGCACCGACGCCATCCCCGAGGCCGACGGCTGCGAGCGTGCCGACGCCTACAACCCGCGCCGCGGCGCCAAGGTCATCGAGTACGCGCGCCACGTGCTGGACCGCACCGCGCCGTTGTCCGGGCGCAAGGCCTCGCACCTGGACGCCACCGGCTACCGGATCGAGGGCGGCGCGCTGGTGGTGAAGCTGAAGGACGGCCGCGAAGTCGGCCTGAAGAAGCCGGCGCAGCTGGTGGGCTGGCAGGGCGAGGCCGCCGCGCCCTCGTCGGTGCTGCTGGTGCACCACGGCCTGCACCTGGACATCCGCATCGACCGCAGCACGCGCATCGGCGCCGAAGACCCGGCCGGCGTGTCCGATCTGGTGGTCGAGGCCGCGGTGTCGACCATCCTCGACCTGGAGGATTCGGTCGCGGTTGTCGACGCCGAGGACAAGGTGCTGGGCTACGGCAACTGGCTGGGCATCCTGAAGGGCACGCTGACCGAGCAGGTGACCAAGGGCGGCACCACCTTCATGCGCGGCCTGAACCCGGACCGCGTCTACCAGTCGCCGGACGGCGGCACCGTGACGCGGCACGGGCGCTCGCTGCTGTTCGTGCGCAACGTCGGCCACCTGATGACCAACCCGGCCATCCTGTGGGGCCGCGGCGGCCGCGAGATCCCGGAAGGGATCATGGATGCGGTGATCACGACGACGATCGCGCTGCACGACCTGAAGGGTCTGGGTGCGCCGGGCATCCGCAACAGCCGCGCCGGCAGCGTCTACATCGTCAAGCCGAAGATGCACGGCCCGGCCGAGGTGGCCTTCGCCAGCGAGGTCTTCGCCCGCGTGGAGCGGCTGCTGGGGCTGGAGGAGGGCACGGTCAAGCTCGGCATCATGGACGAGGAGCGCCGCACCAGCGTCAACCTGCAGGCCTGCATCGCCGCGGCGGCGCACCGCGTGGCCTTCATCAACACCGGCTTCCTCGACCGCACCGGCGACGAGATGCACACCGCGATGCAGGCCGGGCCGATGCTGCGCAAGGGCGACATGAAGTCCAGCGCCTGGATCCAGGCCTACGAGCGCAACAACGTGCTGGTCGGGCTGGCCTGCGGCCTGCGCGGGCGCGCGCAGATCGGCAAGGGCATGTGGACCGCGCCGGACCTGATGGCGGCGATGCTGCAGCAGAAGATCGCGCACCCGATGGCCGGCGCCAACACCGCCTGGGTGCCCAGCCCGACGGCCGCCGCCCTGCATGCCATGCACTACCACCAGGTCGACGTCGTGGCGGTGCAGAAGGATCTGGAGAAGGTCGACCTGGCCGCAGAGCGCGACGCGCTGCTGGAGGCGCTGCTGACGGTGCCGGTGGTGAAGAAGCCCAAGTGGACCGAGGCCGAACTGCAGCAGGAGCTCGACAACAACGCCCAGGGCATCCTGGGTTACGTGGTGCGCTGGGTCGACCAGGGCGTGGGCTGCTCCAAGGTGCCCGACATCCACGACGTGGGCTTGATGGAGGACCGCGCAACGCTGCGCATCTCCAGCCAGCACATGGCCAACTGGCTGCACCACGGCATCGTCACCGACAAGCAGGTCAAGAAGACGCTCGAGCGCATGGCCGGCATCGTGGACGCGCAGAACGCCGGCGACCCGGCCTACCGCCCCATGGCCGGCCACTTCAAGGAAAGCCCAGCCTACAAGGCGGCCAGCGACCTTGTCTTCAAGGGGCTGAAGCAGCCCAGTGGCTACACCGAGCCGCTGCTCCACGCTTGGCGCCTGAAGGTGAAGGCGGCGGCTCGGTCTGCCTGATGCGCGAGCCGCTGCTCCACGCTTGGCGCCTGAAGGTGAAGGCGGCGGCTCGGTCTGCCTGATGCGCGAGCCGCTGCTCCACGCCTGGCGCCTGAAGGTGAAGGCGGCGGCTTGGTTCGCCTGATCCGGCTTCAGAACCCCGCGGCGCGCCGCGCCTCCTGCGCCGGGGCGACGCGTTGCTCGATGAAGTCGCTGACCAGGCGGTACAGCCGCTGCTGGTCCCAGGTCTTGCCGTCCACCGCATCCACCGGAAAATCCAGCACCGGGATGCCGGCTTCCTCGAGCGCGCGGTTGATGTCGCGGATGCCCCACCAGCCGGCAATCGACAGGCCGCCGTCGACGCGGTGGCTTCGCGCCTCGTGCAGCGCCCACTCGCTGCCCAGGCCGGGAATGTGCATCTGCTCGGACATCGTCACGTAGCGGCTGGCCAGCGCCCGGATCGGGTCGCGTGTGCCGTAGCGGATGTAGCCGTCGCTGGCGATGGACAGGTAATTGGAGCGCACGAAGACGGCACCGTGCTTCTGCTCGAATTCGGTGAAGAAGTCCAGGTTCTGCCACAGGCCCTGGCCGACGTACATCAGTCGGTAGCGCTCGTTCGGGCAGACCCACTGGGCTTGCTCGACCCGCTCGCGGATCTCATCCCGGAAGGCCCGGGCCTGGTCGAGGGCCCAGGCGGTGCCGCGGTGCCACTGGATGCCCATGACCTGGCCCATGACTTCGCCCAGGCGCGCGGGCAGCTTGGGCGCGGTGGCGATGAGCGTGCGCACCTCGTCGAAGCACTCCTCCTGGGCGTTGACGCGGTCCAGGATCTCGCGCAGCCGGTCCAGGTCCAGGCGCCTGCCGGCCACGCGCTCTGCCGCGGCGATCAGGTCACCGTATTGCGCCACCAGCGCATCGATGCGGTAGTCACCGTCCAGATCCTCCCACTGCCAGCGCGACTGCCGCCACCATTGGGGCACTGGCCGGTCGAGCACGGGTTGCTCGATCGGGATGAAGGGCGCCCCGCTGAGATCGGCCAGCACCTGCGCGCTGCGCTCATGGATGGACGTGCACACCAGCGAGGGCATGGGCAGCCCGCCCCAGGGCTTGTCCGGATGCGTCGGGTCGAGCAGCACGGCCAGGGTGAGGGCGGCGTAGCGGCTGAGGTGCCGGTGGTAGCCGCAGCGGTCCAGGACGTCGGAGTAGTGCCCCGACTGCTTGCGCGCGGCCACCAGGCCTGAATACCAGACGTCGGTGATGAAGGGCAGGTCGAGCGCCTGCAGGATCTCGTGCGGGACGAGCGCGCCCACGATGGCATAGGGCCGCCCAGCGTCGAAGACCTCGCTGCGCAGCCGGGCGAACCACTCGCGCTGGTGGGTGCGAAGGCTGCGCGTGACCTCCAACTGCGTCAGGGCCTCGTGTCGGCGTCGGGCCTCGTCGTCGGCCGCGGTGGGTGACGGCCCGCTGGCTCGGGTGCTCATCGGTCGATCTCCTGCGAGCCCCGCTTGCCGAGGCGGTCGAAGAAGGCCGCCAGGTCCCGCACGATCGCCGTCCGCCCTTCGGCGGTGTGCACGTCGTGGTGCACGGTGACGACCGCCCGGCCTGCGCCTTCCAGGGTGCGCGACAGGCGCGGCACGTCCCAGCCGAGCAGGCGGTCGCTCGGCGGCACATGCAGCACGACCGCGTCCACCGCGGGCCGGGTGGCTTCGGTTCGCAACCAGGCCTCGCGCTCGGCCGGGGGCCAGACCCCGGGCGACGGCATGTCGCGCCAGAGCTTGTCCAGCACGGCCTCGAAAGGATCCGCATCGACCGCGATGTCGTCGCCGCCAGCGCGTGCGCCCCAGGGGTCGTCCTCGGACACCACGAAGCCCCCCGCGCACTCCACGGCATCGTGCAGCGCCAGGTGCTGCAAGGGCTCCGACGACGCCAGGACGACGCGCGCGGCAGACGGCGCCTGCGCCTGCGCCGTCGGCGCAGATGCGAGCGTGTCGACGCAGGCCTGCAAGGCCGGGGCATAGGCGGCCGGGTGCATGACCAGACCCGCGCCGATGACCTGCATCGCCTGGGTGCCGCGGATCCGGCCGTCCCGTCGCATCGCGTCGAGGCGGCGCCACAAGCCCCGGACCGCGTTCGTCAGACCGATGGCCTCGGTCAGGCTGGCGTGGTCGATCGGTCGCAGGGCCTCGCGTCCCAGGCGCTTGAGCAAGGCCTGGAAGCGGTCGCGGTTGTAGGCCCGCACGGCCTCGCGCCGGCTGTGCATCAGGTCGTGGATCGTGAAGGGCGGCAGGTGCGGCGCGCGCCCGATCCGGTGCAGCTCCTTCAGGAAGTAGTAGAGCTTGTCGTACGGTCGGGTCAGGATCAGCAGCTGCAGGCACTCGTAGTCTCCGGCGAGCGCCGCCTCGCACAGGGCCCGCGTCTCGGCCGGCAGCTCGGGGTCGATGTGCAGGTCCGCCCGTGGCGTGGCGCGCTGCAGGTCGGCGGCCAGGGTCACCGGTGTGCAGCCGGCAGCGAGGATGGGCTCCAGCGGGGTCGTGTGGCCGATGCGGCCGATCACCCGGTGGCCGGCGGCCGCGGCGGCGCGCGCCGCGCCCAGCCGATCGGCGTACTGCGCGCGCAGCCGCTGGTAGCCCGCGCAGCGCTCCAACACCTGTGTCATGCAAGGCCCTCTCGGCCGGTAGGGAGGGCCGTGACCCGCCTGGGGCCGGGCACGCAGTCGCGGTGCATCGGCGCCGACCCCGCTTCGCTCGTCGTCCAGGACACCGGCGCTGGCGCCGCGCCGCCGTCCGGGATGGATGCACGCGCCCGCTGCGCGCGTCGGGACGGCTTCATGTCACGTCACCCCTGCCGCGCGCAGCGCGGCAATGTCCTCGGCGGCATAGCCGATCTCCGACAGGACCTCGGCCGTGTGTTCGCCCAGCGCCGGCAGGCGTCGCTGCAGTCCGGGCCCGTCGGCATTGGCGACGAATCCGGCATTCATCAAGGTCAGCGGCAGGCCATCGTGGGTCAGGCTGTCGAGCAGCATGGCGCGTTCGCGCAGCACCGGCAGTTCCAACGCCTCGCGTGTGGTGCGCACCTTGGCGGCGGGCGCGCCCGCTTCCATCAGCGCCACCTCCAACTCGGCCGCCTCCCGTGGGGCGATGCGCCGCGACAGCTCGGCGCGCAGCACGTCCTTGTGTTGCAGACGTGATTCGCCGCTGCGAAAGCGCGGGTCCGCGAGCAGGTCGTCGGCTCCGAGCACCCGGCACAGCGCTTCCCAGTGGTTCTGGAAATTGCCGCTGAGCCACAGCCAGCCGTCGCGCGTGCGGAAGGGGCCGACCGTGGGGCGGTCCTGCACCACGGCCTGCGTGGCGCTGATGCGGTCGCCGCTGATCATCTGGCGCACCAGTCCCACCCCCATCAGCACCATCGTCGCGTCCAGCATCGAGACGTCCAGGTGCTGCCCCTGCCCGGTGCGACCCCGGCGCACCAGCGCCGACAGGATGGCGGCGTGCGCCAGATAGCCGCTGAAGCAGTCGATGCTGAAGCCGCGGCCCTGCGACGGGGTGTCGGCGTCCGCGCCGGTCCAGGCCATGCCGCTGAGCGCCTGGATGGTGTGGTCGTACGCGGGCCAGGCGGCCCTCTCGCCGCCTTGCCCGAAGCCCGAGATCGTGCAGGTGACCAGCCGCGGGTTCAGCGCCCGCAGATCGTCGGGGCCGATCCCCATGGCACCGAGCGCACCCGGCCGCTGGTTCTCGACCATCACATCGGATGCGACGGCCAGGCGCCGTATGACCTCTCGCCCGGCCTCGGTCTTCAAGTCGAGCGTGATCGAGCGCTTGCCGGCGTTCACGGCGGCGAAGGCCGAGCCCACGCTCCACCCCGGCTCGCGCACAAAGGCACGGAAGTCGTCGCCGACACCGGGGCGTTCGACCTTGACCACGTCGGCGCCGAGCAGGGCGAGGTGATAGGTGCAGAACGGCCCGGCCAGCGCATGGGTGAGGTCCAGGACCTTCAGCCCCTCGAGTGCCTGCATCGGGTGGCTCTCCGTCGCTCAGGTCAGGCCCAGCAGCGACACCAAGCCCGGGATCTTGTCCTTGATCGTGCGGTAGTCCGGTGAGGCCAGGCGGGGCAGTGGCAGCGTGCCCGGCACGCCCTGGATCGGCGAGAAGCCGTTCTGATTCAGGATGGCCTGCCCCTCGACCGAGAGGATGAAATGCGCCAGCAGCCGGGCCACGGCCGGACGGGGCGCGCGGGTCATCAGCGAGACGCTGGTGTCGGAGGAGATCGTGGGCTGCGGGAAGATCTCGCCTATGGGGGCGTTCTTCGCCACCAGCCCGACCACCACCTGGTGGATGCCCGGGGCGTAGATGGCCTTGGAGCCCGAGGCGATGCGTTGCAGGCCGGGCACGACGCTCGGCGCGGGCTGCCCGTTCTGCCCCAGCGTGCGCAGGAAGGCCTCGCCGTAGGTGTCTCGCATCAGGACGTGCCACAGCGCCGGCGATCCGCCCACGCGCGGGTCGATGAACAGCAGCCGCCCCTTCCAGCGAGGGTCGACGAGGTCTTCCCAGCTCTTCGGGGCCTCCTTGACCAGCGTGGTGTTCCACACGAGCGAATAAGGGATGTGCGAGACGATGACCGAGGTTTCGGTGCGCAGCGACTCGCCATAGGCCTCCAGCCCCGGGATCTCCTTGACCGGGGTGAACATGCCCTTGGCGGCCAGCGTCTCGTGCAGCAGCTTGTCGGTGTCCATCACGACGTCGGCCACCTGTGTGCCGCTGTCGTGCTCGGCCGTCAGGCGCTGGCCGAGCGCGCCCGAGATCAGGCGCGTGACCTCGATCTCGATGCCGTACTTCTCCTTGAAGCGGCTGACCACGGCGCGGATGATGGTCGGGTCGGTCACGGCGTAGAGCGAGCCCTTGCCCTCCTTGCGCGCGGCGGCGATCAGGCCGGCGTCCTGGGCCAGCGCCGGCGTGGTGTGCAGCAGTGCCGGCGCGAGCGCAGCGCCTGCGGCGTGCTGGAGGAACTGGCGGCGGCCCGAGCCGCGGATCGGATCTGAACTCATGGTGGAAGGGTCTCCTGCGTTGTCGTGAGAAAAGGCGCCGCGCTCAGGTCCTGATCGAGGCCCGTCGGGTGAAGAAGAGCATGACCGCCACGCTGGCCGACGTGACCGCGGTGACGACGATCGACATGGCGGCCAGTTGCGGGAAGCTGCCGAAGATCCACAACTCGGTCATGACACGCCCGATCACCGGGTTGCGCGCGCCGCCCAGCAGGGTCGAGGCTGTGACCTCGCCCGCGGTGTGGATGAAGACGATGATCCAGCCGGCCATCAGCCCCGGCACGGCCAGTGGGAGCATCACCCGGGTGAAGGTGCGGCCCGGGCCCGCACCCGCGATGCGCGAGGCCTCGGTCAGATCGGCGCCGACGCTGGCCGCCGCTGACGCGGCCGCACGCGCGGCAAACGGCAGAGCCATCGCCAGGTAGGCCAGAAAGAGGATCAGCACCGTGCCGTAGAGCTTGAACGGCGCCGGTGTGAAGGTGATGAGGAAGGCCACGCCGATGACCGTGTGCGGCAGCGTGGCCGGCAGCGCTAGCACCACGTCGGCCGCGCGGGCCGTCCGTCCCCGGCGCAGCTTCGCCCCGAGCAGCAGCACCGCCGCGATCAGGACGGCGGCGGTGGCGGTGGCGGCCCCCAGGCCGAGGCTCGTGACGAAGGCGCGGCTGGTCGGGCCGTTGTCGAAGAGCACGAAGGCGAAGTTCTCCAGCGTGAACTGCTCGACGCTGACCTGCGGCGTCCAGAAGGGTTGGAGCGACACGATCAGCAGGCCGCCGACCGGCAGGACCGAGGTCGTGGCCAGGTAGACCAGGGCCAGGGCCTGGGCGGGGCGCCGCCAGCGCCCGAGCCGGATCATCGCCGTGCGTCCGCCGCGCCCGCCGATCATCGAGTGCCGGTCTGGCGGCAGCAGCCAGCGCTGCGCCAGCAGCAGGCACTGCACCACCGCCACCATGGCCGCGCTCAGCATCAGTCCCGTGGCAGTCTGCGGTGGGAACTGGTCGAACAGGCGGTAGATGTGCACCGAGATGACGTCCATCCTCGCGGCGGTGCCCAGCACGATGGGCACCGAGAACAGGCCGATGCCGGCGATCACGGCCATCAGGGCCGCCGCCACGAGCGCCGGGCGCACGGCGGGCAGCGTCACCCGCAGCATGGTGCGCAGCGGTGAGGCGCCGCTCACCCGCGACGCCTCGTCCAGGGCCGGGTCGACACCGCGCAGCGCGGCGGCGACGATCAGGTAGACGTAGGGCACAAGGTACAGCCCGGTCACGCACACCAGACCGGCGGCGCTGTAGATGTCCACGGGCCCGTCGGCGATGTCCACGCCCAGGGCGCCGAGCAGGCTTCGGAACAGGTGGTTGACCAGCCCCACGCTCGGGTCCAGCAGGATGGCCCAGCCGATCACGCCGGCGATCGGCGGCACGATCATCGGCGCCAGCGGCAGCAACTCGCCGGCGGCACCGAGCGTCCCGTCGGTGCGTTCGTTGACGAAGGCCAGCACCGAGCCCGCCACCGTCGCGATGAGCGCACCACCCAGGACGACCACGAGCGTGTTGCGCAGAACCTTGGGCAGCGCGCCGGATTCGATGGACTTGACGATCGCGTCGGCCCCTGCCGGGGCATCCGCCAGGGTGCGCAGCACCGCGGTGACCAGCGGGAACGCCAGGAACAGCGCCACCACGACCAGCATTGCCAGGAGGAAGCCCCCGAAGGGGTCCAGCCCCCGCAGCCAGTGTCTGCCGTGTTGCGCGCCGGCGCTCATCGGGCGTCCTGCGGCAGCCCGTAGACCCACGTCCTCTCGGCCGGGAAGGTGATGGCGACACTGGCGCCGGGCACCATCGGCGAACGGCCCAGCGCGGTCGACACGACGAGGCTGCCCGCCGCGCGGACCACGTGCTCCACCGTGGCGCCCTGGAACAGCGCTCTTTCCAGCACGCCGTCGATCCGGTTGTGCCCGGCCGGCGTGGCGGCGTCGGCGGCCACGATCTGGCAGTGCTCGGGCCTGAACATCACCGCTGCCGACTGCCCGACCCGATCGGCGCCCGCGCCGGGCTGACCCGCCATCAGGCCGAAGGGTGTGCGCACGGCGCACTCTGCCGGACCGTGGCGCTCGATCGCACCCTGCACTTCGTTGGCGCTGCCGATGAAATCCGCCACGTAGCGCGTGGCCGGATGGTTGTAGATCTCCTGCGGCGTGCCGATCTGGGCGATCCGGCCGACCTCCATCACGGCGATCCGGTCGGCCAGTGCCAGGGCCTCGCTCTGATCGTGCGTGACGTACAGGCTGGAGAAGCCGACGGCGCGTTGCAGCGCGGCGAGTTCCAGCCGCAGGCGGGCGCGCACCTTGGCGTCCAGGTTGGACAGCGGCTCGTCGAACAGCACCAGCCCCCCGGTGGACACCAGGGCGCGCGCCAGTGCCACGCGCTGCTGCTGACCGCCCGAGAGCTGGCCGGGGAAGGATGCGTCCAGACCGTCGAGCCCGACGCGCTGCAGCGCCTGGTGCACGATCGGCCCGATCTCGGCTGAACGACGTCCGGCGTTGCGCAGCGGATAGGCGATGTTGTCCGCCACGCTCATGTGGGGCCACAGGGCGTAGCTCTGGAACACCATCCCCAGGCGGCGCTGCTCCGGCGGGACCCATACGCGAGCGCCGGCCGACGAGACCAACTCCCCGTCGAGGCGGATGTCGCCGACGTCAGGCTCCTCGAGCCCGGCGATCGAGCGCAGCAGCGTCGTCTTGCCGCAGCCCGAAGGCCCCAGCAGCACGACGAATTCACCGGCGGCGATGTCGATCGACACGTCGTCGAGCGCCGTGTGTTCGCGCGCCCGCGTCCGGTACCGCTTGGTCAGCCCGCGAACGGAGATCCTGGCTGGCGCTCCGGGCCGCGTTGCGGCGCCTCCAGCGCCATGCCCGGGGGCAGGTTCGGTGTCCGGCCCGCTCCCGGGAGACTGCAGGAGCGCCTTTGACGGCCGGAGGGCTTCCCGAGGAGAGGAGGTCATGAATCGGGGCGGGCGAGGCGTCGGTGCGGGCGCTTCGGCACATCGGGACGATGGAGCACGCTTCATATGCAGACGGCCCGCGGATTTGCGCCCGTCGGCGCGCGAGGTGGTTTCATCGGCGCGCTGCCGTGTCCGCCCCTCCTACACTTCGCGGCATCCGTCGAGCGCATCGGGCTCGTCTGCGCCGGATCTGCCGCGCATACGTCCTGCATCTGCTGCGGATTTCCCCCGTCCACGCGCAGCCCGTGTCCGACCGCCTGCCACCGACTGTCGACCGTCCGCCGTTGCGCTGTGCCGAACGATGTCTCCACCCGAAGTGCCGATCATGCGTCTGTCTGTCCTCCTGCCCGCCGTGATGTCGGCGCTCCTGACCTGCGGCGCCGTCTGGGCACAGACGGCGCCGGTGGACATCCGCCAGCCCTGGGCGAGGGCCACCGTGCCCGGGCAGTCGGCCACGGGCGTGTTCGCCCGTGTGACCGCGCGCGAGGCCGCGCGCCTGACCGGCGGCTCTTCGCCGGTGGCGTCCGTCGTCGAGATCCACGAGATGAAGATGGACGGCAACGTCATGCGCATGCGCGCGCTCGACTCGGGGTTGGCACTGCCGGCCGGTCGCGCGGTCGACCTCAAGCCCGGCGGCTACCACGTGATGCTGATGGGCCTGAAGCAGGCGCTGCCCGAGGGCTCGACCGTGCCGTTGACGCTGACCTACACCGACGCCCAGGGCCGCGCCGGCGAGGTGACGCTGCAGGTACCTGTGCGCTCGATGCAGGCCTCGGGGCACTCGCACGGCGGGCACTGACAGCGGTTCTGCACCAAGGGCCGCCGATGCGCAGAGCGTGCGCCGCTGCAACCGGGCGTGCTGGATGAACAGCCCCCTGTCGGCCACGCGCGCCCACGCCCTGTCGCGGCTCGAGGCCTTTGTGCCGCGCATGGGGCGGCACTACGCCCAAGGCCGCAACCACGACCATGGGCCCGCGGCCCGGCCCGACGTGTCGGGGCTGTCGCCCTGGATCCGCCGTCGCCTGGTGCTCGAGCAGGAGGTCGTTGCGGCGGCGTTGTCGGCGCATGGGCCCGACGCGGCCGGCAAGTTCATCGAGGAGGTCTTCTGGCGCGGCTACTTCAAGGGATGGCTGGAGCAGCGACCGGCGGTCTGGACGCGATACCGCGAGGGCCTGACCCGGGACCTGCTGGCCCTGGACGGTGATCGCGCGCTGCGCCGGCGGGTCGAGGCTGCCGAGGCCGGCCGCACGGGACTGGCCTGCTTCGATGCCTGGGTGCAGGAACTGCAGGACACCGGGCACCTGCACAATCACACGCGGATGTGGTTCGCCTCGATCTGGATCTTCACCCTGCGGCTGCCGTGGCGCCTCGGGGCCGACCTGTTCCTGCGCCACCTGCTCGACGGCGACCCGGCGTCCAACACGCTGGGCTGGCGCTGGGTGGCGGGGTTGCATACCCGTGGCAAGCCCTATGTCGCCCAGGCGGGGAACATCGCCCGCTGCACCGGGCAGCGGCACACCCCGTCCGAGTCCGAACTCGCTGCCACGGTCACGCCGCTGGACGGCGAGGAGCCCGACGGCTGGCCGGCGGCCGTGGCGCTGCGCGCGCCGAGGCCGCCCGCCTACGGGTTGCCCACGCTGCTGCTCGTCACCGAGGAAGACGGCCGGCCCGAGGATTTCGACCTCGCAGCGCTCGACCTGCGGGCGGTGTGCGCCCTGCAGGCCAGCGCGCTGCGCTCGCCGCGGCCGGTGTCCGGTGCGGTGGCGGACTTCGAGGCGCGGGCGCTGGAGGATATGGTGGCTCGCGTGCTCGGTCACCGCCGGGCGCTGCGGGCCGGGGCTGGGCGGGGTCGTTCCGAAGACTCGACACCCGCTTATCCGGCGTCTCGCCCCTCGACGCGCGAGGCGGCCGATCCCGAGGACTTCGTGCGCTGGGTCGCAGCCCTGGGCGTGCGGCAGATCGCTACCGGCTACGTGCCCCAGGGGCCGCTGCGGCAGTGGCTCGACGCCGCCGAGCGCGGCTTGCAGGCCCACGGGATCGCGCTGCGCGAATGGCGGCGCGACTGGGACGCAGCCGTCTGGCCGCACGCCGGCGCAGGCTTCTTCAAGGTCCGACAACGGATCCCGCGCCTGTTGCGGGATCTCGGTCTGGCGACGTGACGGCTGACAGCGTGACGGCTGACAGCCAGACGGCTTGACGGCTTGACAGCTTGCGGCGGCCTGGACGCCTGCCGGGCGCACCTGTCGCACCTGCCGCACCTGTCGCACTTGTCGCACTTGTCGCACCCGCCGGGTCGCATGGGCCCGCAGGCCGTGGGGACATCGCGGTCGCGGCTACGATGCCGGTAGTCGAGAGGAGAGTAGCACGCAGCGCCCGCTGCCGCGGTCCCCCGTCAGTACGGTGACAGGCGCCCGCCCGTCACCCGGGACCGCAGGGATTCCACTCCCCGCAAGACCTTTCGGCACGCCTTCCCCTTTCACCTCCCGGGAGTGTGTCGATGGACACCATTGCGCCGCTGTGGCTCTGGATCTTCTTCGTCGTGTCGGTGCTGGTCGCGCTGTTCATCGACTTCGTCGTGCTGCGCAAGCAGGGCGCCCACGCCGTGGGCGTGAAGGAGGCGCTGAACTGGTCGCTGGTGTGGGTGGCGCTGAGCTTTGCGTTCAACGGCCTGTTCTGGTGGGCGATCTGGAATGACCACGGCACCGCGGTGGCCAACACCAAGGCGCTGGAGTTCCTCACCGGCTATCTCATCGAGAAGAGCCTGGCGGTCGACAACATCTTCGTCTTCCTGATGATCTTCACCTACTTCGCGGTGCCGCCGGAGTTCCAGAAGCGGGTGTTGATGATCGGCATCATCGGCGCCATCGTGCTGCGCACGGTGATGATCCTGGTGGGCTCCTGGCTGATCTCGCAGTTCCACTGGGTGCTGTACCTCTTCGGCGCCTTCCTGGTGATCACCGGCATCAAGATGTGGTGGGCCGCCGGACAGGAGCCCGATCTGGAGTCCAACCCGGCGCTGAAGCTGCTGCGCCGGGTCATGCCGGTGTCGTCGCGCTTCGACGGCGAGCGCTTCTTCACGCTCGAGAACGGCAAGCGTGTGGCCACGCCGCTGCTGCTGGTGATCGCGCTGGTGGGGGTGACCGACGTCATCTTCGCCGTCGACTCCATCCCGGCCATCTTCGCGATCACCACCGATCCCTTCATCGTGCTGACCAGCAACATCTTCGCCATCCTCGGCCTGCGCGCGATGTACTTCCTGCTGGCCGCGGTGGCCGAGAAGTTCCACCTGCTGAGCTACGGCCTGGCGGTGATCCTGACCTTCATCGGCACCAAGATGATCCTGATCGACATCGTCAAGATCCCGGTGGGTCTCTCGCTGGCGGTGGTGGTGGGCATCCTGGCCTTCACGATGTGGCTGAGCGTGCGCACCGCGCCGCGCCTGCCGGCGCGGCAGACCGGCGGCGGAGGGGGCTGAGTCCGTGCCGGGGCGCCCTCGAGGCTCCCGGCACGGGTTCACTGCCTCAGACAGGTCGGTGTGCTCCAGGCGGGCCGTTGCGCACGGTCGGTCTCCACCACTACAAGCCAGCGTCCGGTCCACGGCGTGAGGATGCGATCGGGCCGTAGCACCCAATGCCCGCGGCCGGTGGCCGCCGCGGCGGCGTCGTAGTCGGCGTCGAGCACCCCCCAGCGGTCCAGCAGCGTGTTCAGACGTGCCGGCACGCGGATGCAGCCTTTCGATGCACGCGTGCCCAGGTGCGGCTCCAGGTGCACCGGGTCGGTGGCATGCAGTTGCAGGCGCATCGGTTGCGAGCCCGGCGCCCAGCCGCGCTCGGCCAGCACCCAGCCGAAGTCGTACACACGCATCCCGCGCTCGCCGTAGCCGCGGATACCCAGCGCGTTGACAGTGCCTTCGGCACGGAAGTCGGGGTTGTCCAGCGTGTGTGCGAACACCCCCAGGGGCGTGGCGAAGTGCTCGAATCCCCAGGGGCGGCCGGTGGAGGCCGGCGTGGCGCCGACGAGGCCGGTCGCGCCGGCGGCATCGACCCACCAGACCATCGCCGCCTGCACCTGCGCACTGCGGTCCACCAGCACCAGCCACTGCGGGCGGTCGACGCGCACGCGGGCTGCGTCCAGCCGCCGCCACAGAAGGCGGGCGTAGACGGCTTGCTCGCCGGCAGGCAACTGAAGGCGTGGGCGCACGATGGCATCGAACACCCTTGTCAGCGCAGACGGGTGAACAAGGGTGTCTTCGAGCGCATCATCCGTGCGTGGCGGCGTGTTCGCGTCCCGATCCGCAAACGCCGCGACGGCCCGAGCCTGGTGCCTTGCCAGCGCGGCGAGCGCCACGATCAGCCAACGGTGGCCGAAGGCACGCCGGCTTGTCGTCGACAGGACGCTGCACTCGGTCTGCCTCTGCGGGGTGATGCCCGCCGCCGATACGCCAGCCGGCGGTTGCGGCCCGCCCCTGCGCGGATTCGTGGCCATGTCTGCATGCTCGCCTCAGGTGGCAGGTCCGGCCATGAGCCGGCGCAGCGCAGGCGCTTCTTGCGCAAAAGCATTCCTGTGATCGGAGGAATTTGTCCCGGCGGCTGATCCGCATGAGAGACGATTCCCGTGAAACCAGGAACTCACATGAACATCCCCCTGACGTCGGTGCTTGAAGCCGGCATTGCCGTTCGAACGCTGCGCAAGCGCGCGGGCATTCGCATCGATGACTTCGCCATGACCGCAGGGGTGAGCAAGCAGTTCATGACCGACCTGGAAAACGGCAAGGCCACGGTCCAGATGGGCAAGGTGCTGCAGTTGTTGCAGCGTCTGGGCATCAAGGTGGGACTGGAACTGCAGTCGGCTGACCTCTCGGATTTTCATCGGGCGTTGGGCAAGGTCCGCGCACGACGCGCTGCGTCTGCGAACCGTGACGCCGATGACTGAGCCTGCCCCCGAGGGGCCTGTCGAGCCGCACGTGCTGCCGGAGGGTGGCCGGCGACTGTGCAGGCGCGGGCGCAGGAAGGGGGGCGGTACGAGGTAGCGCAGGTGCAGTTGCAGGTTGCCGGGCGCAGGCGCCGATATTGCGCCGCGTGACGGGTGCGCGTCGCGTGCCGTGCCGGCCGCCACTTCGGCCCCCGGTGGCGCTACGGCTCCGTCCTCGATGTGGCAGATGGTGTGCGATCCCAGTGCCTCCACCCGCTTGGCGCAGTGCTGGATCTCGAAGTGGAAGTCCAGCAGCGGCCCGACCGCCAGCGGCTGGCGGCGGAAGTGCCGGGCCTGCGCGTGCTGTGCGTGCAGGACGATGTCGCCGACTGAGGTGATGGCTAAACTAGTCAACCATCGGAGGAGTTCACCATGCGCGTCACCGCCACCGAAGCCAAGAACCGATTCGGAAGCCTCTGTGCACAGGCCAAGCGCGGGCCCGTGTTCGTGGAGAAGTCAGGCCAGCTCGATTCGGTGATCCTCTCGGCCGAAACCTACCAGGCCCTGCAGGCCCATCAAGACAAGGCGAGCCGCACCGCGCGCAAGAAGGCGTTCGAGTTGGAATTTCGTGAGTGGATTGCGGCTCAGAACGCGCGCGTCGAATTGCAGGGCATCCCGGGCGCCGACCTGCGCCCGTGGTGAGCGGCCGATGGCCCAACACGACGTCTATGCCAACCCGAGCAGCAGCGCGGCCACCGGCATTCCCTACGTGGTCATCATCCAAAGCGATCTTCTCGATGCCCTGAGCACGAGGCTGACCATACCCTTGGCAGCGCCGGAGGGCGCTTCCAAGGTGCCGTCGTTGCTCTGTCCGGTGATCACGATCAAGGGTCAGCGCCTTCATGCGCTGGCTCACTTTGCGGCGCCCTTGCCTGTCAAGGCACTGCGACGGCCGGTCGACAACGTCGCAGGGCAGGCCCATGTGCTGGTTTCAGCCATCGACGCCGTGCTATCGGGTTTCTAGTGCCGTGTTGTGCCCCACCGCTGACCGGCATGCGCCGGAAGCGGTAACCCTCCAGCCTCAACGAAACGACGCCAGCAGCACGTTGGTCTCTGTGGTGGCGATGCCCTTGATCAGCCGGACGCGCTCGAGCACCTGGGACAGATCGGCCAGGGACTGGGCGCACAGTTCGGCCAGCAGGTCCCAGCGGCCGTTGGTGTCGTGCAGCGCGGTCATGGCGTCAGCTCGGTCGATGCGTGCCCGCAGGCATGCGTCTGACGCGCGCGGTCCTGAGTGCAGCCGCCGCGCCGCGGCGCGGATGCCGCCCTCGTCGACGACCGCGATCAAGACCTTCAATTGCTGCAGCTTCTTGCTTCGGTTGGCCTGTCAGCCCTGCTCGATGTATTCGACGCACGTGCGCGAGCCTGCATCGGCCTTCGATGCGATCTTCGCCATCCACGACATGCCTGGCCATCGCCAGGGCATGCTGCTGTTCCGGGACGGGCCTGCCATGGACTCGTCCGACGACTTCAAGGTGGTGCTCGACGGGGTGGGCGGACACGGTGTCATGCCCCACCGCGCGGCGGCCCCGATCGTGGCGGGGCCAGCATCGTCATGGGTCTGCAGACCAACTTGTCACGCAATGTCGCCCGCACCCTGCCCCGACACCACCCAGGGAACAATCCCGCGGAACAATCCGCGATTGTTTGAACCCGGGAGACCCGATGACCCCGCACCACGCCCGAGCGGCGGCGCAGTTGCTGTGGCAGGCCCGCCAGGCCGGCACCACGGTCGATACCCTGCCGGAAGAACTCAGACCCGCGGACCTGGCGGACGGTCACGCCATCCAGGCGGCGCTGCCCGAGGTCAGCGGCGACGCGGTCGCCGGCTGGAAGATCGCTGCCACCAGTGCCGCCGGACAGGCGCACATCCACGTCAGCGGGCCGCTGCCGGGGCGCATCCTGCGCGGCTTCGTGTCGCCGATCGGGCAGCCGGTGTCGCTGTGGGGCAACCGGATGCGGGTGGTGGAGCCGGAGTTCGCCTTCCGCTTCGGCCAGGCGCTGACGCCACTGGCGCGCCCGCGCGAGGTGGCCGAGGTGATGCAGGCCGTCGAGGCGCTGCTGCCGGCCTTCGAGGTGCCTGATTCGCGCTACACCGACTTCACGGTCGCCGGGCATGCGCAGCTGCTGGCCGACGACGCGTGCTGCGGCCGTTTCGTCTTCGGCGCCGACGCGCCGGCGGGCTGGCGCACGCTCGATCTGGCCGCGCACCGCGTGCAGGCGACGGTACGTGCATCGGACGGGACGCACCGGCTCGGGCGCGAAGGCGAGGGCCGGGCGGCGCTCGGCGATCCGCGCACCGCCCTGACCTGGCTGGTCAACGAGCTGAACGCCATCGGGCTCACGCTTCATGCGGGCGACGTGGTCTCCACCGGCACCTGCATGGTGCCGGTGCCGGTGGCGCCGGGCGATACGGTCGAGGCCGACTACGGGGGGCTGGGCTTCCTCGCGTTGACCCTGAAGGCCGCCTGATCCATGACAACCACCACCCCCATGACACCCGCCACCCTCCCTGAAACCGTCACCCTCGCACCCGGCTACACCGTCTCGCGCGTGGCCAAGGGCAACTGGCAACTCGCGGCGCGCCACGGCCCGGCGCGCAGCGTCGACGAGGCCGTGGACGACATGCGGCGCTTCGTCGAGGCCGGGATCAATGCCTTCGACTGCGCCGACCACTATGTCGGCGTTGAGGAGACGATCGGCGTGTTCCGCCGCCGTCACCCCGACCTCGCCCGACAGTTGAGGGTGTCGACCAAGCTCTGCCCCGACGCCGAGCAGTTGCCGCGCCTGACGCGGCGCGACATCGAGGCCACGGTGGACACCTCGCTGCGGCGCCTGGGCGTGGAGCGGCTGGACCTGGTGCAGTTCCACTGGTGGGACTACGCCGTGCCGGGCTGTGTGCAGGCCATGGGCTGGATGCAGGACCTGCAGCGCGCCGGCAAGATCGCGCACCTGGGCACGACCAACTTCGACGTCGCGCACCTGCGCGAGATCGTCGGCGCCGGCATCACGCTGCTGACGAACCAGCTGCAGTATTCGCCGATGGACCTGCGGCCCGAGCGCGGCATGGTCGAGTTCTGCCGCGCCCACGGCATCCACCTGCTGTGCTACGGCACGCTGGCCGGTGGCTTCCTGTCCGACCGCTGGCTGGGCCAGCCCGACCCGCCCCAGCCCTATGCCAACCGCTCGCTGGTCAAGTACCGGCTGATCATCGAGGAGTTTGGCGGCTGGCAGCGCTTCCAGGCGCTGCTCGCGGCCGCCGATCGCATCGCCCGGCGCCACGGCAGCGACATCGCCTCGGTGTGCCTGCGCTGGGTGCTGGACAAGCCGCAGGTGGCGATGGCGCTGGTCGGCGCGCGCGACGCGAGCCATCTCGAGCCGACGCTGGGCGTGTTCCGGCTGCGGCTGGACGAGGCCGACCGCGCCGAGCTCGACGCGCTGGCCGCCGCCAGCGACGGCCCGCCTGGCGACTGCTACACGGTGGAGCGCGACAAGGACAGCGTCCACGCCCGCATCATGCAGACCAACCAGAACACGCGCGGCGCGCCAGCCTCGGTGGACCTGGCGCCCGATCTGTCGCAACTTCGCGGCATGGCCTCGTCCGATGCATCGCCCGCGTCCCCCGCGTCCCCCGCATCCCCCGCAGGCGCCGCGCGATGAACTTCAAGCTGCCGAAGAATTCGCTGTTCGCGATCCTGCTGCGCTCGCGCTGGTGGATCAGCACCGCCATCGGCGTCGTGCTCGGGCTGATCGGGGTGGCGCTGTTGCCCGAGGCCTACCGCATCGTTGGCGCCCTGTCGGGCTTCCCCTTCCTGGTGATCGGCGCACTGGCCGCGCGTCGCCAGTGGCGCCTGCCCAGCCCCCAGCAGGTCGAGCAGTGCCGCGAGGAGGTCGCGGCGCTGGCCTGGCCGGCCTTCGCCGCCCGGCTGGAGGCGGCCTTCGGCGCGCTGGGTTACGGCGTCGAGCCCGTCCGGGGCTCGGCGGCCGACTTCGTGCTCCACCGTGACGGGCGCCGCACCCTGGTCAGCGCGCGGCGCTGGAAGTCGGCGCGTGTGGGCCTGGAGACGCTGCGCGCGCTGCAGGAGGCACGGCAGGCGGCCGACGTGTCGGACGCCGTCGTGATCGCCCTGGGCGAACTCACCGACACCGCGCGCCCCTACGCGACGCAGCACCGCATCGCGGTGTGGCAGGCCGCCGACCTGGCCTATGCCTTGCGCGGGCGCGTGCCGGGACCGGGCACCGCCCCGGATTGAGGGCCTGATCCGCGTCTGGCGGTCGGCCCGGCATCCTGCGGGGACGGCTCGGACGGCCGGTGCCCCGCGCCGGTGGGCGGTGCATCCGGCGCATCCGTCGCGCCCGCGGGCAGGCCCCACCAACCCGGCAGCAGCCGCGACACCTCGGCCGTGGCGTAGCGTTCGTCCATCAGCCACAGCCAGCCGCGGTCCTCGGGCGTGCGCAGCACGCGCCCGGCAGCCTGCACCACCTTCTGCATCGCCGGCACGCGGTCGGCGTAGCCGCAACCGGCGCCGAACAGGCTTTCCAGACGCGCATGGATGTGGTCCTGCACGGTCGACACCGGGGGCAGCGCGAGCGTGGCGACGAAGGCGCCGATCAGGCGCGAGCCCGGCAGGTCCACGCCTTCGGCAAAGACGCCGCCCAGCACGGCGAAGCCGATGCCGCGTCCCTCGGGGGTGAAGCGCTCGAGGAAGGCTTCGCGCTCGGCCGCGCCCATCTGGCGCGCCTGGCGCCACTGCGGGATGTCGGGCCGGCGCTGGGCCAGCGCATCGGCCGCCTGACGCAGGTAGTCATGGCTGCTGAAGAAGGCCAGGTAGTTGCCGGGGTGGGCGTCGAACTGCCGCGCCATCAGGGTGGCCAGCGCCGGCAGGGTGCGCGTGCGGTGCGCATAGCGCGTGGACAGCCGGCTTGCCACACGCACCTGCAGGTGCTCGGGCGGGAAGACCGGCGGCACATCCAGCCGCTGCGTGCCCTCGGGCAGGCCCAGCAGGTCGGCCTGGTAGCGCGCCGGCCCGAGCGTGGCCGAAAACAGCACCGCGCCGTGCAGCGCCTGCAGGCGCGGGCGCAGGAAGGGCGCGGGCACGAGGTTGCGCAGGTGCAGTTGCAGGTCGGGCATCTCTGGCGCGGATACGGCCGGCCCGATCGATCCGGGCGTGGGTGCCATGTCAGCGACGTCGAGCAAGCGAACGGCCCTCCCTGGTCCTGTCGGCGCCGCTTGCGGGAACGGCACAGGTGATGCCCGGTCCCCGGACCCGCCAGCGCGCGCGACGTGGCACAGCGTGTGCGACCCGAGGCCCTCGACCCGCTCGGCGCAGTGCTGGATCTCGAAATGGAAGTCCAGCAGCGGCCCCACGGCCAGCGGCAGGCGCCGGAAGTGCCGCGCCAGCGCGCCAGCGAGGTCCTGCAGCGCCTCGGTGAAGCTGTCGGGCAGCGTGTCGAGGACGGTCTCGGCCTGCCCCTGGCCGAGGTGCCCGCCCAGGGCGCGCAGCTCGGTAACGAGGGCCTCGAGCCGGGGCTGCATCGACTTCGGCGCCCGCGGCAGGGCGGCCTGCAAGGCCGCGAGCGACAGGTCCGCGCTGTACATGTCGCGCGCGCGCTCCACCAGGTTGTGCGCCTCGTCGACCAGCGCCGCCAGGCGCCAGTCCAGCGCGCGCGACAGCGCCCAGATCTGGCCGTTGGGGTCGAACAGGTGGTGGACGTCGCCCACCAGCACGTCGGCCCAGCGCTGCAGGTCCTGCCCCAGGTAGTAGGGGCAGATGCCGTGGCCCAGGGCGACGCGCCGCACCGCCGGCGCGTCCATCCAGCCTTCGGCCACGGCCTGCTCGCGGGCCTGCGGCAGGCGGTCGAAGAAGCCGCGCGCCAGCGGGCAGGCTTCGCCGTGACAGGGCTTGTCGGGGTGCTCGCAGGCCTGCTCCTTGGCCACCAGCACCAGCACGCGCAGCGCGCGGCCGTTGGCCGACTCGCGCAGCGCGTGCAGCGCCTGCAGCGCGGTCAGCCGTCCGGTGCCCTTGCAGGTCAGGTAGAGCAGCTTGTCCAGGGCGCGGGACGGCATCGCGCGCAGCGTCGGGTACAGCGTGCCGTAGGTCTTGCCGATGCCCGTGGGCGCCTCGGCCTGCAGGCAGCGGCCGTCCTGGACGGCGTCGTAGACGGCGCGCGCCAGACGCTGCTGCCCGGGCCGCAGCCGCCCCGGCGGGAAGCGCAGCACGCGCAGCGCCGCATCCCGCGCCTTGCGGTGCGCCTGCTCCTGCAGCGCCCAGCCTTCGTAGGCGGCGCAGCGCTCGACGAAGGCCGCCTCGAGATCGTCGGCCGAGCACATCTCGACCATTTCCGACTCGGTCTGCGACTCCAGGTCGTAGTACACCAGGGCCAGCACCAGCGTCTGCAGGCCGCGCTGGCGGCAGAACATCGCGCCGTAGGTCTGCAACTGCGCCCAGTGCAGGCGCTGGCGCGCCGGCGAGACGTCGTCCACGCCGCCGATCACGGTCTTGATCTCCTCCAGGCAGCCGCGTCGCGGGTCGTAGCCGTCGGCGCGACCGCGCACGCGCAGCGCGCCCTGGACGGCCTCCAACGCGATCTCGCTCTCGTAGTCGGCGCCGCGCGCGGCGGTCACGGCGGCCTGACCCATCTGGCCCTCGAGCGCGGTGGCCGACGGGGTGTAACGGCGGTCGAGATCGCCCTGTCGGGCCGTGAACTCGCACAGCGCGCGTACCGAGACGGCACAGGGCGCGCGGCCGGCGACTGCGCCGACCGCCGCACCGGTCACTGCACCGGTGTCCGCTCTTGTCGCCGCCTCAGCCATGGCATCGGCGTCCGCTGTGATCACCGAAGCGACCCCCGCGCCGGCGGCCTCATCGGGCGCGGGGGCAGCGGCGGTGCGGGCGATGGACATGGGGCGATTGTCGGCAGGCGCCACAATCTCGCGATGCCCATGCCCGCCTGCGCCCCCGCCGAACACCCCGACCGCCTCGTCGCCTTGCGTGGGGCCAGCAACTTCCGGGATCTGGGGGGCTATTGCGGGCAGGGCGGGCGCACGGTGCGGTGGCGGCAGTTGTTCCGCTCCGACCAACTGGCCGACCTGAGCGACGACGACCGCGCGCTGCTCGGCGCCCTGGGTCTGCGCCTGGCGCTGGACTTCCGTGGCGAGGCCGAGCGTGCCGCGCAGGCCTATCAGCTGCCCGGGGTCGACGTGCGCGCGTTGAGCATCGAGCCTCAACTCGTGCAGCGCCAGATCAGCCTGGTGGGCCTCGGGGTCGAGCAGATGGTCGGGCTGATGCAGGATCTGTACCGCGGCCTGGTCCACGAGCACGCCGGGCGCTTCGCCGAGTTCTTCGAGGCTGTGCTCGACAGCCCGGGCCCGCTGGTCTTCCACTGCACCGCGGGCAAGGACCGCACCGGCTTCGCCGCGGCCATGCTGCTGCTGGCCCTGGGCGTCTCGCGCGAGGACGTGATGCAGGACTACCTGCTGACCAACCGCCACTTCCGCCCGCCGGCAATGCTGCGCAGCCGCGTCGACCCGCAGGTGCTGCGGGTGCTGTGGCAGGTGCAGGAGAGCTTCCTGCACACCGCGCTGCAGGCGGTGGACGAGGCCCCTGGCGGCCTGGAGGGCTACATGGGACAGCGTCTGCGGCTGACGCCGGCGGCGCGGCAGCGCCTGCGCGAGCGCTATCTGGCCTGACGCCGGATCCGGCGCCCGACCGCTCGTCCGCTCGTCCGCTCGTCCGCTCGTCCGCTTGTCCGCTCGTCCGCTCGTCCGCGCCGGGAAGTGCTCGATCGGGCGGAGAGCCCGTCTGACACCCGAGGTGTCATCGCACCCGCGACAGAATGTCGGCCATGACGAATCCGCTCAACTTCCTCGCCGAGCTCGAGCCCTGGCTGCAGGCCCTCGTCGGTCTGGGCCTGATGTCGCTGCTGGCCTATGTGCTGCGCGCGGCCGTGCACTGGGTGCTGCTGCACGGCTTCAGCCGCTGGATCGAGTCCATGCAGGCCTCGTGGACCCGCGTCGTGTTGCACCGCGAGGTGCTGCGCCGCCTGGCGCATGTGACGCCGTCGCTGGTCGTCCAGGTCGCTGTGGGCTTCGTGCCGCACTTGCCGCCGGCGGTGTCGACGGTGATCCGCAACGTCGCTGTCGCGGTGACGGTGCTGCACCTGGTGCGCGTGCTGATGGCGCTGCTGGACGCGCTGCAGGAGCAGCACCGGCGCGCGCGCGAGGCCGGCGACGCCTCGGGCCGCTCGATCAAGAGCTATGTGCAGCTCGGCAAGCTGGCGCTGACCTTCCTGGGCGGCATCGTCATCGTGGCGGCGCTGATCGACCGCTCGCCGCTGATCCTGCTGTCCGGGCTGGGGGCGATGTCGGCGGTGCTGATGCTGGTGTTCAAGGATACGCTGCTGTCCTTCACCGCCGGGCTGCAACTGGCCTCCAACGACATGCTGCGCGTGGGCGACTGGATCGAGATGCCGCAGCTCGGCGCCGACGGCGCGGTCGTCGACATCGCGCTGCACACCGTCAAGGTCCAGAACTGGGACATGACGATCACCACCATCCCGACCTGGCGGCTGATGTCGGAGAGTTTTCGCAACTGGCGCGGCATGGCCGAGTCGGGCGGGCGGCGCATCAAGCGCACGCTGCGGCTGGACACCGGCTCGGTGCGATTCCTGGAAGCCGCCGACCTCGAGCGCCTGTCGCGCATCGCGCTGCTGCAGCCCTATCTGGAGCGCAAGCGGCGCGAGGTCGAGGACACCAACACCACGCTCGTGCAGCGCCTGGGCGATCTGGCCCAGCAGCCGGCCAACCGGCGCCGGCTGACCAACCTGGGCACCTTCCGCGCCTACGCCGATGCCTATCTGCGCCAGCATCCGGGCATCCACCAGGGCATGACGCTGATGGTGCGGGCGATGGAGCCCTCGCCCGAGGGCGTGCCGCTGGAGCTGTACTGCTTCACCAACACGACGCAGTGGGTGGCCTACGAGGGCATCCAGAGCGACCTGTTCGACCACCTGCTGGCCATCCTGCCCGAGTTCGGCCTGCGCCTGTACCAGCGCCCGGCCGGTGGGGATTTGCAGCAGGTGCTGGCGGCGGCGACCGGTGGCGCGGCCGACGCGGCGCAGGCAGGCTCGATGGATTGAGAACACCGTGCAGCCCGCCGCTTCCGCCGGGCCGGGGCCGGCCGGACGGTAATGATCTCGGCTGCTCAGGCGGTCGGACCGTCAGGCGGTCGGACGGTCAGGCGGTAGGGCGGTCAGTCAGCCGCTCAGGCCGGCTCGGCAGCGAGATCGCGCAGCAGCTCGGTGGCGATGCGCAGCGCCTCCTGCGCATCGGCTGAAGAGGCATCGGCGCCGACGCGTCCGGCCAGACCCGGGTCGTCCAGCACGGCGGCGCCGCCGACCATCACCGGCACGCCCGGGTTGGCGCTGCTGCTGCGCACCAGCGCAACGGCGCGTGTCAGGGCCGGCTCGTGCGCTGCCGAGCCCACGGAGAACCCGACGATGTCGAAGCCGCCGGTGCAAAGCAGGTCGCGCAACTCGTCCATCGTGAGCTGCAGCACGGTGGTCACGTCCCACTGCGCCTGACGGAAGAAGGCGGCGACGATCACCAGGCCCAGCGTGTGTTGCGAGCCGGGCACCGGCACCAGCAGGATCTGCGGCGCCGTGTCGACATCGACGGCGTCCACCTCGAGGTCGTCGGCCAAGGTCAGCACCAGACGCTTGAGCAGGTCGGTGGCGACGGTGACATGGACGAAGTCGCAGTCGTCCTCGATCCACAGCTCGCCGAGGTGGCGCGCCACCGGGGTGACGAGGTCGGTGAGGATGTCACGGATGCTGGCGCCACGCGATTGCAGGTCCAGGCACAGGGCCTGACCGGCGGGCAGGTCGTCGGCCAGGCTGGCGGCGGTCAGCGCCCGCAGGTCGGCCGGGCCGATGGAGGCCGGGTGCGGTTGCGCGCGCGCGCCCGCACCCCGGCGCAATCGTTCGGCGAGGAGGTGGTCGATGGTGGCGCTGGGTTGCATGCGTGGGCTCCTTCCACCGCAGGGACTCGGGCACTCGGCGCCGGTGGGCCGGCTCTCGAGGCAGTCGCACGGCACGGCTTCCCGCTTCGGTGTAGAAGGAACCCGGGTCGAGCCGGTGGGCTGCGGCCAACCGACTCTTTGCGCGAGTGTGATGTTGCGGGTGAAAGACCTGTTGTGGTCCTAGGGGAAACCCGCGTTTTCTTGACCATCGTCAGGAAACCGCGCCCCACCCCCTGCGGAGACCCCGCTGCAGAAAAAAGCCCGGAGCCTTGCGGCCCCGGGCCAAACCACCTTTTTTGAGGAGGTGGAGGAGACAACCGGTGTCCAGCGCCGCCGGCCCGAACCTCTCAGGCCATGCTGCGCTGCAACATGGATTCCAGTCTATCAGGCTGACGCAGGATTGCAAGCGACGGGGTGAGTGCTCCTGTGATCTGTTGCGCAGGATTGACGTCCATCATTTCCGACGTTGCCGCAGCGCCTGCCACACCCGCTCGGCCGTGGCAGGCATCTGCAGCGCCAGCGCGGTGGTGCGCGGCACGCCGGCGGCCAGCAGCGCGTCGACGACGGCGTTCATCACCGCGGGCGTGGCGCCGATGGTGCCGAGCTCGCCCACGCCCTTGGCGCCCAGCACGTTGGTGGTGCAGGGCACCGAGGTGTCGAACACCGTGCGGAAGTCCAGGAAGCCGTCGGCCCGGGGCATGGCGTAGTCCATGAAACTCGCGGTCAGCAACTGCCCGGAGGCGTCGTACACCACCTGCTCGCTCAGCGCCTGCCCGATGCCCTGGACGGCGCCGCCCTCGAGCTGGCCCTGCACGATCTGCGGGCTGACCACGCGGCCGATGTCGTTGACGCTGGTGTAGGCCGCCACCTGCACCTCGCCGGTGTCCGGGGCGATCTCGACCTCGCAGACGTGGCAGGCGTTGGGCCAGCTCGCCGCGCCGGCGGTGGCCTCGGCGGCCACCGTGATGTGCTGCTGCGGCTGGCGCCCGGCCAGCTCGAACAGGCCGATCTGCAGGTCCGTGCCGACGACGCGGAAGGCGCCGGCCTCGTACTCGATGTCGTCGACGCCGGCTTCCAGCGCCTGCGCCGCCAGGTCGCGCGCGTGGTCGACGGTGCGCTCGCTGGCCACGCGCACCGCGCCGCCGCCGGTGAACAGCGAGCGGCTGCCAGCGCTGCCGAAGCCGGTGGCGCGGTCGGTGTCGCCCTGGACGATGCGGATGCGGTCGATGGGCACGCCGAAGGTGTCCACCGCGAGCTGCGCGTAGCTGGTGGCGATGCCCTGGCCCATGGGCATCGTCGCCGAGGTCAGCTCGATGATGCCGTCGGCGCGCACCTGCACCTGCACCTTCTCGGTCAGCGCGTTGCCACCGGTCCACTCGAGAAAGGTGGTGACGCTGCGTCCGCGCAGCCGCCCCTTCGCGGCCGAGGCCGCAGCACGCGCGGCATAGCCGTCCCAGTCGGCCAGCGCCAGCGCCTGGGCCTGCATCTTCTCGAACTCGCCGCAGTCGTAGACCTGTTTCGTCGCGCTGGTGTAGGGCATCTGGTCGGCGCGCACCAGGTTGCGCCGGCGCAGCTCGGCCGGGTCCAGCCCGGTGGCGCGCGCGGCCTCGTCCATCAACCGCTCGACGATGTAGACGGCCTCGGGGCGCCCGGCGCCGCGGTAGGCCGCCACCGGCGCGGTGTTCGTCGCGAGCACGGTGATGTGCAGGTCGACGAGCGGGATGTCGTAGACGCTGGGCGCCACATAGGGCCCGAGCACGATGGGGATCGCGCAGCCCGTGGGCGTGGGGCAGGCGCCGGCGTTGGCCAGCGTGCGGTGGCGCATCGCCAGCACACGGCCCTGCGCGTCCAGCGCCAGCTCGGCGCGGGTGCGCCAGTCGCGCCCGTGGACGGCGGCCATGAACTCCTCGAGCCGCTGCGCGCGCCAGCGCACCGGGCGCTGCAGTGCCCGGGCGGCCCAGGCAACCACCAGATCCTCGGGATGCAGACCGGTCTTCATGCCGAAGCCGCCACCGACATCGCCCACCTGCACGCGGATCTGCGACTTTTCCATGCCCGGCAGCAGCGCCGCCAGCGTGTCGCGGATGCCGGTGGGCATCTGGTTGGACATCGTCACGAGCAGCCGGCCCGTGCCCGGTTCGGACTCGGCCATGGTCACGCGCGGCTCGATGGGCGAGGGCGCCAGACGCTGGTTGACCAGGTCCAGCGCCACGACGTGTGCCGCCGCCGCGAAGGCGGCGTCGCAGGCCGCGGCGTCGCCCACGCGGGCCTCGGCCACGACGTTGTCGGGCGCGGCGTCGAACACACGCGGCGCGTCGGCGGCGTAGGCTGCCTCCAGCGACGTGACGGCGGGCAGTTCCTCGTAGTCGACGAGGATCGCCTCGGCCGCGTCCACCGCCTGAGCGCGCGTCTCGGCGACGACGGCAGCCACCGCCTCGCCGACGAAGCGCACCACCTCATGCGCCAGGCCGCGCCGCGGTGCGCTGACCACCGGGCTGCCGTCGGGCCGCCGGAAGGCCGCCGGCGGGGCGGGCAGGGGCTTGACGCCGGCGGCCACCAGATCGGCGCCGGTGTAGACGGCCAGCACGCCGGGCATGGCGCGCGCGGCCTCGGTGTCCACGGCCAGCAGCCGGGCGTGGGCGTGGGGCGAGCGCACCAGCACCAGATGCGCCAGCCCCTCGCGCGCCAGGTCGTCGGTGTAGCGGCCCCGCCCGCTGACCAGCGTCGGGTCCTCGATGCGGCGCACCGTGTGGCCGCTGCCGAAGCGCAGCGTGTCGAGACCGGGGTCCTTCGGGGCGTTCATGCCGTGGCTCCTTGTACGCGGGCTGATGGGATCCATGGGGCCGACGTGCCGGGCGCCGCGGTCGCGCGGTCTGCGCCTGCAACTGCACCCGCACCTGCACCTGCACCTGCACCTGCACCTGCACCTGCACCTGCACCTGCATCGGCTCCCGCGCCCCCCGCCATCGCCGCCGCGGCCTGCCGCACCGCCGCGACGATGTTGACGTAGCCGGTGCAGCGGCACAGGTTGCCCTCCAGCGCGTGCACGATCTCGGCCTCGCTCGGCGCGGGGTTGTGGCGCAGCAGGCCGGCCGCGGCCATCAGCATCCCCGGGGTGCAGAAGCCGCACTGCAGGCCGTGGCAGGCCATGAAAGCCTCCTGCAGCGGGTGCATCGCCTCATCCGGCAGGCCGGCCGCCGCGGGCAGGCCCTCCACCGTGGTGACCTCCCGGCCCTGCACCTGCAGCGCCAGCACGCTGCAGCTCTTCACCGGCCGGCCGTCCACCAGCACCGTGCAGGCGCCACACTGCGCCGTGTCGCAGCCGCTGTGGGTGCCGGTCAGGTGCTGCCGCTCGCGTATCAGGTCGATCAGCAGCGTCGTCGGCGCGAGGTCGGTGGCCACGGCGCGGCCGTTGAGGGTGAGGGTCAGGGCAGGCATCGGATGGGGCGGCGCGGGGCCGGGGTCAGGCGTGGACAGGGGGCGATGATGCCAAAAGCCACAGTGGCGAGTGCGAAGAGGCCCGGATCTGAAGCCGGTTGTCGGCGTCCGGGTGCTAGATTTCACATTCTTCGAGGGCCATCCCTCGACGCTGTGGCACTTCGAGATGCGCGACCGGCGCGACCCTGACGAGCCTCGGGATGGCATCTTCGACTGCGGCCTGGACGCATGGATCGCATTCCTCGAACACGCGAAGGAGGGCAAGAACATGTCCGACGTGACGCACCCGGCGGTGCAGCGGGCGATGCACAAACTGCAGGAGCTGAGCCTGAACGAGGAAGACCGCTTCCGCGCACTCGCCCGTGAACGCGCGCTCATGACCGAGATGTCGATGTTGTCGGGGGCACGGGCAGAGGGTCGGGAACAGGGCTCAGGGCGAACGGGTGCGCGGGGTCATGGTTGGGTTGATGAGCCGATGACCCTGCGTGCCGGCAGTGACCGACCCAAACCGTTGATGCAGGACACAGCGTTGCGCCCCGAGGGCCCGCCCGCCTATGCCCCGTGGCCTGCCAGCACCCGCGCGAAGGCCGCAAAGGTGTCGTGCCCCCTGCCGGTCGCGCCCGTGTCGCGGATGGCAAAGTCAATGGCGCTGAAGCTCGCCGCCCGCGCGGCGATCTCGTCCCGGTAGATCGCCGCAATCTGCTCGGCCGGGTTGCCGAAGGCGCCGCAGCCGAAAGCGCCCAGCACCGTGTGGCGGATGCCGTGCGCGCGCAGCGTGTCGAGTTGCGCGGCGATGCGGCGCCGCGCCTGCACGGCGTCGAAGGCCGCGCCGTCGCGCAGGTCCTGCGCGGCCGCGCGCAGCTCGAAGAAGGGGAACATCTCCTGCGGCGCCAACCAGCGGTAGCCCAGGTCGGCCTGCGAGGCGTCCTCCGGGCCGCGCACGCACACCCGCGGATAGACGGCATCCAGGTAGACCCGCCCGGGCCCGGCCGTCAGCAGATCGGTCATCTCCGCGCGGTAGCGCCCGCTGGCCGGGTCGATGTGCTCGTCCAGCAGGTGGAAGTGCGCGTCGGTGCGACGCATCAGGTTCTCCTCCTGTGCCGCCGCGCCCTCGACGTAGGCGCCGCCCGGCACCTGCGGGTGGGCCATGTTCAGCACCGCGCAGCATGTGCCGTGCGCCACCGTCATCGCCTGCGCCACCTCGCCCCAATCCGCGGGCAGCACACGCACGCGCAGGCTGGAAGGCGTGCCGTCCTCGTCCGCGCGGCGCGCTCGCTCGGTTGCCGCTCCGCCCTGCGCGTCGGCCCACGCCTGAAGGTTGGCCACGGCCTGCTCCAGACAGGCCTGCGGCGACACCTCGGTCAGCGCCTGCAGCGTCTCGCGCAGCACCGCGCGCCGCCGCGCGCACGCCGCGCTGGCATAGCCCCGCGCGATGGCGTGGGCGTCGGTGCACAGGGGGCGGCCGGGCATGGCGGGTTCGGGTGCGCTGGGTGAGGGGAGCGCGGTGTGCGACTGCGGGAGTGAGGGCCAGGGCGACGATTCTGCGTCCGGTTGCCATCCTCCGGATTGCCGTCGAGCCGCCATCGGTTACCTGTCCCGCTGGGCGTCGTAATCCCTTCGAAATCAGGGCAAGGCTTCAGAGTCTTTCGAATGTGACATTGGCATTCAAGCGAACGTCGTAATCCCTTCGAAATCAGGGCAAGGCTTCAGAGCAGCCGGCGGTTGGCGAGTGTGTATTTTCCGGTCGTAATCCCTTCGAAATCAGGGCAAGGCTTCAGAGTGCGATGTTCCTTCAGGCCACGAGCCTGAAGGGTGTCGTAATCCCTTCGAAATCAGGGCAAGGCTTCAGAGCGAACGCCGAACGACACGCCCTGGCGGCCGCGGTCGTAATCCCTTCGAAATCAGGG
>Ga0169931_10001249_pt1 | contig 42172 bp, 36 predicted proteins | sample Kivu_15m_20L_FD_129675 | JGI IMG/M metagenome (GOLD analysis project Ga0169931, IMG submission 129675) | Freshwater microbial communities from Lake Kivu, Western Province, Rwanda to study Microbial Dark Matter (Phase II) - Kivu_15m_20L... | ecosystem: Environmental > Aquatic > Freshwater > Lake... | reverse complement strand
TTAACCGGCGAACAGCCGGACCCTTGGGACCTTCTCCAGCCCCAGGATGCGACGAGCCGACATCGAGGTGCCAAACTTCATCGTCGATATGAACTCTTGGATGAAATCAGCCTGTTATCCCTAGCGTACCTTTTGTCCGTTAAGCGACGGCAATTCCACATTAAACCGCCGGATCACTTTGGCCTGCTTTCGCATCTGTTCGACCTGTAAGTCTCACAGTTAGGCTGGCTTATGCCAATGCACTCAACACGTGATTGCCAACCACGCTGAGCCAACCTTCGCGCTCCTCCGTTACTCTTTGGGAGGATACCGCCCCAGTAAAACTGACCGGCTGACATGGTCCCACATCCAGATTCATGGACTGCGGTTAGATCGTTCAATACCCAAGGGTGGTGTTTCATCGTCGGCTCTGCGATACCCGAAAGTATCGCTTCAAAGCCTCCCACTTACGCTAAGCATGAAAACCAAACGACCAGTGACAGCTTACAGTTAAGGTGCATAGGGTCTTTCCGTCCTTCTGCGGGTAAGCAGCATCTTCACTGCTATTACAATTTCACTGAGCCCCTCGTTGAGACAGCGGACAACTCGTTACACGATTCGTGCAGGTCGGAACTTACCCGACAAGGAATTTCGCTACCTTAGGACCGTTATAGTTACGGCCGACATTCACGGGGACTTAGGTTCAGAGCTTTGCCTTGCGGCTAACCCCTTGCCTTAATCTTTCCGCATTGGTCACGTGTCACATCGTATACTTGGACTTTCGTCTTGGCACAATGCTGTGTTTTTGATAAACAGTCGGTTGTCCCCTTTCACTGCGACCCTCCGAGGAGGGCATCCCTTCTTCCGAAGTTACGGGACTAGATTGCAGAGTTCCTTAACGAGGTTTCACTCTTTCGCCTTGGTATATTCTACCCACCCACCTGTGTCGGTTTGCGGTACGGGCGGCCATGGAAAGGGCCACACGCTTTTCTCGGCGGTCGGATCGAAGGACCGGATTTGGGTTGCCCCGCCTCCTGCTGCCACTTTCATTCGGCATGCCTTCTCAATTTCCGCGCACGTGTGGTTTGACCATAGCCGGTTTGGGAATATTAACCCAATGTGCATCGCCGACGCCATTCGGCCTTGACTTAGCTCCCGACTAACCCTGGGACGAAGATCGTTGCCCAGGAAACCTTGGGTTTACGGCGGGGCGGGATTTCACCGCCCTTAACGTTACTTATGTCTGCATCCTCACTTCTGAACGCTCCACAGTCAGTCACCTTCGTGCTTCGACGTGTTCAGAACGCTCCCCTACCACTGCATCGACCGTAGTCGATACAATCCAGAGCTTCGGTATACCGCTTATCGCCAATCATTTTCGGCGCGAGATCTCTCGATGAGTCAGCTATTACGCACTGTTTAAATGGTGGCTGCTTCTAAGCCAACATCCTCACTGTCAAAGAAATCTCACTTCCTTTCCACTGAGCGGTATTTTGGCACCTTAGCTGCAGGGCTGGGCTGTTTCCCTTTCGACTATGAAGCTTATCCCCCACAGTCTTACTGCCATGCTACATTCAAGGGTATTCGGAGTTTGATTGAGTTTGGTAGGCGGGTGTGCCCCCTAGCTCATTCAGTGCTCTACCCCCCTCGATCAGCGCATGACGCTGCACCTAAATACATTTCGGGGAGAACCAGCTATTACGGGGCTTGATTAGCCTTTCACTCCTACCCACAGCTCATCCGAGAACGTCTCAAGGTTCACCAGTTCGGTCCTCCACGTCGTATTACCAACGCTTCAACCTGGCCATGGGTAGATCGCCACCGCTTCGGGTTCAGCCCGTGCGACTTGTCGCCCTGTTCGGACTCGCTTTCGCTCCGCCTCCGTTCCAGAAGAACTTAGGCTTGCCACACAGACTGACTCGCAGACTCATTTTGCAAAAGGCACGCCATCACCGGACAAGCCGGCTCTGACACCTTGTAGGTATGTGGTTTCAGGTACTATTTCACTCCGCTCACGGCGGTTCTTTTCACCTTTCCCTCGCGGTACTTGTTCACTGTCGGTCACTAGCGAGTATTTAGCCTTATGCCGTGGTCGGCACATATTCACACGAAATGCCACGTGGATCGTGTTACTCTGGGAATCCCTAGGCGTTGTCGAGTTTTCGGTTACGGGCCTCTCACCCTCTTTGGAGCGATTTTCCATTCGCTTCACCTAACTGTTCAACTACCACATCGGGCCCCAAACCCCGGAAGTAAACTTCCGGTTTAGGCTGGTCCGCTTTCGTTCGCCACTACTGACGGAATCGCATTCGCTTTCTTTTCCTCGCCTTACTGAGATGTTTCACTTCGGGCGGTATAGCGTCGACGCTCCTATGAATTCAGAGCGTCACGTAACGACATGAATCGTTACAGGTTATCCCATTCGGAGATCCCCGGGTCAAAGCCTGCTTGCGGCTGTCCGGGGCTTATCGCAGCTTACCACGTCCTTCATCGCCTGCTAGTGCCAAGGCATTCACTACATACCCTATAAATCTTGCATTGCGTTAAATCCATCTCCGATAGATGCGGCTTGCGCCACACCGGAAATGTTTCGCCTGATTCTATTAACTTTTCTTTTGAAACCTGTTTTGGGTTCTCAAAAGGGCTCAATTGAATTTGTTTTCTACCCTATATGCAGTTGTCAAAGAACTTGGATCCTGAAAATGAAGAATGCGTTGAGTGATGGTGGGCAGGACTGGACTCGAACCAGTGACCCCCGCCTTATCAAGGCGGTGCTCTAACCAACTGAGCTACATGCCCGCTGATCATTTGGTGGAGGTAAGGAGACTCGAACTCCTGACATCAAGCTTGCAAAGCTAGCGCTCTACCAACTGAGCTATACCCCCGCTCAAGGCACAGAAAACATGAAGACTAAATTGCGCGCTGCGCTGTAGTTTGCGCAATAAAAGGTTTGTGATGACTTTCGTCGGTTCACACGCCTTCTGTCTTGCGACAGCGAGGCGTCGACCTTGCCCATTAACGGCGTGAGCCTTTGGACAATACTCCATAGAAAGGAGGTGATCCAGCCGCAGGTTCCCCTACGGCTACCTTGTTACGACTTCATCCCAGTCACCAGTCTTGCCTTAGGGCGCTGCCTCCTTGCGGTTGGCGCGCGCACTTCGGGCGAAACCAGCTTCCATGATGTGACGGGCGGTGTGTACAAGACCCGGGAACGTATTCACGGTACCGTAGCTGATGTACCATTACTAGCGATTCCAGCTTCATGGAGTCGAGTTGCAGACTCCAATCTGAACTGAGCCCAGTTTTGTTGATTTCCTCCACCTCGCGGTATCGGTTCACATTGTACTGGGCATTGTAGTACGTGTGCAGCCCTGGTCGTAAGGGCCATACGGACTTGACGTCATCCCCACCTTCCTCCTCGTTGATCGAGGCAGTCTGATTCGAGTGCTCGGTATAAACCGGTGGCAACAAATCACAGGGGTTGCGCTCGTTGCGGGACTTAACCCAACATCTCACGACACGAGCTGACGACAGCCATGCAGCACCTGTGCAAAGCGGGTATTGCTACCCTATCCGGCTTTCACCGGAGACACAATGCATGTCAAGACCAGGTAAGGTTCTTCGCGTTGCATCGAATTAAGCCACATACTCCACCGCTTGTGCGGGTCCCCGTCAATTTCTTTGAGTTTTAATCTTGCGACCGTACTTCCCAGGCGGCACGCTTAACGCGTTAGCTCCGGCGCGGACGCGGTCGATTGCGCCCACACCAAACGTGCACCGTTTACTGCCAGGACTACCGGGGTATCTAATCCCGTTTGCTCCCCTGGCCTTCGTGCCTCAGTGTCAGTAACTGCCCAGTGACCTGCCTTCGCCGTTGGTATTCCTCTAGATATCTACGCATTTCACTGCTACACCTAGAATTCTAGTCACCTCTTCAGTACTCTAGCATGGTAGTATCGGATGCAATTCCGAGGTTGAGCCCCGGGCTTTCACATCTGACTTACCACGCCACCTACGCACCCTTTACGCCCAGTGATTCCGAACAACGCTTGAGACCTCTGTATTACCGCGGCTGCTGGCACAGAGTTAGCCGTCTCTTCCTCTTGTGTTACCATCAATTTGCAAAGGTATTAGCCCCGCAACCTTGTTCACACATGACAGGAGTTTACAATCCGAAGACCTTATCCTCCACGCGGCGTCGCTCCATCAGGGTTGCCCCCATTGTGAAAGATTCTCGACTGCTGCCACCCGTAGGTGTCTGGACCGTGTCTCAGTTCCAGTGTGGCTGGTCGTCCTCTAAGACCAGCTACCCGTCGTAGCCTTGGTGGGCTTTTACCCCGCCAACTAGCTGATAGGCCGCGGACCAATCGGGAAGTGACAGGCCTTGCGGTCCCCGTCTTTGATCTTTCGATCACATGCGGTATTAATCCAAGTTTCCCTGGGCTATCCCCCGCTTCCCGGAATGTATCCACGTGTTACGCACCCGTTCGCCACTGGACTGTCGCGATATTGCTACCTCAACAGTCCCGTTCGACTTGCATGTCTTATCCACGCCGCCAGCGTTCGTTCTGAGCCAGAATCAAACTCTCCAAAAATTATTTTGCTGGCATTTAAGCCAGCCAAATTGACTGTGTCTGTTTAAACCACAGACACCTGCGCACTTTCGCGCGCAGCGCACAATTTAGCCTTCTGTTTTCTAGCAACATTGCTTGGTTTGCACCTCACATTTGCTGCTTCTGTTTTCTGAAAGATCGTTTCTGAATTTCAGGAAATTTGAGCTGCTTTTTGCCTCTCACTTTTCTTTTCTTCAGCCCGCGTTTTTCGCTGCGGGACGGAGAGAATAGTACAACTCCGAATCCCCGCAACATGATTTTGAACTTTTTTGTTCGCGAGTTTTGTGCTGCGCTTTCAAAAGACGTGCTTCTGCCGCCTTGACAGTCATCAAAATCCTCTACGCGAAACTCACTGCTTCCACCTGCGCCTAGTTCGGTTGATTGCATGAACTGGCAAGCTGCCGAAGCGCACCATGCTGCCCCTCTATCATGCGGCATGCCTATCACGCCACATCACACAGCCGTGTGATTCTTGTTCGATCACACAGCGAAGACGCACTCCATCACACAATGCGTGCACGATGTTCAATTATCATCGTGCCTCTGTCGCCGTAGGACGATCAGCTCATGCGAGAGAGATCATCTGCAAAACGAACGTCACGCGGGAAAACCTTTCCACATCTGAATAGCGTGACCACTTCTCACATGACTTTCTCGCGTTGTTGCTGCTTGGCGAATGTCAGCCTGGATGCTCGGCGCATCACACAGTCATGAATACCCTTGTCGGTCATGCCTCTCGATGATGAGCTCCAGAGCTCCGACACACATCAAACACCACCGCTCCCAAAGGGAGCGGTTCATACAAGGGTTTGACGCTCTTTCGGCCAAATCGAGGGCGGTCGCAGCTCTCAGGTGGCAGGAACGAAAGAGGGCTGAGCGGATCATACGCAGTCTTCAAAAAAGTGGTGTCTTTCGTGCTACGCTTGCTATCTCGTTGGCCGCTTCTTAACACAATGAACACCCCTCAGACCTTCACCACTGGTTCCGGCGCTCCCGGCAAGTTTTACTCCCTCCCGGCTCTTGAGGCCGCGGGCATCGGCAAAGTCTCGAAGCTGCCGGTTTCCATCCGCATCGTGTTGGAGTCGCTCCTGCGCAATCTGGACGGCAAGAAGGTCACCGAGGCCGATGTGAAGAATCTGGCGAACTGGAACGCGAAAGCGCCCGGTGAGTATGAAATCCCCTTCACCGTCGCCCGCATCGTGCTGCAGGACTTCACGGGCGTGCCGCTGCTGGTCGATCTGGCCGCGATGCGCTCGAAGGTGAAGCAGCTCGGCAAGAACCCGAAGATGGTCGAGCCGCTGGTGCCGGTCGATCTCGTGGTGGACCACTCGGTGCAGGTCGATTTCGCCGGCACGCAGCAGGCGCTGAATCAAAACCTCGCGCTGGAGTTTGAGCGCAACAAGGAGCGCTACCAGTTCCTGAAATGGGGCGAGCAGGCCTTCGATACCTTCAAAGTCGTGCCTCCCGGCATCGGCATCGTGCATCAGGTGAACCTCGAATACCTCGCGAAGGGCGTGCTGGAGAAAGACGGCGTGTATTATCCGGATTCGCTCGTCGGCACGGACTCGCACACGACGATGATCAACGGCCTCGGCGTCGTCGGTTGGGGCGTGGGCGGCATCGAAGCCGAAGCAGGCATGCTCGGCCAGCCGGTGACCTTCCTCGTCCCGGAAGTGGTCGGCGTTTATCTCACGGGTGCTCTGAAAGAAGGTGTCACCGCCACCGACCTCGTGCTCGAAGTGACCCAAAAACTCCGCAAGCTGGGCGTCGTTGGCAAATTCGTCGAATTCTACGGCCCCGGCGCGGTCAGCCTGCCGGTCACCGATCGTGCGACCATCGCGAACATGGCTCCCGAGTATGGCGCGACGATGGGCTTCTTCGGCGTGGACGAAGAAACCGTCGCCTACCTGCGCGGCACCGGCCGCAGCGAGGAGCTTTGCAAGACTGTCGAGGCTTATTACAAAGCGCAGGGCATGTGGGGCATCCCCACCGAGAAGGGCAGCATCGAATTCACCACCGAGATGGAAATCGACCTCAGCGGCGTCGTGCCCTGCGTGTCCGGTCCGAAGCGTCCGCAGGATCGCATCGAGGTGCCCGCTTTGAAGACGAAGTTCCGCGATCTCCTCGGCGCGGATGTGAAGGCCGGTGGTTTCGGCAAGGCGGAGTCCTTCAAGCCCGCCGAAGTCGTCGTGAACAGCAAAGCCGACGTCAAAGACACCATCACCGACGGCTCCGTGCTCATCGCCGCCATCACGAGCTGCACGAACACGTCCAATCCGAGCGTCATGCTCGCCGCCGGTCTGCTCGCGAAGAAAGCGAACGCGAAGGGCCTCACCGTGAAGCCCGCCGTGAAGACCAGCCTCGGCCCAGGAAGCCGCGTCGTGACCGATTACCTCACCAAAACCGGCCTCCAGGTCGAGCTCGACAAGCTCGGCTTCCAGACCGTCGGCTATGGTTGCACCACCTGCATCGGCAACTCCGGCCCGCTCGACGCTGGCATTGAAGATGTCGTCAAAGGCCAGGACGTCGTCGCCGCCTCCGTGCTCTCCGGAAACCGCAACTTCGAGGCCCGCGTGCATCAGAGCATCAAGGCGAACTTCCTCATGTCGCCCCCGCTCGTCGTCGCCTACGCCATCGCCGGCACCGTCGATATCGATTTGAGCAAAGACGAACTCGTCGCCGGCAGCGGCGTCTATTTGAAGGACATCTGGCCCACGCTCAAAGAAGTGCGCGATGCCATGGAGTCCGCGCTTTCGCCCGACGTCTTCCGCAAGCTCTACACCGACTTCGCCTCGCAGAATCCGAAGTGGAACGAGATCCAGGGCAGCATCGGCGAGGTCTTCGAGTGGGACGGCAAATCGACCTACATCCAGCATCCGCCCTTCTTCGCCGACTTCAGCATGACCCCCGGCGACATCTTGGAGATCAAAGGTGCCCGTCCGCTCGGCATCTTCGGCGACAGCGTCACCACCGACCACATCAGCCCCGCCGGTGCGATCAAGAAAGCCAGCCCCGCCGGCCGCTTCCTCACCGACAACGGCGTCACGCAGGCCGATTTCAACAGCTACGGCAGCCGTCGGGGCAATGACCTCGTCATGACCCGCGGCACCTTCGCCAATGTGCGCATCAAGAACCTCATGCTCGGCGGCAAAGAAGGCGGCGACACCTTGTTGCAGCCCGCTGGCACCGAAATGAGCATCTACGACGCCGCCGAGGCCTACAAGGCCGCTGGCACGCCCACCATCGTCATCGGTGCCGAAGACTACGGCATGGGCTCCAGCCGCGACTGGGCCGCCAAAGGCACTCGTCTGCTCGGCGTGAAGGCCGTCATCACGAAGTCCTTCGAGCGCATCCACCGCAGCAACCTCGTCGGCATGGGCGTCCTGCCCTGCAACTTCAAGGACAAGGCCGACTACGACAAGGTCAAAGACCTCGCCGATGCCACCTTCGACATCCTGGGCCTCAGCAACGACTTCAAGCCCATGAGCGAAGCCACCCTCCGCGTCCACAAGTCCGACGGCAGCACCCTCGACATCCCGCTCGTCGTCCGCATCGACACCCCCGTCGAAATCGACTACTACCGCGCCGGCGGCATCCTGCCCTACGTCCTCGCGCAGATTCTCCGCGCGAACGCATAACCGGAGCGCGGACGCCCTCGTCCGCCTTCGATCAATCACAAACCCGGCAGCTCAAAAGGCTGTCGGGTTTTTCTTTGCTTGGAATCATCGAACACGCCGGACAAACTCTCTCCATGAGCACCTCCACCGTCTTCCCCATGATCCCCGCCGCTAGCAAGTCGCTGTGGTTCTTCGCCATCATCAGTCTGGTGCTGGTGGCCGTTCTCCTGCTGATGATCTGGCTCGCTTGGTCGATGCAGCACGTGCGTTTCACCGTCTCCAACGAAGGCCTGCGCCTCCAAGGCGATCTCTATGGCCGCCTAATCCCGCTCAAGTCACTCAAGCTCGACGAAGCCGTCGTCACCAACCTCAACAACGACAAGGATCACCAGCCCAAATGGCGCACCATGGGCACCGGCCTGCCCGGTTACGCCGCCGGATGGTTCAAACTGCGCAACGGCATGAAAGCGCTGCTCTACGTCACCGACCGCACCCGCGTCGCCCGCATTCCCACGACGGAAGGCTACACCGTGATGGTGAGCGCGGCCGAGCCACAGGCTTTGATTGAAGCCTTGAAGGCCAGGAAGACGCCCTGAGGGCTTTTTTAGCCGCCATTGACCACCATGCCGCGCAAAGCGCTGGAGGACATCATCGGCTGCAGAAGGGCGAGTCCAGCGCGGAGCTGGGCCGGGGTGGTGGCGGAAGGATTGTTCACGATGAGCACATCGGTCGCCAGCGGAGCCAGCGGGGCGACGTTGGCGAAGCTGTTCAACAACGGCGAGGCGTCGAGGATGATCCAATCGACCTCCGTTTTGGCGCGCTCGATCCAGGTGCGGTAGCCGTCGAGCAGCTCGTTCGTGGCATGCGCGGGCAGATCGCAGCCAGGCAGCAGGAAGAGGTTGCTGTGGCCGTAGCGCAGCGCCTCGATGTGCTGTGCGTAAGCGCCGTAGCCCTGGGCGGCACGCGGGAACCACTGATGCATCGTAGGCGAGGAAGGATTGCACTCCATCATGAAGACGCGGCGGCCCTGATGGCAGAACGCGGCGGCCAGCGCGGCAGAAACCAGCGTCTTGCCCTCTCCCGTGCTGGCGCTGGTGATGAGCACGACGCCGGCGGTGCTTCCGCGACTCATCGCCTGCTGCTCAAGCGTGGTGGTGAGCTGATGCAAAGCACCTGAGGCTCCGATGGGCTCAGGCTTGAGCAGTTCGGATAGCATCGCCTCGGGCGTATTGCCCTGCACATAAGGCAGGCGCGCCAGGACAGTGGTTCCACCGTCGGCCGGCTTGATGGCGGGCATCAGGCGCGTTTGCGGACGCGGGACAGGCGTGGGCTCCATGACCGGCAACGCGACGTGCGCAGCCACCTGGAAGGGAGACGCCACTGGCGGCGAAAATCCGCCCGTGCTTGGCACCAACTGCATGGTGTGCTGCTGCTGGCGTTCAGCCTCCCGTTCGGCGGGATTTGTGTTTCGGGCGCTGAAGAGCTGGCGCACATGGTCGTTGAAGATGCCGCGGCCCAAGGGCAACCCGACGAGGGAAAGGCAGAAAAGCATCGCGGCGGCGACGGCGGCCACGGGTTTGTTCGGTTTCACGGGCTTTTCTGGAACCATGGCCACATCGGCCACACGCAGCAGACCGCTGTCGCGAAACTGGCCGGTGAGGGCTGCCTGGCTGCGGCGCATCTCGATTTTCTCATAAAGATCGCGGTTCATGCGCACCTGGTCCTGTAGCAGGGTCTGCTGAACGTTTTTGCCATTGATATCCAGCGCCACGCCGCGAGCGTCTTCGAGCTGGTGGCGGTAATCGGCGATCTGGCGCTGCTGAGTCTCCACCTCTGCCTGAACCATGCTGACGACGGCGGCGATGGAGCGGTCGAGACCGGCCTTGAGCGAGTTGATCTCATTGGAGAGGCCGATCATGCGCGGATGCTTGCGTCCGCAAGTGGCCTCCAGGGGTGCACGCTCGGTGATCTTGGCGTCGAGCTGTTTGCGTATGTAGGCCACGTCGGGGTTGTCCGCGAAGAGCCGGAGCTCTGTGAGGTCACGTCCGGCTTTCTGCGCGGCCACGAGGTTTTCGAGGTCACTTCTCGCCTTTGTGAGCTTCAAATCGGCCTCAGTGATCGCGACGTTGAGCTGCCTCACCTTGTCATTGGAGATATCCTTCGTGTCCGTGTCCTCAATGAGGCCCTGGCTCTTGCGATATTCCGCCAGTTTCTGCTCCGACTCACGCAGGATCTTCTGCAGCTCCGCGGATTTGTTTTCGAGGAAGCTGGAGGCATCAGCGCTGATCTTTGACTCCTGTTCGCCGACGTAGTGAATGTATTCCTCGACGTACCTGTTGGCGAAGTCGGCTGCAAGATGTGGATCGCGGTCACGCACCTGCACGCGGAGGACGTGGGAGTCCTTGAGCGGCTCCACGCGCACATTGGAAAGCATCAAGTCGATGAAGCGTTCACGCGGATCGCCTAGCTTGCCCGGCTTGTACATGCCGAGCAGCTTGAGGAGTTCGTCCTTGCGGCCGAGGGAGTGCGCCTCGCGTTCGAGGTAGGCGTCACGCTTCGAAGCGTCAAAATGGTCGTAGAAGTGGCTGAAGAAACGACGGGAGAGCAGCTCGGTGCGGTGGTTGTTGATGAGCTGGGGAGCGCTCAGCTCCGTGACACCACGGCTGGCCATGGCTTCAAAGTTGAACACGTTCGCGTCCTGGATGCGCAGGAGCAGTTGAGACTCCGCCTCGTAGATCTTCACCCCCATACCGAGGTAGTAAAAGGTGAACGCGGCCAGCAGCAGGCCGAAAATAGCGCCCCCCAGCCAGTATTTGCGGATGTAGCCGAACACATCGGCCACGCTGATGAGCGGCTGCACCTCGAAATCTCGCGGATTGACCGGCGGCAGGAAGGCGCGTGGATCAAACACCGGCGACATGCCCGGTTGCGCCGGCATCGTCATCGAAGGCGCCATCGGCGTCAGGCCGCGCGAGGGCGTAAGCGCGAGCATGGCTCCGAAACCGGGCTGGGGCGCGGTCGGAACGGGATGCATGCTGTAAGGGATGGCCATGACGATCAGAAGGACGAATGAGGAAGGACAAAGGAGGCTTGGACGGCGAACTCGCCGCGACCGGCCGTTTGGAGGCGCATGGCGCGGATGATGATGTCGTTCACGAGACGCACATCGAAGACATCCGCGGCCAACTGGCGGCTGGCGCGGCCTTGTGCGGCGATCTGGCCGGGATTGGCGAGGAACCACTCCATCGCGCACTCGACGGCGGCGATGTTCTGCGGCTGGCAGAGGAAGCCGTTTTCGCCCTGCATGAGCATCTCGCCGTTTTTCCGCTGCGTTTCGCCCTCGTGCGTGAGTTTGACGCATTCATGGGCGCCGACGGAGTTCGTGGTGATCACCGGACGCCCGGTGGCGAGCGCCTCCAGCGTCGCGTGCGGCACACCCTCGCGATACCACGTCGGCAAGACGAAGACGTGCATCGTCTTGAGCAGCGCGGAGACGTTCTTCACCATGCCGTGATGCACGAGCGTGCCTTCCGCCACCCACTGGCGCACCTCGTTCTCGTCCACGCGGTTCGGATTCGGGTCAAACGGGCCGACAAGATGGAACTCCGCATGCGGGTGGAGCTGCTTGATGCGTCTTGCGGCCTCGGCAAACACGCGCACGCCTTTGCTGATGAGCAGGCGGCTCACGAGCACGAAGCGGATGCGGCCCGCGGCGATGTTCGCATCGTTTTCCAGCGGCGCGTGCTCAAACTCGTCGAGGTTCACACCAGACCCGGCGGTGACATGCACGGGCACGCCCTGCGGCAGCATGTTCATGTCGGTGAACAGCCGCACATCATCGTGATTCTGCATGAAGATCACATCCGCGCGCTTCAGCGCGAAGCGATGCAGGCCTTCGGAAATGAACGAGACGATCTTCTGCTTCCACGTCACCGGTTTGACGAACGTGAAGCCCAGGCCGGGCAGCAGCGCGTAAACACGGCGGATGCCGGCCAGGCGCGCGATGACGCAGCCATAGACGACAGATTTGATCGTGTAGGCAAAGAGCGCGTCTGGCTTTTCCGAGCGGAACAGGCGCCACATGTCCCACATCGTGACGAGATCCTTCAACGGATGAATCTTCGAGCGCGCCATGCGAATGGCGCGATGCCTGCCGCCGAGTTTCGCGACGAATTCACGCACATGCGGATAATCCTCCGCGGCGGCGGTCACGACCTCGCAGCCATGCGCGGCGAAGTCGCGGATCAAATCGCCACGATGATAGACAAGCGTGTTCGCGTCAGCGGTGAGGACCAGGAGCTTCATGCGGCGCGTTCCTCCGGGTTGGACTGGCTGAATTTGCGGCGCGCCGAGCGCAGAGTGTTGAAAACGGTGGCGCGCAGGCTGGCGGGGTTTTGCGCCTCCAGGTCGAGCAGCCAGCGTGTGGAGTCGGTCCATTGCTGCTTGTACTCGTACTCGCCCGGCAGCATGTCGAAGACGCGCAACTTGAGACGGAGCGCCTGCATGACACAGGAGCCGACGACCAGCCTTCCGGGCGAGATGCGCGCAAGCGTGTCATCCCAGCCCATCTGGTATTGGAAGAACTCCCCGCGCTCGATGAAACCGTAAACGGCACCAATGATGCGGCCGCGAGATTCAAGCATGGGCATGATCGCCCGCTCCTGCGGCAGCCATGCCGAAGCAATGCGGCGGTGCAGCCGCGATGCCGCGGGAGTGTCGAAGGTGGAGACTCCGGGCGGAAAATTGAGCGCATGCAGGCGGCAAAGCTCATCAAAGGCGCGCACGTGTGGCACACGGTCGCCAGCACGGGTCATGCTGCCGTCATGCTCCGTGGTGAACGCACGCCATTTGCGGCGCAGATTGCTGCGCCAATTGGCGCCGTGACGCGCTTCGATCTCCTCCCACGCGGACGGCAGGGTGATGAAGCGGCAGGCGGTTCGGTTCAAAACGCCGACGCGGACAAACCCCCCCCTCCAGCGCCGCGAAGATGTGCGGCGTGTTCGGCGACTCCTGGGGCAGGAAACTCAGCCGCACGAGGTCGCATTCATCACGGAGCAGCGTGAATACGCGGCAGAGCTGCGGCGTGAGCTCGTCCTCATGACCTGCGGGGACGATGAAATCGAGCCTTTCGCCATGCGCGGGGCCAAAGCCGCCCAGGAACGCCAGCGTGACGAGATGACGGCGCGCCCGGTCGTTTTCGCGAGCAAGCATGAGCGGCGCGATGGCCTGCGGGATGCCTTCGACATCACGCAGCACGGCGAGAGCCAGTTGCGCGCCCGCGCCGCATTCCTCCCACCACAAACGCATCCAGTCCCAACGGACAAAAGGCGAGCGGATGGCCATTTGATCCACCAGCGTGTCCCAAAACGGCTCCAGCGCGTAAAAACCGTCCTGGTCGCGAATGATGTCGAGCATGAGTGTTTCCTCCTGCGGCATGGCAAGGATTGCGGTCATGGCGCGCCTCCTTTCTGCACGGCGGCGGTCTTCTTGCGTTGATTCGCAGTTTCAAGCATGACGCCGAGCTGGAAGCGCGCGTCCATGAGCATGCCGGGGTTGTTGTCCCAGTCGCCAAATCCGCGGGCAAAACTGGCGGTGAGGCGCTGCGCCTCGTCATGCAGGCCAAACTGACGCGCAAGCGTGAAGTAATCGTAATCCTCGGCGGTTTCGCGCAGCCATTTCAGGCGCATCGAAGCGACGGGCGCATGGCGTCCGTGACGCTTTTCCGTAGCGGGGTAGATGTAAGAGCCGTCGCCGTTGTAGATCGCGCCATCGGGTGTTTTGAAGGTGCCCGCGTCGCTCCACACATCGACGCCATCGGCGGCGAAGAGCGTGTCCCAGTAAGTAAGGCCGGTGATGCCATGCTTCGGCAGCAACCAGCCGGTGACGCGGTGCGCCATCGGCGGATAATCGAGCGCCCATACAGGCGGGTAGCTGCTTTGGAGTTCTTTGGGATGACCGTGCTGCTGTTCCCACTCATCCGGCATCTGCACGAGCGCGGCGTAGGCCCAGACTTCATCACCGGCCTGCCGGCGCAGAGCGATGTCGTGTTTCCCACCAGCCCACTCCATGTCCTTCCACACCGAGCTGAAATGCGGCACCCAGATGTCCACGGAGCCGTGCAAACTCCCCCAAGCGGCCTTTTCTGGCGCAGGCTGCTCGGTGATGAGCAGCGGCACGCGGACGCCATGCTTCTTTTCGACCTCGTTGAAGAACGCACCCCAGAGGCGCACGTTCTCATAGGCAGCGGCGTCATTCGGCTCGTCGAGATCACCCATAATCACATAGCCGCGTGATTGGCAGCGGATCTTGTCGAGGAGCTTCATCCACTGCGCGACGTAATTCATCGCGGCGTCACGATCTTTGCCGAGAGGGTCAGCAAAGGGCCACTCCGGCCAGAGGGGCAGGCCGATCGTGCTGCAATGGCGGTGGAGGAGGTGTTTGCGCAAGGCGCGCTCAACCTTGTCCTCGTCGAGTTTGCCGGTCGCGGCATCGGGGTAGCTGTCGAAGATTTGATCCACGCTCAGGCGATGCGCGGCGAGGAGGTCGTAATACTCGTTCAGCAGACCAGCGTGTGTGAGGGAGGGAGTGTCGCCTTTGTATTCAAGGCCATGCACCTCGGCGATGCGACGCATGGTGGTCATGATGGAGGTGCGCAACGACGGGACGACCGGAAGATCGAAGTCCCAGACCTTCAGTGTGTAAACGGCTGTGAGTTCGGAGCCGTCGGCGAGTTTGAAACGCACCTCGCCGAAATAATCGCCCGCGCCACTGGTGTAGGGCACGAAAACGTCCACCCAGAAGGGCTGGTTCACGACGCTGTCACCGCTGATCGGTTGCGCAGGCACGTCTAGCGGCACCAAGGCGTCAGCGTAGTCTCCTGGCGGCAGCGGAGCCATGGGTGTGGAGGTGGCGACGCGCACGTAATGCTCGCGGAAGACCAGCGGCGCGGGCAGCAGGGCATCAGAGTCGTTGGACGCGATGCCGCTAGCGGTCACGTCGATCGTTCTGAGCTGCTCCGGCGTGGCGGTGACGATGATCTGCAAGGCCTCCCATTCACCACGGGCGGCGTGCAGCACGAAAGTCTGCGCCGAGGGCGCTGCGCCTTCACGTGAAATGCGGGTCATCGCATCGCACAACGAAAGGCGCGCAGGTTGCGCGAGGGCGAGACCGCCAAGGCTGAAAAGCAGGAGCGCGGCCTTCATTTTCGCACCTCCAGGAGTTCCGCATAGGTTTCCGCATACTGGCGGGCCGCCTGCGTGATGGTGAACTGCTCCAGCACACGCTGCCGTGATTTTTTCGAGATGTCGTCACGTGCCGTGGGGCCGAGGCGGAGCATGTCCTCCCAGGCCTGGGCGAGCGCCGGCGCGTCGTGAGCTGGAACAACGTTTCCGGTGCCTTCGAGCAGGCGCGAGCAATCTCCGACATCCGTGGTGACGCAGGGAACGCCGCAGGCCATCGCCTCGATGACGGTCATCGGACAGGCCTCGGTGCGGGATGAAAGCGAAAACAAACTGAGCGCCGGATACAACCGCCATGGATCCGGACGGAACGACTCGAAGCGCACCTGGTCGCGGCGTGGGAGTTGGGCGAGCAAGGCGCGTGATTCGGCGTCCATTTCGACCTCGACACCGCCGCAGAGGACGAAGTGCGCTGTCGGCAGACGCGTCTGCAACAACGCCGCCGCCCGCAGGAAGGTGGGCAGGTCCTTCATCTCGTGAAAACGGCCGACGTAGCCGATGACGGGCGCGTTGGGCGGCAGTTGCAGTTCGGAGCGGGTGTCGAGCGCGGCATCAATGTCAGGCTGGAAACGGTCCGCGTCGATGCCGTTGGGGATCCAGCGCATTTTGGCACGCGGATAGCCGATGGCGGCGTGATCTTCGATGGCGGCGGCCGAGCAGGAGATGATGCGTTTCGGGATGAAACGGGAACTCAGCGCCAGAGCGCGGCGGAAGAAGGCGACCTTGCGCACGCTGTCGCCGGGATTGCGGTGGATTTCGCGGCAGTGGATGCTCCAGACGATGTTTTTGACGCCAGCGAGGCGTGCGGCCCATCCACCGACGAGATCGGCATGGTGCATCCAGGTTTGCACAAGGTCGGGTCGCTCAGCGCGCAGGACGCTGCGCAGGCGGGAGAGCGTCTCGCGCCTCAGGAACGCGGTTCCTTCGAGATCATGCACATCCACGCCGGCCTCGTGCAGACGCTTCAAATGATGCGGCCAAGGACGCGCGTTGACGGCAACGACCACACTGCGGAATTGTGCAGGATCGAGCGAGGTCGCGAGGTTCATCAGCATCGCCTCCGCACCGCCACCGCCGATGGTGTAGGCGAAGTGCAGCACCACGGGACGACGATCGCGCGCAGGGGCGGACAGGGAGCGCACGGGTACGGAAACCCGGGCAACCTGCCGTGCGGGCAGCAGCATTGTGTCACTGGCGCTGAGGGTGATCGTCTTCATATCAGCGACATCGCCTTCAGGCAGCTCTGCCTCCATTCTTTGAGCGTTTCAAAGGCACCCGAGACGGTTGCCTCGGCCTCCCACACGGACTCTGGCGAGCCGTAGCGCGGAAGCTGGAACATCGGCGCGCTGGCACCGACGCGGCCGTTGATGGTGCTGCACGCGCATTGGTAGCCGGCCTCCCGCACGAGCAGCATCGTCTCGCGAGTGTAATCATCCTCACCCCCGTTCGGGTACGCGAAGGAAACGGGCATTTCGCCCGTCTCCGCACGAATCCGGTCGCGACAGGTGACGATCTCCGCTCGCATCGTCATCGAATCGCAGCGCGCAAGGATGGGATGCGTGTGCGTGTGCCCGCCGATCTCAATGAGACCACTGGCCGCCATCTCGCGGGCCATGTCCCAGGTGAGCGGACGCATGGGAGCGGGCAAATCGGCCAGCGTGGGTGAATTCACCCCCAGAGCACGTTCCAACCGGTCCACCTCGTCGAGGAGGTCGGGATCCGGCAGATCTTTCAACTCTGGCATCAATCGCAATAGCGACTGCTGTCTCTGCTCACGCGTGCCGAGGTGGAGCCGGAGTTTTCTGCCATTGATCTTCCACTCAAGGGTTTCCTGCTGTGTGCGTCCGAGCGCCAAGTCCACCCGCTGAAACCACAGCATGTCCGCGCCATCGAGGAAGCCCGTGGTGACGTAGATCGTCGCGGGCAGGTTGAACTGCTTCAGGACAGGATACGCCAGCTTGAAATTCGACTCGTATCCGTCGTCAAAGGTGATGACGACCGAGTTGGCGGGAAGGCTGAGGCTCTTGCTCTGCGCTTCGATGAAGTCTTTCAGAGAGATCACGTGGTAGTCGGCCGCCAGCAGTGCGCAAACGCGGCCAAACACCTCCACAGGGAGATGCAGGGTCCAGTCCAGGATGTCAGGGCTGCCCGTGCCCTCGCACAAACCGTGAAACGTGAGGATCGTGGTCTCCGAGGAACGCCGCGTGCGCGTGAAGGAGGCGAATCCGCTGCCAACGAGGGCAGCGGCTTTGATGGCGCGCGATTGAAGAACAGGCGGCATGATCAAAGGACGGCGGAAGAAGTTCCCTCAGGCGAAGCTGAGGAGAAGGGTTATGGAAAATTGAGAAAAGGGCAGACTCTTCCAGTTTATAGGCCAAATTGATTAACTTCAATAGAATAATCATAATTTCCGTATCAATTTTACGGGTTTCTTACCTTTTCGTCTCTCCCGACATAAAACAGGGCCGGAGGGGTGACCTCCGGCCCTGAAGACTTCAAAAATGGGGTGATCAGCTTACAGCGGCCTGATCCAGACGTTCCGCAGACGCACGGGCGGGTCATTTTTGTGGTCCTGGATGCGGATCGGCGCTTTTTCCGGGAATTCGCCGCTGTAGTCGGTCACCTGCTTGTGCTTCGTCGGTCCCATGATTTTCGTGTGGTTCTGCACGCAGATGCCATTCACAAAGGTGGTGATGTAGGCCGGCTCAACGACCTTGCCGTTGTCCAGCTTCGGGGCGGTGAAGATGATGTCATAGACCTGCCACTGGCCGGCGGGCCTCACGGCATTCACCAGCGGCGGCGTCTGACCATACACCCCGCCTGTCATGCCATCGGCGTAGGTCGGGTTGTTGTCGCAGTCCAGCATCTGGGACTCGTAGCGGTCCATGAAAAACACGCCGGCATTGCCTTTTTTCTGCGAGTTGCCCTTCGTGTGCGGCTCGCTCATCCACTCGAGGTGGAGCTGGCAACTGCCGAACTCCTGCTTCGTCCAGCAGTCGCCCCCGGCGATCATGAGCACGCCGCTGTCGATCTGCCACGGGCAGGGCACCAATTTGCCGGTTTCCTTGCCTTTCTCGTCCTTTTCCTTCGCCTGGAGGGCGTCCGAGTTTGTGCCGTCGAAAATCACAATCGCGTCGGAAGGCGGCGCGCCCGGTTTTTCGCCAGGAGCCACGGCATTCGGCCGCGGGCGGTCGATGTCATGCACCTTCCACTGCGTGCCCGGGATCACCGGCGTGTCCGAATAACCGATCGGTGAAGGCTTTTCCGCCGCAGGAGCGGCTGGTTTCGTATCTGTGGCGAAGGCGCCGAGGCCCGCGAGGGCAAAAAGGAAGGTTGGAGCGATGTTTTTCATGAGGGAAGCAGCCAACGAGAAGCCACAGGGGATGTTGCAGCGCAAGTCATGAAGTTCGTGGGAAAAACAGGTTGCCAATTCCCCAGGAGAGCGGAATCTGGCGGCCCTTCAAATCGCGGGATGGAGCAGCCCGGTAGCTCGTCAGGCTCATAACCTGAAGGTCGCAGGTTCAAATCCTGCTCCCGCAACCAATTTCAAAAAGCCCGCAGCAGCCGCTGCGGGTTTTTTGTTTCATGGTTGCTGCTCCACCTCAAAATAATCGTCCTCAGCGATGTCCGGAATGCCGACGACGAGGACGCGCATCTTCCCACGAGCCCCATGGACGACGCCGGGCGGAATGTGAACGAGGGAGCCTTTGCTGACGGGTTGTTCGACACCATCGAGCATGACGGAGCCGCCGCCTTCAAGGACGTAATAAAGCTCCGTGGAGCGCTTGTGGTAGTGCAGCTTCGCGCCGTCGATGTCCACGGCATGCGCCCAGGCGGCGGGGTTCGATTCGATGTCCTCCCGGCTGATCAGCCGGTCACGCCAGCCGCAGGTGCTGCGTTCGCGTGGCGTGTGGCCTTCGTGGCGGACAAGAAGCGGTCCCGAGGCGGACATGGCGGCTATTTTCTCGGCTGGTGGGTGCGGATCTCCTCGGCGAGGTGCTCAAAGTCGCCTCTCTCGCACAGCCGCACGAATCCTTCTGTGAAGCGCTTCAGTTCGTCCCACACCTTGCGGATGTGCTCGGCCTCCTCGCCGGTGATGCGGTTGTCAGCAGCGGATTTGCTGATGGCGGTGAGCAGATCGGCGAACTGCTGCACGATCTCCTGCGTTGCGGGCATCAGTTCCATGCCTCGCGGGCCGCCGCCGACGGGGTTTTGCACAAAAACGCCGTTCGCCTTGTGGCAGAGCCACTGGATGAGCTGGGGATCTCGCGTGATCTCGTAGAGCTGGCGCACGCGGTCGAGTGGATTCGCCGTGCCGCTGCCCTGCAACTCGTCCGGCTGGGACCACTTGTAAGCGAGCGAAAGGGAGACGCCCATCTGTGCAGCGACTTCCTTGAAGCTGGTGCGCTCGACAGCTTTGCTGATCACTTCATGAGAGTCCATGCGCTGATTTGTTTCAGAGACGGGGCCGTTTGGCAAGCAGCATCCTTGCCGTTTTGCACCGGCAAATGTCACAGGCGGGCGATCTTTCCACTTGTGGGGAAAAGCCGCGCCCGCGTAAGCTCCGGCCCTCATGAAACAACTTCAGCTCCTTCTCCTCACGGCGGTCTCCTTCGTCCTGACGTCCTGCCTTGAAATCAAATCGACGATCACCATCAACAAAGACGGCACCGCCACCATCGAGGAGTCCTTGCTCCTCGGCGCACAACTCGCAGCCATGGCGGCAGCCGGCGGTGGCCAGGGCGATCAGCTCAAGGGCCTCTCCATGGACAAGGAAAAGGCCGAGGCGCGTGCGAAGAAGCTCGGCGAGGGCGTCACGGTGAAATCCCACGAGGAAGTCAAAACGCCCGATGGCAAGACCGGCACCAAGGTCGTCTTTGCCGTCGCTGATCTCTCGAAGCTGAAGTACGTGCCTTTCGAGCCGGAGCAGGAAGGCAAGCCTGCCTCCAACGCCGAGCCGATGACCTTCTCCCTCAGCGGCTCCTCCCTCACGATCACCAATCCTGAGGCGGACAAGAAAAAAGGCGGTGACGCCGACAAGCCGAAGAAAAGCCCTGAGCAGCTCGCCCAGATGAAGGCGCAGATGGGCATGATGAAGCCCATGTTCGCCGGCATGCGCATGGCGGTGGAAGTCAAAGGCGCAGGCGGAATCGCCAGCTCCGACGCCACGCACTTCAATGACGGTGCGATCAGCTACCTCGACATTCAGTTCGACAAGCTCATGGACAACACCGACGCCTTCATGGAGATCATGGAGTCCGGCGACGGCGGCATGAGCATGACCGAAGCAGCCACGAAGTTCAGCAAGGTCGAAGGCCTCAAGATCGAAGGCAAAAAGGTGGTCACGGTCGAGCTCAAGTAAGCCGCCACGAACCACACGGTTTCATTCAACACACAAAACGGCCGGAGCATGGCGCTCCGGCCGTTTTTTTGTTTGCCGTCGCGTCTTGAAGCCGGACAGTCATGCCCGCATGATCTCCCAGCTCCTCGATTTCGTCCTGCACGTTGACAAGCACCTGCAAACCTTCGCGCAGGATCATGGAGCACTGATTTACGGCCTGCTTTTCGCGATCATCTTCTGCGAGACCGGCTTAGTGATCATGCCTTTCCTGCCGGGTGACTCGTTGTTGTTCGCTGTCGGTGCTCTCGCGGCACAGGGCTTCATCAGGATCGAGCTGATCATCCCGCTGCTGATGTGCGCCGCGATCATCGGCGACAACTTGAACTACTGGATCGGGCGCAAGGCCGGCGGCTGGATCGTGAACCAGCGCTGGTTCAAACGCGACTATCTCGCGAAGACTGAGGCCTTCTTCATCCGGCACGGCGGCAAGGCCATCATCCTGGCGCGATTCGTGCCCATCGTGCGCACCTTCGCACCTTTCACCGCCGGTTTTGGTCGCATGGATTACCGCCGCTTTCTTGGCTACAGCCTTGGCGGCGGGCTGATTTGGGTGCTGAGCTTCAGCATCGCCGGCTACTTCCTTGGCAGCATTCCGTTCATCAAAAACAACCTCAAGCTGGTCTTCTTGCTCATCATCATCGTCTCCGTGCTGCCCATCGTGATCGAGGTGCTCAAGCACAAGGCGGAGGCGAAACGAGCGAAGGAGAAGAATGCGGGGGAAGGTTAGGGGTTAGGGGTTAGGAGTTAGAGGTTATGGGTTATGTGCTTCACGCGCCCTCATAACACTTAACCTCTAACCCATAACACTAAACCCATCCATTCACCGCACCCTGACGCCAGGGGTCGGATTCACGAAGGAACCAGGATTTCCACCCACTCCAGGTACATAGACCGGCTGCTGGGACGTGGGCGTGCCAAAAAAAGGCTGGTTGGGTACATAGCCCGGGACACCGGCCCCAGGATACACCGGCACACCACCGATGGTCTGGTAACTTTGCACGCCGCCAGAAGACTGGATCACCGTGCTGCTGCTGCGTGAGCCGAAGGGACCGGATTCATTCTGCTGATGCATGAACTGGTTTCCCTGCGGCATCGCCGTGGGGCCGGAACCGGTCGCGTAACCGCCATAGGGCACAGGAGCACTGCGGTGGCTGGTTGCCGTGCTCGCAGGGGCTGCGGGCGGCGGGTTCGACGAGGCATAATAGTAGCTCGAACCATCCTGCGGGGCCGGCAACTGGCACGATGACAGCATGGTGGCACAGCCGACGAGCGCGCAAATTTTTCTTCTCATGCTGGCATCCTATCACAGAGGTCAATCCGCCGGTGGAAAACTTTGCCACCGGAGACAAACGCGGCACAATGCCATCCATGCAGCCCGTCGTCGTTCAGCATCCTTTGCGCTCTGTCACCTCGCCGCGATTCGGGCGCAGGAGACTCCCTCGCATCAGTTCCGTCGGCACCTCAACCTGCTCGCACGCATGCTTTTCCTGGAAGCGACCAAAGATCTTCCCCTGCGCGAGATCGACGTCCGGACGCCGATCACGCAGACCACCGGCGCGGCGCTGGCGCGACCGGTCGTGTTCGTGCCCATCCTGCGTGCGGGACTCGGTTTGCTCGATGGCATCCTGCCGCTCGTGCCAGAGGCCACCGTTGCGCATGTGGGCATCAAAAGGGACGAAGAAACCGCTCTGCCCCAGTCTTACTACGCGAATCTGCCCGCCAACCTCGCCAGCGCGGACGTGTTCCTGCTCGATCCCATGCTCGCGACTGGCGGCAGCGCCTGCGAGGCAGTACGCCAGCTCCAGGCCGCCGGTGCCACGCGCATCGCCATGATCTGCGTGGTCAGTTGCCCTGAAGGCCTCGCCGCCATGGAACGAGCCCATCCTGATGTGCCGGTCATCACCGCCGCCATCGACCAAGGTCTCAACGACAAATGCTACATCGTCCCCGGCCTCGGCGATGCGGGGGACCGCTATTTCGGCACCTGAGATCACACTCTGACGAGCACGATCCGCCCTTCTCACGACGTTTTACTTTCCCATGCCCATCTCCCTTCCTCCCCTGACCCGCCGCGACCTTCTGAAACGCGGCTCCGCCTTCGCTTTCGGCGGGCTCGCCTCATCCGCATCCGCGATTGAGATCCCCGAGCAGGTCTGGGTGCTTTTTTCTGACACCCACATCGCCGCCGACGAGGGGCTCAATGCGCGTGGCGTCTGCATGGCAGAAAACCTGCGCCGCTGCGCCAATCAGGTGCTCAAAATCGGCCAGAAACCCTTCGGACTCATCGTCAACGGCGACGTCGCTTACCTGGAAGGCATCAGCGAGGACTACGTCTCCTTCCTGCGCTGCATGCAGCCCCTGCGGGAGCAGTCCATCCAAATTCACTGCACGCTCGGCAACCACGACCACCGCACCAATTTCCTCAACGCCGTCATCGGCCCCCCGCCGCCCAACGCCGAGCGCATCATGAACGTGCCGGACAAGCACGTCGCCACCGTCACCAGCGCACTGGTGAACTGGATCCTGCTCGATTCGCTCGACCTCGTGAACAAAACCCCTGGCATGCTCGGCCAGCCCCAGCTCACCTGGATCGAGCGCGAGCTGCGCAACTCACCCGACAAGCCCACCTTCATCGTCGCGCATCACAACCCCATGCAACCGAGTATGGATGAGAAGAAGAAAGGCGGCTGCCTGCAAGACAGCGACGCCTTGTTCGACCTCCTCGCCTCTTATCCGAAGGTCCAGGGCTACATCTACGGCCACACGCATACCTGGCTGAAGGCGAAGCACGAAAAGACCGGCCTCCCGCTCATCAACCTGCCCCCCATCGCCTACACCTTCGATCCGAAGCGTCCGAATGGCTGGATCATCGCACGGATCGACGCCGATCGTGCCGAGTTTGAGCTGCGTGCGCTTAATCCCGCTCACGACGAGCACGGGCAGAAGCATGTGATCAAGTTCACCTGATTCAGTGCAGGAGCACCAACGACAGGTGTCCACCTCACTCATTGAGCACTGCGCTCAAAGGCCTGCGGCGTGTTTTCAAGCAAGGCAAGCGCCTCCCCTGCGAGATAGAGCGATCCGGCGATCAAAACCCGTTTGGCGTGCTGCGAGGTGCTCAAGGCCTCGCTGACGCGGGCGTGCGTTGCAGTCGGGCGATCTTCGAGATGGAGCTGTAGCCAGGTGTCCTGCAACTGCTCCGCAGGCAGCGCACGCGGGGAGTCGAAGCTGGTGAAATGCCATGCACCGACGACGGGGGAGAGTTCGCGCAAAACAGCGCTGATGTCCTTCCCGGCAACCGCTCCAAAGATGACCTCGGCTTTCTCGTTCGGAAACTGCTCGCGCCACGTTTGGGCAAGAACACGAGCGGCGTCGAGGTTGTGCGCTCCGTCGATGATGAAGCGTCCGGCTTTTTGAAAGCGTGCAGGCCATTGCACCTCGCGCAGGCCGCGTGTGATCACCTCAGTCGCGAGATTGAAGCCAGCCGCACGCAGCGCGGCGACAGCCATGGCGGCGTTCCAGCGCTGATGGGGTCCCGCGAGGCCGGCTTCTCCTTTCCACGGCTCATCGACGATGATGAGCGGTGAGTTTTGTTGTTCCGCAGTGCGCTGGATGACGTCGAGCGCCTCGGCGTCCTGCTTCATCGTGATCACGGGCACGCCGGGCTTGATGATGCCGGCCTTTTCGGCGGCGATCTTGGCCAGCGTGTCGCCAAGCATGTCCATGTGGTCCCAGCCAATGGGCGTGATGACGCTCACAGCGGGCGTGATGGCGTTCGTGGCGTCGAGACGGCCGCCGAGACCGGTTTCGAGCACGACCCACTCGTTTTTCCGCTGCGCGAACCATTCGAGGGCGAGAACAAAGGTGAGTTCGAAGAAGGTCGGATGCGGGTTCCAGCCAGCCACGTGTTCACGCAGGCGCACGATGGCAGCAGCGATCTCGTCCGGCGTGATCATGCGTTCCGCGTCGCGGATGCGCTCACCGAAGCGGATGAGATGCGGCGAGGTGAAAAGACCCGCATTGATGCCCGACTCCTTCAGGATGGAATGCATGAAGGCGCAGGTGGAGCCCTTCCCGTTTGTGCCAGCGACGTGGATGAATTTTTGCCCGGTAGCAGGCAGATTCAGCTCCGCGAGCAGCAGCCGCACATTGTCGAGGCCCAGCTTGATGCCGAAGAGCTGCGTGCTGTAAAGCCAGTCGATTTCGCGTTGCGCCGTGTCGTTGATCATTCCCGTGGCGCACGGTGCCTGTGGGTGAACGGGACGCAACTCTCAGCTTTCATGCTCAAACCGTGCACGCTAGGGTGTGCGCTCATGTCCGTCCCTCCCGATCCTGATTCCGCGCTCTGGCAAAAACGCTTCTGGCAGCTTCTGGCCGCCGTTTTCGTCGTGCGCATCGGTGTGATGCTGCTGTTTGTGAATGGAGCCGATTTGGCGGGCGACGAGGCCTACTACTGGGACTGGGGCCGCCGACCGGACTGGTGCTACTACAGCAAGCCGCCGATGATCGGCTGGATGATGGCCGTGATCGGCTGGCTCACGGGAAATGCGGAGTGGGGCATCCGTTTCGCGGCACTGCTGCTCGGCACGGTGACGCTGGTCATCATTCACCGCATCGCGCTGGTGTTATTTGACGCTCGGACGGCCTTTTTGACCGCCCTGCTCTTGCTGCTCACCATCGCCAGCGCGGGACTGAACCTGCTGCTGACGATTGATGCGCCGCTGCTGCTCTGCTGGACGCTGGGGCTGCTGCTGTTCTGGTTCGCAGCGCAAAAGCCGACGTGCAACATCCGCTGGCTCGCCCTGGCGCTGGTCATCGGCGTCGGCACGCTGAGCAAGCAAATGATGCTGGCCTTCCCGGCGCTGATGCTGGTCTTTGCGGCAGTTTCTCGCGAGGATCGCGGCCTGCTACGGAACGTGCGGATGTGGGCGGCCATCCTCCTCGGCATGGCGTTCATCATTCCCGTGCTGAAATGGAACCAGGAGCACGCCTGGATCACGCTGGAGCACACGAAGCATCACTTCGACGGCGAAACGCGGAGCTTTGGCAAATGGATCAGCCGCACGCTGGAGAACGTGGGCCTGCAGGCTTTGATTTACACGCCGGTGACGTTCGCGGCGCTGGTGGCAGCGCTGATCGCGGCGGTCAAGCATCGCGCGAAGCTCACGCGGCCCGCTTTGTTCCTGTTCCTGGCCTCAGCGCCTGCGCTGGCATGCTTTGCGGTGCTGGCGCTGCGCCAGCGCATCAATCCGAACTGGCCCGCGGCCTTCTTTGTGCCTGCCTTTGTGCTGGCAGCGGCGTGGATGCGCGGACTGCTGCCTACGAAGGCAAATCCCGGCTGGCAGCGCTGGTCGTTGCGCGTGGGCGGCACGCTGGTGATCATCGTGCATCTGGCGCTGGTGGTGATTTTTGCGACCGATCTGAAGAGCATCAATAAACTGGCCAGCATTCGCGGCTGGAAGGAAGCAGGCATCGAAGCACAGAAGTTTCTCGACCTCGTGCCGCAGCCCGAGAAAACCTTCGTCATGGCACTGGGGCATCGTTATCACGCGGCGCAGATGGCTTTCTACATGCCGTCGCATCCGCGTTTGTATCGCTGGGAGGCCAGCGGCACCGTGCAGTCGCAGTATGAAATCTGGCCGGGGCCGGAGGAGCGGCTGGGGTTTGACGCCTTGATCCTCGATCCGAGTCCGGGCACCGGCCTCCTGGTGAATTCCGTGTTTATCGAGTCGTTCGAGAAGCTGGAACATCGCGGCGACATCCGCATCCCGCTCGGCCAGGAGACACGTGAGTTCAGCGTGTATCTGGGGCGGAATTTGAAGACTTGGAAAGCTGTGAAAGCTCAATGAGCACCTGGGATTACACCCTACTGCATCAAATCAACACCGGGTGGTCGCATCCGGTGCTGGACTGGTTGATGCCAGCGCTCTCGGCCATCGAGGCGTGGCTGCCGCTGATCATCGGTGCAGTGCTAATCACCGCATGGCGCGGCGGAAAGGCAGCGCGGGTGATGCTGCTGTGCTTGGGTGTGGCCGTGGGTCTCGGGGACGGCGTGGTCTCGAATGGCCTCAAGAAAACCGTCGGTCGCGTGCGTCCGCGTGATGCGATGCCAGGCGTGATCGTGCGTGATCTTGGCACCGCTTCGCCCGCATTCCTGCGCCTGTTCGAACAACCGGTGGTGAAACCGTGTGAGCCAAACGGGGAAACACGCGGGAAGTCATTTCCATCGAGCCACACGGTGAACATGTTTGCCGCAGCAACGGTGATCGCGTGTTTTTACCGCCGTGCGGGCTTGTTCATGTATGTGCTGGCCGCGGCGGTCGCGTATTCTCGCGTGTATTGCGGTGCGCACTGGCCCAGTGACATCCCGCCGTCGATGGCGCTGGGTGTTTTGGTCGGATTGGGGGTCGTGGTGATGGCCAGGCGCGTCACAGCGGCCACTCGGTCTCCGTCTCCCCGTGCATGATCTCGCCGAGGACCGGCACGTCAAGAAAGTGCTCCAGAACCATGCGGTTGCTGATGCTGGCAGCGTCGCGCTCGTCTTTGACGTGATTGAGCAACACACCGGCGCAGGTGAGGCCGCGGGCCTGGATGTTGCGCACGGTGAGGATCGTGTGGTTGAGGCAGCCGAGCTTGTTGTTCACGACGACGATCACCGGCAGCGCGAGACGCTGCGCGAAGTCGGCCATGGTGGAAAACTCGTTCAGCGGCACCTCCCAGCCACCCGCGCCCTCGACGAGCACATGATCATGCTTTTGAGCAAGTTCGTGAAACTTGGCGATGACGTCGTTGAGCTCGAAGCGACGGTTTTCCATCATCGCGGCAGCATACGGCGCTGCGGGCACTTTGAACCACACGGGATTGACCTCCTCGACGGTCAAACCGTCGCTGCTGGCGTTCGCGAGATGGACCGCGTCATCACGCTGGCCGCACACGAAGGGCTTGAAGCCCGCGACGCGTTTTCCTGCACGTTTTAAAGCTTCGAGCAACAGGCACGTCACATAGGTCTTGCCCGCGTCAGTGTCGGTGCCGGTGATGAAGTAATGTCCCACGTCACTCTTTGTCTGAATGTTTCCAAGATTGGTAAAGGAAGACGGAACCAAAAATGATCGCGAGCAACACGGCCAAAGGCCCAATGTCCTTTGGGCTGCAAAGGGCTGCTCCAATCACCCCGCAACCGATGAGGATGCAGGAGCCAATGACGAGCGCGGACTCGAAGTTGTCTTTCATGGTTTTGAATCGTGGTTCACACGCCGCAGAGTTTGGAGGATCAAATTGATCGCGCCAATGACAAGAGCAAAGACACAAGCCATACCGCCTGCTCGAGGTTCACACAATGTGCCGCAAATCAGACCCGCCCCGATCACGATCCAGGAACCAATGATGTGAGCGAGTTTGGAGTGGCTTATCATAAGATGGAAGTGTTTACCCAATCTGCGCGAGCACCGCGGAGGCGATCTTGTCCGCCTGGGCTTCGAGATACTCCACATCGCGGCCTTCGACGAGGAGGCGGATGAGGGATTCGGTGCCGGAGTAGCGGAGGAGGACGCGGCCGTAGTCGCCGAGCTTTTTCTCGGTTTCTTTGATGATCTTCTGCGCCTCGACGAGCTGATCGATCGGCGGCTTGGTGCGCACACGGAGGTTGCGAGCACACTGGGGGAATTTTTTCAGGCACTTGCGGAGCTGGCTGAGCGTCTCGCCGGTTTCCTTCATGATGCGCAGCACTTGCAGGCCGGCGATGAGGCCGTCGCCGGTGGTGGCCCAGTCGCCAAAGATGATGTGGCCGCTCTGCTCGCCGCCGAAGTTGAGGCCGCGTGAGCGCATTTCTTCGAGCACGTAGCGATCGCCGACGCCGGTGCGGATGACGCGACCACCGAGGCGCGAGACGAGATCGTCGAGGCCGTAGTTGCTCATGATCGTGACGGCGAGCGTGTTCTGCTTGAGCGTTCCTTTGCGCAGCATGGCCTCGGCGGCGATTGCCATGAGCTCGTCGCCATCGAGGGCGATGGCTTCTTCATCGCAGAGCGCGATGCGGTCGGCATCGCCATCATGCGCGATGCCGGCCTGCGCCTGGCTTTGACGCACGATGCGCTCGATCTCCTCGGAGTGCGTGCAACCGCATTCCTCGTTGATGTTGAAACCGTCCGGCTCGGAGTGGAACACCTGCACGTCTGCACCGAGCTGCTCCAAAGCGAGTGCGCTCGTGTAGGAGGCTGCGCCGTGGGCATTGTCGAGCGCGACGCGCATGCCATCAAGGCGCACGCCCTCCATCGAGGCAACGGCATGGGCGATGTAGCGCTCCGCGCCATCGGCCAGCTTGGAAATGCGGCCGATGCCACGACCTTCGGGATGCGGCGTGTCATCGGTGCCGAGAACGAGCTTCTCGATGGCGATCTCGGTCTTGTCATTGAGCTTGTGGCCGTCGCCGTGGACGAATTTGACGCCATTATCGGTGAAAGGATTGTGCGAGGCGGAGACGATGACGCCCATCTGCGCGCCGAGTTGAGCCGCGAGCATCGCAATGGCCGGTGTGGGCAGTTGACCGGCGAGAATGACGTCCACGCCAGCGGAATTCAGCCCGGCAGCGAGCGCGCACTCCAGCATTTCGCCCGAAGCACGCGTGTCACGTCCCAAGACAGCCTTCGGCCGCTCTCCGCTTTCAGGTTTGCCGCCGAGCACGACGGCAGCGGCCTGCGCGAGTCGCATCACGAACTCGGGGGTCATGGGATGGCGGTTGGCCACGGCGCGGACGCCGTCGGTGCCGAAGAACTGACGCTTTTCAGACATAAGGGCGCGGTTTTAAGCCAAAACGGCGGGGGTGTCAAAGCTGGAGGACGGAAGGCCGCAGCACGCCGTGTTTGGCTGAAGGATTACCTCGCGGGCGTCGTTCAGGCGGCTCCAGCCATGAAACCGCTTCTTCACTGCCTCTTCGTTCTCCTCGCCGCCAGCGTGCTGTCTGCCGCGCCGCGGCCGAACATTGTGTTCTTTCTCATCGACGACCTGGGCTACGCGGATTGCGGCTTCAACGGCGGCACGGAGATCAAAACGCCCCACATCGACAAACTCGCCCAGGGCGGCGCGATTCTCGAAAATCATTACGTGCAGCCGGTGTGCTCGCCCACGCGTGCATCGCTGATGACGGGCCGCTACGTCTCACACACCGGCGTTTACACCATCGTGCGGCCGCACGCGAAATGGGGCCTGCCGCTGGAGGAGCGCACGCTGGCCAACGCGCTCAAGGACGCGGGCTACACGACGGCGATCACAGGCAAATGGCACCTCGGTGAGTTTGAGGACGCCTACAAGCCGACCAGGCGCGGCTTCGAGCACCAGCATGGGCATTACTTTGGTGCCATCGACTACTTCACTCACGTGCGCGACGGCTCGCACGACTGGTATCACGATGACAAGGAGCTCAAAGAAGAGGGCTACAGCACGCATCTCGTCACCAACGAAGCCGTGCGGCTCATCGAGGAGCAGCCGGCGGACAAACCGCTCTTCCTCTACATGCCCTACAACGGCATCCACAGCCCGCACCAGGTGCCGGACAAGTATTTGGAGCCCTACAAAGCCCTCACCGGCGCTCGCAAGCAGCTCGCGGGCATGCTCGCCGCCGTGGACGAAGGCATCGGGCAGGTCGTGGCCGCCTTGGAGAAAAAAGGCCTGCGCGAGAACACGATCATCCTTTTCTCCTCGGACAATGGCGGTCCGCCTCCGGGCAAAAACACGCCGCTGCGCGATTTCAAAGGCAGCATCTTCGAAGGTGGCGTGCGTGCGGCCGCGTTCGCGAACTGGCCGGGCAAAATCCCCGGCGGCCAGCGCGTCCAGGCACCCATGCACATCATCGACTGGTATCCCACGCTCGTGAAGTTCGCCGGCGGCACTCTGGAGCAGAAATTGCCGCTCGATGGCAAGGACGTGTGGCCGATGCTCACTGACAAGGCCGCTTCACCGCACGATGCGATTCTCAGCGCGCAATCGCGCGACAACGCCGCCGTGCGGATGGGCGACTGGAAGCTCATCGTGAGCAACGGGGTCGTCGAAGAGGAGGAGGAGCCGAAAAAGAACGCAAAAGCCAAGAAGAAGGCCAAAACCGGCAAAAAGTACGAGCCCGTGATGCTCTTCAACCTCGCCACCGATCCCTCTGAGACGACGAATGTGGCTGCCACAGAGCCAGAGCGCGTCGCCGCGATGAAAGCCAAGCTTGCGGAACTCTTGAAGGACGCGGTGCCTTCGGGAGTGAAGTGAACGGTCCGGACGGATCGTGGAGCCGCAGCGGTGTCAAAGTCCCAAGGACTTCACAGGCTCAGCCTCGGGTTTGAGAATCGGCACAGGAACCTCCACGGCGGGGGTGGAAGGCAGGACGGGTAGGATTTTCGCAGGAACCTCGGGCGAGGGCTGCACGGTCGGCACGAGTTGGGGCGGCGGCGAAAATGTCTGTGGCACGTTTTTGATCGCCTGGGGCGAATACGAAGAAGGAAGGCGTGCATCCTGAGCCTTGATCATGAACCAGAACAAGAAAGCGAGCACGAGAGAGATGATCTTCTCGCGCCAATTGCGAGTGACGAGTTCGTTAAGCCGGTGTCCCCAGTTCATGACTGTCCTCCGCGGTGGTTGGAGCGCCCTCTCCCGCGCCCTCGTTCAGGATTTCATTGATGCGTCGGCGCAGCGCGTCCAGCTCGAGGTCGTGCTCCAGTCGGCCTTGATAGCAGAGTGACAACGCGCCGCTTTCCTCCGAAACGACGAGCGCGATGGCGTCGGTCTCGTCTGTGACCCCCATGCCAGCACGATGACGCAGGCCGATGGCGCGATCCTGCACGTCCTTCTGACTCACAGGGAAGACGCAGCCGGCAGCGGCAATGCGGCCTTGGTCGATGATGACGCCGCCATCATGCAGCGAGGTCTTGGGATGGAAGATGCAGGTGATAAGCTCGATCGAGATGACCGCGTCGAGCTCGATGCCGGACTCGGCGAAGGGTTTGAGGTCGATTCCGCGCTTCAGGGCAAACAAAGCGCCGCAGCGACGCGAGGAAAGCTGCTGCATGGCCTCCATCAGCACATCCAGCGCCTCGGGATCGGGCCGGTTGAAGGAAAACAGGCGGCTGCTGCCCAACTCGGCGAGCACACGACGCAGTTCCGGCTGAAAGATGATGACGAGCGCGATGGCAAGGAAGACCGAGAAGCGCTGCAGAAGGCCGCTGATGACGGAAAGCTCCAGCAGCAGCGAGATGAGGGCGAGTCCGAGCAGCAGGATGAGCAGGCCGGTGAGGATGCGCGCGCCACGCGTCGCACGGAAGAACAGATAGCCATGATAAGCCAGCGCGGCGAGGATGAGGATCTCCACGCCGTCGCGCCAGTGCTCTGTCAGAAAGTCCCACATGCTGTTTCGCGCCGTGCTGCTGCGTGGGAACGATGGCACGGGCGGATTCGTTTCTCAAAAGAAGAATCGTTTGGGCGGTGGAATCGCGGCGGCTAGGATGAACGCATGCCGCCAGCCGCTAGGAACACCGAAAAAGCACCCAAACAGAGCGATCTGTTCGGCGCGGTCGATGCTGCGGCGGCACCGGCGGCCGCAAAACGCATCGCACGGGTGCAACTCGAAGGCGCGGCGGCGATGGAGCTTGATTATGCCATTCCCGAGGAGCTGGCGGCCCGGGTGGTCGTCGGATCGCGAGTGATGGTGCCTTTGCAAAACCGTCGCGTGAACGCGGTGGTGCTTGAATTGCCGCAGGAGTCGGCGCATCGCGGCCGGTTGAAGGAAATCGCATCCCTGATCGCCCAGCGGCCGATGTTCACTCCGGCGCTACTGAAACTGGCGCGGTGGATCGCGGATTACTACCTCGTGTCCGCGCACACGGTGCTGCGCACGATGCTGCCGCAGGCGGTGCGTGAGAAGCCGGGCAGTTTCATCACCGACAGCCATCTCAGCCTCGTCAAAGAGCCGCCGCCGGACGTTTTTGAGAAGCTGCGCGGCAAAGCGCCGATGCAGGCGCGCGTGCTCGATGTGCTGCGCAGCTTCAAAGGCGAGGCGACCCTGAGCCAGATCCGTCAGGACGTGCCTCGAGCGGCCACGGTGCTCAAACCGTTGCTCAAAGCAGGCTGGATCACCCGCAGCGAGGTGCGCGTGGAGCGCGATCCATTTCACGATGAGGAGTTTTTGCCCAGCCAGGCACTGACGCTGACCGAAGAGCAGCAAGCGGCGTATGCACGCATCTTGGGAGCGATTGAGTCGGCTGAAAAAACGAAGCCGTTCCTGCTGCACGGCATCACCGGCAGCGGCAAGACGGAGGTCTATCTGCAAGCCATCGCGCGCGTGCTGGAGCGCGGCGGCACGGCGCTGGTGCTGGTGCCGGAGATCAGCCTCACGCCACAGACGATTGAGCGCTTCAAAGCACGTTTCGCCGATCGCCGTGATCGAATCGCCGTGCTGCACAGCCATTTGAGCGACGGTGAGCGGCATGATGAGTGGTTCAAGATCCACGAGGATCGCGCGGACATCGTGATCGGAGCTCGGAGCGCCATTTTCGCGCCGTTGGAGCGGCTGGGCATCATCATCGTCGATGAGGAGCACGAACCGTCGTTCAAGCAGGACGAGACGCCGCGCTATCACGCCCGCGATCTGGCCGTGGTGCGCGGAAGTTTGGAAAAATGCGTCGTTTTGCTCGGCAGCGCGACGCCGAGCCTCGAATCCTTCGAAAATGCGACGAGCGGCAAGTACGAGCTGCTCAAACTCACGCAACGCACGGACGGACGAACGCTGCCGCTGATCCGCATCATCGACATGCGCCTCGAACGACGCAAAGGCACGGGCACCACCGTGGCAAACGCGGGCATCCTCTCCGAAAAGCTGCGGGCGGCCATCACAGCGCGTTTGGAGAAGAAAGAACAGACGATCCTGTTTTTGAACCGGCGCGGCTTCAACACCTCGCTGAGCTGCCTTTCATGCGGCGAGACGGTGCAGTGCCAGGATTGCAGCATCCCGATGACACTGCATAAGCACGAGAACCGCCTTGTCTGCCATGTCTGCGGCTGCCGTCGGCTGCCTCCATCTAAGTGCCCGTCCTGCCACGAACCGGGGCTGAAGTTCGCGGGTTTCGGGACGGAGCGCGTCGAGACCGTGGTGCGGGAGGTGTTTCCGCAGGCGCGCATCGCCCGCGTGGATACGGACACGATCCAGAGGAAAAATCAGCTCCGCAACCTGCTGCGGGACTTCCGAGCGCAGAAGATCGATCTGCTCATCGGCACGCAAATGATCGCCAAGGGCCTCGATTTTCCGAACGTGACGCTCGTGGGCGTGCTGAACGCCGATCTCGCGCTCAATTTGCCAGATTTTCGAGCGGCGGAGCGCACGCTGCAGTTGCTCGTGCAAGTGGCGGGCCGCGCAGGCCGTGGCGAGGTGAAGGGGGAGGTGATGGTGCAAACTTATGCGCCGCACAGCCCTGCCGTGCAGTTTTCCCGGCACAATGACTTCGAGGGCTTCGCGCAGCAGGAATTGGAGCAGCGGCGGGCGTTTCATTACCCGCCCTACGCGCATGTGGTCATCCTCGCCAGCCGGGGGAAGCATCAGGCTCTGGCGGAGCTGGCGCTGCAAACGCTGCACCGGCGTATTGTGGACGGTTTGCCGGAGGGGGTGATCATGGGCGAGCCCGCACCGTGCGCGCTGGCGAAGTCCCACGGCCAGTTCCGCTTCCAGCTTCTGCTGCGTACGCCGAAAATCCGGCCCCTATGCCGCCACATCCAGCAGGTGATGCAGGCGACGACGCTGCCGGAGGACGTGATTGTGACCTGGGACGTCGATCCAGTCTCACTTTTGTGAATTTCGCTTGGGGAATGTGAAGAATCGAAGGGGACGTTGACATCATGCGTCCTGATTCCAATATTCGCCCCTCCATGACGACTGAGTCACGCCTCCCCTGTCTCCGCCTCGGATGCCTCGCCATCCTGGCCCTTTTTCTTTCCGCGTGCTCGAGCGCTGTGGACGGCCCGGGAGGGCGGATTGGCAAGGTGAAGTATTATCACATGATGCCGAACTACCCGCCGCGCAGCTTGGATCCTTCCGTTCTCTTTGAGCAGCAGCACCACTTCTACGGGGCCGTCACCAAGGCGGAGATCATGGAACGCTTCGGCCATTACTACACGGTGTTTTGGAAGGCGGACGACCGCACCGGGCCGCTGACCGTGCGTTTTGAGTATCAGCAGGCCCAAACCGGCCTGACCAAGCGCGTGCAAGAGCAGATCGTGGACGAGGTGCGCCGCAACAACGTCTCCAAGTTTCAAGTCACCGGCCAGGAATACTTGAAGAGCGGCCGCGTGACCTCCTGGCGCGTCAGTGTTTTGCGAGGCAAAGAGGAGTTGGTCAGCCAGCAATCCGCGCTCTGGAACTAACCCCCGCACGCATGACTCCTCCCACCCACATTCTTGTCGGCACCATCGGACGCGTGTTCTGGATGCGTGTGGACGGACGGGGCACCTTTCAAAATAGCCTGCAGGCCAAAAAAGCGATGCAGCGCGTGATTGCTCAGGGAACCAAGAATCTCGTGGTGGACTTGGAACGCTGTCCGATGATGGACTCCACCTTCCTAGGCATGCTGACCGGAACGGCGCTGATCCTGCGCGAGGCGGGTGACGGCACCTTGAGCGTGCTGAACGCCAACCAGCGCAATTTGCAGCTGCTCACGAGCCTCGGGCTGGACCACATCCTGGAACTGGACCGTGAGGGCAAACTGTGGGCCGACGAACGCAAACAGGCTTGTTCTGCGCTGGAGCAGTGCGGCGAAACGAACGCGGAGTGCAAAGACTCCCAGACCCGCCATGTCCTCTCCGCCCACCAAGCGCTGGCAGACCTGAGCCCGGACAATGAATGCCGTTTTCATGACGTGATCGAGTTTTTGGAAAAAGAGCTGGAGGCAGGCACGAGCGCTGTTTCCGCCTGAGGCGCCGCCCGGGTGAGCCGGGACGCCGTTTGAACACATGACGCCCGTTTTCATCTCCCTGATCGTGATTCTTCTGCTGATGATGGCAGGAGGCATCGTGATGCTCGCAAAGCTGGCCTTCCAGCAGAAGAACGCCCTGGTGGCGTTGCGAGCCGAGGAGGAGGCCATCGTGGCCGAGGAGCGGCGCATGTTTCACTACCTGCATGACCTGGGGGAGGCGATCTGGCGGGACGACCAGCAGGCCTCGATGCACAGGCTCATCGTCGAGGGCGCGATCCGCGTGACGCAGAGCACCGGCGGCGCGCTTTATCTTTTCGACGAGGCCACGCAGCGTCTCGTGCCACGCCATCACTCCGAATTCTGCGCCCCGCTCATCGATATCCCTGAGCGTGTGAGGCAACAAATGAAGGAACATCCTTCCGCACTGCTGAATCTGCTGCGCATGCACGCTGTGGGCGTGGAGGAGGGGTTGCTCGGCAGCGTCTTTGTCCAGCAAAAGGCAGAACTCGTCGCCGACCTCACCGCTGAAACGCGGTTGGGCGCGGATGCCATCGCCGCGCAGCAGGGCGTCACCGTGATGATCGGCCCGCTGAGCTTCGGCATGCGCCGGCTCGGCGTGCTGGCCGTCACCTCGCCGAAATCGGGCCGCGGCTACAACGCGAACGACTTCGAGGTCTTCAACTCGCTCATCGAGCAGTCCGCCTTCGCCCTGGCGAATGCGATGTCCCACCAGGAGGCGGCCAAAAGCCGCATGGACCAGCAGGAGCTGCTCAATGCCAGCCAGATCCAGCAGGTGCTGCTCCCGGAGCGGGATCCCGAGTGGCCGGGCTTCGTCGTGGCCGGCAAAAACATCCCGGCTCGCACGCTCAGCGGCGATTATTTTGACTTCCTCAAGCTGCCTGGCGGCAGGCACGGTGCTGTCATCGCCGACGTGTCCGGTAAAGGCATCGGCGCCGCGATGATCACCGTCATGTGCCGCACGCTCATGCGGGCGAAGTCCACCTCGGCCTCCTCCCCCAGCGCTGTGCTGGCCGCTGTGAACCGCCAGATTTCCCCCGACATCCGCGAGGACATGTTCATCACCATGTCCTACCTCGTCGTGGACAAGGACGGCACGAAGCTCACTCTCGCCCGCGCTGGCCACAACGCGGCCCTGCTGTGGCGAAAAGCCTCCGGACAAGTCGAAGCCATCCACCCGCCCGGCCTCGGTGTCGGCATCGACAAAGGAGACGTCTTTGAGCGTGTGACCAAGGACGAAAGCTTCGAGATGCAACCCGGTGACTGCCTGCTGCTCTACACGGACGGTGTGAACGAGGCCATGGACCCGAAAGGCATCGAATTTAGCGAGGAACGCGTGCAGGATCGTCTGGCGAAGTACGCGCCGCAGGGGCCAAAGGCCATCATCGGCGGCATCATCACCGATCTGGAGCACTTTTTGAAGGGGCGGCGCTCCCACGATGACATCACCTTGATTGCGATCCAGAAGACGGCATAGTCGCGGCCCCCCAAACCCCGCGAAAACCCCTTCTATGACCGAGCCGAGTCCCGAAACGACCCAGCCAGACCCCGTTGACGCTGTTCCGTCCCCCGAAACTGCCCCTCCCGCCGAGGAAGCGCCCCCGGCCGATCCATTGACCCTGCTCACGCAGGAGGTGGACCGCTGGAAGGATCTCGCCTACCGCAGCCAGGCCGAACTCGATAACTTCCGCAAACGTTCCGTGCGCGAAGCCCAGGAAACCCGCGCTTACGCCAATGCCGACCTGCTGCGCGCCCTGTTCCCCATCCTCGACAACTTCGACATGGGCCTCGAAGCCGCCCGCGCAGAATCCGAGAAGTCCATGATCTTCATGGGCATGAGCATGGTGAATCGCCAGATCCAGGAATTCCTGCGGGAAAGCGGCGTGCAGGAGATCGAGTCGCAGGGCAAATCGTTCGACCCCAATCTCCACGAGGCCGTCTCCCAGGAGGCCAGCGCCGAGATCGCCGAGGGCACGGTCATCCGCGTCACCCGCAAGGGCTACAAGCTCAAGGACCGCCTCCTCCGCGCTGCCAGCGTCATCGTTTCCAGCGGCCCTCCGGCCGCGTAATCTCTCTCCCCATCTCAAATCATCCCCATGGCCGACAAACGCGACTACTACGAAGTGCTGGGCGTCTCCCGCGACGCCTCAGCCGACGATTTGAAGAAGGCCTACCGCAAGCTCGCGGTGAAATTCCATCCGGACAAGAATCCGGGCGACAAAACCGCGGAAGACAAATTCAAGGAGGTCGGCGAGGCCTACGACGTGCTCAGTGACGAGCAAAAACGCGCCGCCTACGACCGCTACGGCCACGCTGCCTTCGCGGGTGGCATGGGCGGCCCCGCCGGGGGCGGGGGTGGTGGTTTCCACGACCCCTTCGACATCTTCCGCGATGTCTTCGGCGGTGGTGGCGGTGGCATCTTCGAGCAGTTTTTCGGCGGTGGCGGAGGCGGCGGAGGCCGTCGTCGCGACGGCCCCCAGCGTGGCAACGATCTTCGCTACGGCATGGAGATCACGCTTGAAGAGGCCGCGCACGGCTGCGAACGCGAAATCGAATACGAGCGCAGCGCGTCATGCAAAACCTGTTCCGGTTCCGGCTCTGCCAGCGGCGGGGGCAAAAAAACCTGCCGCACCTGCGGTGGTGTCGGCCAAGTCATCAGCTCACGCGGCTTTTTCCAGATTCAGCAAACCTGCCCGGACTGCAACGGCACCGGCGAGACAGTCAGCGATCCCTGCCGCGCCTGCAGCGGCACTGGCCGCGCCAAGGAGCGTACCAAAGTCCGCGTCAAAGTGCCTGCGGGCATCGAGGACGGCTCCCGCCTGCGCTCCACCGGCAATGGCGACCTCGGCGTCAAAAATGGCCCGCCTGGCGACCTCTACATCGTCATTCAAGTAAAGCAGCACGAGCTCTTCGAGCGCGAAGGCGACGACCTGCACTGCGACATGCCGCTTTCCTTCGCCACTGCGGCCCTAGGCGGTGAGATCACCGTGCCGACGATGGAGGCCAAGGCCTCCGTCAAAATTCCTGCCGGCACGCAGAACGGCACCACCTTCCGCCTGCGCGGCAAAGGCATGAAAACCCTCGGCTCCGACCATCACGGCGACCTCTATGTCCATGTGCAGATCGCCGTGCCGACCAAGCTCAGCACCGAACAGCGCGAGAAGCTCGACGAGTTCGCCAAATCCCTCGGTGAGCATACCTCGCCGCTGGAGGAGAGCTTCTTGGAGAAGGCGAAAAAATTCTTCCGTTAGCCGCCCATGACCGCCCGTGACCTGCTGACCCTGACGAAGTTCCGCCTCAGCGCGCTCGTCATCGTCACCACCTTCGTGGGATTCTGGCTGCGCGCGCCGAAGGGCTTCGACTTCTGGCTGCTGTTTCACACCATCATCGGCAGCACGCTCGCCGCTTTTGGTGCCGCTGTGTTCAACCAGCTCATGGAGATCGAGCCCGACTCGCGCATGCAGCGCACGGCGGATCGTCCCCTGCCCTCCGGCCGCGTGAGTCCCTCGGCCGCGTTCGGCATCGGCTGGCTGCTCAGTGCCTGGGCGCTGATTCATCTCACGATTCGCGTGAACATGGAGGCCGCAGCGCTCACTGCGGCCACGCTTGCCGTGTATTTGTTCATCTACACACCGCTGAAACGTCAAAGCGCCACGAACACGCTCGTCGGTGCGGTTTCCGGAGCTCTGCCGCCGCTTATCGGCTGGGCGGGCGCGGCAGGACCTCTGCCGGCGAACACGCCGCCGCACTTCCGCTGGGATTTGATGCTCGAACCCGGCGCGATTTACCTCTTCCTGCTGTTGTTCCTCTGGCAGCTCCCGCACTTCCTCGCCATCAACTGGATGTATCGTGACGAATACCGCAAAGGCGGCTTCGTCATGCTCGCAAACGACGACGAGGAAGGTGCCCGCACCTCGCGGCATGCACTCGCCTACTCCATCAGCACCGTGCTGCTCATGTTCTACCCGGTTTATGCCGGTGTGGCGCATGCATGGTGGTTTCTGCCGCCCGCGCTGCTGCTCAGCGGCTGGCTCTGCCAACTCGCCATTCGTTTCAACCGCCAGCCGGAGCGTCCATCAGCGCGCAAGCTCTTCTTTTGCACACTGATGTATCTCCCGGCCATCCTGGTCGTATCCATCCTGGCCTGGAAACGTGCGTAACCGCCACCGTCATGAAAGAACCTCCCGCCAAAACACCGCTGCACCCCCTTTCCATCTGGGCGCCGATCATCATCGCCGTGCTCGGCATCGTCGTGTTTTACAACTACCTCATCTACCGCTCCCGCATCGACAAGCAGGACCGCCCACCCGTGCTCGGCCGTCTCGAAAAAGACCTCGAACTCACCGAACGCAGCGGCAAGAAGGTCCATCTCGAAGAATTGAAGGGCAAGGTGCTCGTCATCTCGTGGGTCTTCACCCGCTGCCCGCGTGGTTGCGCCGCCGTGATCGCGAAACTGAAGAAACTGCACGAGGAATTCGCCAACGAGCCGAACCTGCACTTCCTCAGCTTCACGCTCGATGCTGATGACACACCCGAAATGATGAAAAAATTCGCCAGCGGCCTCAGCATCGCTGATGACGCCAACTGGTGGTTCCTCAATGGTGACAAGGACACCGTGCGCAAGTTCATGACCAGCCAGGTGCAGTTCCGCCCCGTGCAGGACATGCCGGAAAAGGATCGCCTCTCACCCGATGACAAATACATCCATGACCTTCGTGTCGCCGTCATCGACCACCTTGGCCATGTGCGTGGTTTGGCGGACATTTTGAATCCTGATCCCGAGTTCGCGAAGTTCTGGGATGAAAAGCTGCGCAAAGACCTGCGCTACCTGCTCAACGAGCAGAAAAAGACGCCTTACAAGCCTGCCAACGCCAAATAAACCATGACCGTCCTCGAACTGCCGAAGCTCTACACCCTCTTCAACGCCGCTGCGTTGCTGCACATCATTCTCGGCCTCGCGATGATCAAAATCGGCCAGAGAAAGCCGCACATTGTCAGCATGGTCATCGCGCTGCTCTTCTCCACCGCCTTCCTCGGCTGCTACCTTTACTATCACTATCACGCGGGACACGTGAAGTTCGCCGGCACGGGCATGACGCGGCCGATCTATTTCTCGATCCTGTTCACCCACATCCCGCTCGCCGTGCTGAATCTGCCGATGATCATCATGACGGTCGTGCCCGCCCTGCGAAACCGCTTCGACAAGCACAAACGCATGGCGAAGTGGACCGTCCCCATCTGGCTCTACGTCTCCGTCACCGGCATCATCGTCTATCTGATGTGCTACGTGTGGTATGGGCCGCCCATTCGCGCGTGATGTAGGTCCGGTGTGTGCTGCTCCCAAGTCCCCATGATCATCTGCGCGTCGTGCGCAGCGCCGCCCGACGGTTTGGAAAGCGTCGAAGGTTGCGTGGGCCCAAAAGACGGGCGGGCTTCGCCACACCCGTCCTACGACGACTCCGTGAAGTCCCACGACTTCCGCTTCTCCGGCCTCAGCTCCGTCCTGCCGCCATTGCGCTTCCGAAACATGTCAAACACCACATCGGAGCCGTCCACCTTCATCTGGTGCACCATGCGGAGAAGCTCCCCGAGACGTCCCTTCGGAAATCCGGCCTTGTTCGCGAACCAGCCAAGGTATTCCGCCGGAATGTCGTAAATCGGCACGCCTTTCGGCGGAAAATGCTGCGGCCCATACTTCCCGAACGGCATGAACGTTCGCCCGATCTCCTCAAGATCACGGCGCATGCTTTCAGCGAGGTCGTTCATGAAGAACAGTGGCCGATTTTCTCCGAAAATCGAGTCCTCCGACTTTTGGACAAAGACGGCTACTTCAGCGCCACATGCGCCTCACGCAGCAGCTTCTCCGTCGTTTCCCAATCGATGCACGCATCCGTGATCGACTGACCGCGGACCAGTTGATCGAGGGGCTGTGGGAATTTTTGGCTGCCGCCGACGAGATTGCTTTCGAGCATTGCGCCGATGATGGCCTTTTGCCCGGCGGCACGCTGGCGGACGATCTCGCGGAAGACATCCGGCATGCGGCGGTGGTCCTTGGCGCAGTTGCCGTGGCTGGCGTCGATCATGATCGCGGGCTTCAGCTTCGCGGCTTCGAGGCCGTCGATGGTCTCCATCACGTTGTCCGCGCCGAAATTCGGACCGCTTTCACCGCCGCGTAGGATGATGTGGCAGTCGGGATTGCCGCTCGTCGTCACGGCCGAGGCCACGCCGTCCTCATTCACGCCCAGGAAAGTCTGCGGCTGCATCGCGGCCTTGATCGCATTGATGGCGGGTGCGATGTGCCCAAACGTGCCATTTTTGAACCCGAGCGGCATCGAGAGGCCGGAAGCCATCTGGCGATGCGTTTGCGATTCCG
>Ga0169931_10001248_pt1 | contig 42176 bp, 42 predicted proteins | sample Kivu_15m_20L_FD_129675 | JGI IMG/M metagenome (GOLD analysis project Ga0169931, IMG submission 129675) | Freshwater microbial communities from Lake Kivu, Western Province, Rwanda to study Microbial Dark Matter (Phase II) - Kivu_15m_20L... | ecosystem: Environmental > Aquatic > Freshwater > Lake... | reverse complement strand
GTGTTGCTGGCCGGAACTGCCCGCGAGGCGCAGTTCTCTGATCTGAACACTGATGAACGCAGCATCGCCCACGCTCTCATCGACGCGAACATCGCACGCGCCGCCGCATCTCAGCGTTTCGAGCCATCCCGTCGTCGGGGTGGTCAGCGAACGGTGTCACTCGATGATGACGGCAACCTGATCGAGATCACAGCAGACGGAACCACCCGGCGCCTGTGAGTCGACTCGACATCATCGCGGGCCCGAACGGCGCCGGCAAGACCACCTTGTTCGAACTCGTCATCGAACCAGCCAGGCCCGGCCTGCCGTTCGTCAACGCAGACCGCATCGCATCGCAACGATGGCCCGGAGAAGAGCTCGCACACAGCTACGAGGCAGCATCGATCGCTGCAGCGACGCGCTCGCAGCTCATCGACGCCCGCCTCGACTTCTGCACCGAGACCGTGTTCTCACACGAGTCGAAACTCTCTCTGGTGGTCGACGCAGAAGCAGCCGGTTCTGACATCGTCATGCACGTCGTCGTGATCCCACTCAAGCTGTCCGGACCTCGCGTCACAGCCCGAGTCGATGGCGAAGGTCACACCGTTCCCGCTGAGAAAATCGCTGATCGGTACTCGCGACTCTGGACGCTCGTGGCCACGGCTCTCAAGCACTGCCGGCTGGTCGTCTTCTATGACAACTCACACGATGATGGTCCGATCGAAGTGGCGTCACGCCGGCGCGGTACCTTCGATTACCCGCCGAGGTCGCCAGGCTGGGCTCCCGAGGCGCTGACCTCGCTGTAGCCAATCGCTCGACCTGTTGACGTCCGGTTTCGCAAACGCCTAGATGACGGACCGAGGTCCGAGAAGCAGTGCCCGAGGTGGGACTCGAACCCACACGATCTTGCGATCAACGGATTTTGAGTCCGCCGCGTCTGCCATTCCGCCACTCGGGCCGGGCACGAAGACGATAGCGGTCGAGCACGCTCACACCCGCAACGTCAGACCGTCGAACCGGCCCGACGCCCGCCACTCGTCCATCAGCTCCCAGAAGGCAACCGGCCCCAACGGGTAGCCACCGCCGTTCAACCGCTCGCGCCTCCCGATCGGGCCGCCCTCGTTGTTGTAGTAGCCGGGGGTGCACTCGGCATCGCCCAGCATCGTTCGCTCGCTCGACTCGATGAGCGCCACCCACGCCGCCTGCGCCTCTGCGGTGGCCTCGACCACGGTCGCACTGCGCCGCTTCGCCTCGACCACCACCGCCGCCACCGTATCGGCCGCCTCGGTCAGGTTCTGCGTCACGTTCGAGATCAGATTCGACCCTTGCGAGAACCCGGTCACGAACAGATTGGGGAAGCCATGCACATGCATGCCGTGCAGCGAGACCATGCCCTGGGCCCAGGCCTGCGACAACGTCACACCATCGCGCGCCGTCACCGGGAAACCACTGCGACGTTGCACATCGGTGCCCACCTCGAAGCCCGACGCCAGCACCAGAACATCGAGCGGAAAGTGCCGCCCCGCCGCCCACACACCGGTTTCGTCCACGGCTTCCACTCCCCGACCGTCGGTGTCGATGAGGTGCACCGTCGAGCGGTTGAAGGCGTCCAGATACTCGTCGTGGAAACAGGGCCGCTTGCACAACTGCCGGTACCACGGCATCAGCGCCTCGGCCGTCTTCGAGTCGGCCACGATGTCCAACACCCGTTCACGGATCTCGTTCATCTTGGCGTCGTCGGTCTCCTCATAGGCCCGGCGTGCCGTGGCCGGACTCCACGACTCCCCGGCACCCAGCAACTCCACCACCCGATCACGAATGCGCTTGGTGATCTCGGTCCATCCATCGTCCACCAGATCCTCGGGCGCGAAGCCCCCCGTCTGCAGCGTGGCGAAGTTGCGTGTCCAGTGCTTCTGCCAACCCGGCTGCAGAGAGGCGAACCACGTCGGATCGATCGTCTCGTTGCGGCGCGCGTCGACCGAAGACGGCGTCCGCTGGAACACGTACAACTCCCCCGCATCGCGGGCCAGATGCGGAATGCACTGGACCGCAGTGGCACCCGTACCGATGATGCCGACCCGCCGCCCGGCCAATGCCGTCATGGGTGCACCCTCGGGACTGCCGCCCGTCACGGCGTATTCCCAGCGCGAGGTGTGGAACACTGAACCAGCAAAGTGGTCGAGGCCTGCCACACCGGGCAGTTTCGGTCGGTGTAGAGGCCCCGTGCCCATGGTGACGAAGCGAGCGTCCAAACGGTCGCCACGGTCGGTTGTCACCCGCCACCGCGCCGCAGTTTCGTCCCAGACCACCTCCGCCACCTGCGTCGACAACAGGGCGTTCCGGTACAGATCGAACGTAGTGGCGATGCGCCGGGCATGGGCGTAGATCTCGGCGGCGGGCACGTACTTCGCCGAAGGCACGGTGCCGGTCTCCTCCAACAACGGCAGGTAGATCATGGCGGCGGTGTCGCACATGGCACCCGGGTAGCGGTTCCAGTACCAGGTGCCGCCCACGTCGCCGGCGCCGTCGATCAGGCAGACATCCTCGACCCCGGCGCGCCGCAACGCTGCACCGGTGACCAGTCCGGCGAAGCCCGCACCGATGACGACGACCTCGACCTCACGCACGACCGCCGGCCGCTCGACGCGAGCCGTGTACGGGTCGTCGAGCAGTGAAGCGAAGCGGCCGACGGGTTCCCGGTACTGGGCACTGCCTTCGGGTCGCAGGCGCTTGTCGCGCTCGGCCCGGTACCTGGCGCGCAGGTCGTCGGAGTCCATGGTCGAAGGCTACCCATCGGTAGCCGCAGCAAGCGCCCACCAGCGTCTAACGTCAGGCCATCAGGGCGACCTGTACGAGAAAGAGCGACCGACGACGATGCTTGCCTTCACCTTCCCCGGACAGGGATCGCAGCGCCCGGGCGTGGGGCGGCCCTGGGTCGATCACCCGTCATGGGAGCTGGTGGACGAAGCGACCGCCGTCGTCGGACGTGACATCGCACGCCTGCTACTCGATGCCGATGCCGAGGAACTGCGCGACACCCGCAACGCGCAATTGACCACGCTGGTGTCAAGCCTCGTGGTACTCGACGCTGTCGAACGACTGGGTGTCGAACCCAGTCTGTGCGCCGGGCACAGCCTGGGCGAGTACACCGCGCTGACCGCTACCGGAGCCCTGTCCTTCGAAGACGGCGTGCGCCTGGTGGTGGAGCGGTCCGACGCCATGCACGAAGCCGGAAGCCAGCACCCCGGGACCATGGCGGCCGTTCTGGGCCTCGACGACGACGACGTGGAGATCGCCTGCCGGCGTGCGGATGGCGAGGTCTGGGTGGCCAACTTCAACGCCCCCGGACAGGTGGTCATCGCCGGCTCACCTGAAGGCGTCGCCGCTGCGACGGCGCACGCCAAGGAACTCGGCGCCAAGAAGGTCATGTCGCTGCAGGTGTCGGGTGCGTTCCACACCCCGTTCATGACCCCGGCCCGCGACCGCCTCCGAGCCGCCATCGCACTGGCCGGCGTTCGGGACACCGAGGTGCCCGTCGTCTCCAACGTCGATGCCCTGCCACACGACCAGGGCTCGGAATGGTCGACCCTGCTGTCGGCGCAACTGTCCAGTCCGGTGCGTTGGAAGCATGTGCTGCTGACCATGGGCGAGCAGGGTGTGACAGCAATCGCCGAACTGGGCCCCGGGGGTGTGCTCACCGGCATGGCCAAGCGCACCCTCGAACACGTGCGCACCATCTCGGTGGCGACGCCCGACGATCTGGACCGGTTGCTCGAATGGCTGGGCCAGGGCACGCCGACCGCCGCCGTCCCCCTGGAGGGTGAGCACCTGTTCGCCACCGAACGCATGGTCGTCAGTCCCGCAGCCGGACTGTTCCTCCCCACGCACGGTCTGGCTGAGGGTTCGCGCATCGAGGTGGGCGAACTGCTGGGCGTGGTCAACGGTGTCGAGGTGCGGTCCCCCTTCTCGGGTGTCCTGCAGAACTACCTGGCACTGGAGGGCGAGCGCATCACCGCCCGTCAGCCCGTCGCCTGGCTGAGGACGCACACGTGACCGCCGTGCCCACGGGAGTCACCGGTGCCCGCATCATCGGCTGGGGAACGGCCCTACCCGAGCGTGTGATCACCAATCACGACCTCGAGACCATGCTGGACACCAGCGACGAGTGGATCCGCGAGCGCAGTGGCATACAGCGCCGCCACGTAGGTGGCAGCACGGCCGGTCTGTCCATCGAATCGGGGCGCCAGGCCTTGGCCCACGCCGGGTTGGCGCCTGCCGACGTCGACGTCCTCGTCCTGTCGACCACCACCCCTGATCGAACCGTGCCCGCCACATCGGCGACCGTCCAGGCGGGCCTGGGCCTGACCTGCGGCGCCTTCGATGTGAACGCTGCATGTTCCGGTTTCGTCTATGCGCTGGTGGTGGCCCACGGACTGATGGGCCTCGGCGCACGACGCGCACTGGTCATCGGTACCGACACGCTGTCGCGCATCACCGACTGGGACGATCGCAACACCGCCGTACTGTTCGCTGACGGTTCGGGGGCAGTGGTCCTCGACGCCACGGATGGTCCGGGCCAGCTGCTCGGTTGGGATCTCCAGGCCGATGGCACCGCCGAATCGCTGTTGTACTGCGACCTCGGCTCGACCATCCACATGGACGGCAGGGAAGTATTCCGCCGGGCCGTACGCATCATGGTCGACTCTGCCGAGCGTTCACTGGCCCATGCCGGGGTGGCAACTTCCGATCTGGCCCTGGTCGTGCCGCACCAGGCCAACCTGCGCATCATCGAGGCTGCGTGCCAACGCCTCGGTGTACCGATGGAACGTGCGGCCACGGTGCTCCACGAGACCGGAAACACATCGTCGGCCTCCATTCCGCTCGCTCTGGTGGACGCCGTGCGGGGGGGTCGAGTGCACGATGGCGACTTGGTGCTGCTGGTGGGCTTCGGTGCCGGTATGACCGCTGCTTCAGCCGTCTTGAGGTGGGGGGCGCCATGAGCCGTGTCGTGTTGATCTCTGGTGGCTCGCGCGGTATCGGCCTGGCATGTGCCCGTCGCTTCGCCGACCTCGGCGACCACGTGGCCATCACGTATCGCAACGCTGCCCCAGCAGAAGGCGTCTTGCCCGACGGTGTGCTGGCCCTGCGTGCCGACATCACCTCAGCCGACGAGGTGGACGCAGCCATCGCCCAGGTGGAACAGGCCTTCGGACCCGTCGAGGTACTGGTGGCGAACGCCGGCATCACACACGACCGACTGCTCCTGCGCATGAGCGAGGGCGATTTCACGTCGGTGATCGACGCCAACCTCAACGGCGCCTTCCGTCTGGTGCGCCGAGTGGCACCCACCATGCTGCGAGCCCGGCGGGGCCGCATCGTGCTCATGTCGTCGGTGGTCGGCCTGGCCGGAAGCGCTGGCCAGGTGAACTACTCGGCGTCGAAGGCCGGTCTCGTCGGTATGGCGCGCTCACTGGCACGCGAACTGGGTTCGCGCTCCATCACCGTCAACGTGGTGGCACCCGGACCCGTCGCCACCGACATGACCGCCGGCCTTCCCGAGGCCCGCCGCATCGAGATCACCGCGCAGGTACCGCTGGGTCGCATGGCGGAACCCGACGAAGTGGCCGGAGTCGTGGCATTCTTGGCGTCAGACGATGCCGCCTACATCACCGGTGCCGTCATCCCTGTGGATGGCGGCCTCGGCATGGGACACTGAACCCCGACCATCCATCCTGGAGGACCACCATGGATCAAGAACTGTTCGCCCGCTTCACCAAGTGCGCCGTCGAGGTGCTGTCGGTCGAGGCCGACAAGATCACCCCCGAGGCGAGTTTCGGTGACGACCTCGACGCCGACAGCCTCGACCTGGTCGAGTTGGTCATGGCGCTCGAGGAAGAGTTCGGTATCGAGGTGCCCGAGGAAGAGCTCGACGGCATCGAGACCGTCGGCCAGGCCTACGGTCTGGTCGTCGCCAAGCTCTGATGCCCGGCGCTCCCCGTCGAGTCGCCATCACCGGCTACGGGGTGGTGGCACCCTGTGGTCAGGGGCGTCAGGCCTTCTGGAACGGCTTGCTGTCGTCGCCGGCGGCGACGGGACGTGCCGTCGAGATCGCCGACTGGGATCCCGCTCCGTACTTCGCCAACCCCAAGGAAGCCCGCCGGGCCGACCGGGTGGAGCAGTTCGCCCTTGCCGCTGCTTCCGAAGCCTTCGACATGGCGGGTCGACCTCCGGTCGACCCCGGGCGTTTCGGGACCATCTTCGCCACCGGGGTGGGTGGTCTGCACACGCTCGAAGAGCAGATCCAGATCCGCCTCGAGAAGGGCGAGCGGCGTGTCTCGCCGTTCCTCGTTCCGATGATGATGGCCAACGCTGCCGGTGCCGCGATCTCCATGCGCTACGGCCTGCAGGGCCCCAACGAGACCATCGTGACCGCCTGCGCCGCTTCCACCCATGCCATGGGGTACGCCGCTCGGCTGATCGCCTGGGGTCGATGTGACGCCGTGGCCACCGGCGGCAGCGAGGCAGCCGCTACGCCCACCGGTCTGGCAGGCTTCGCCAACATGACCGCTCTGTCGACCGTGGGCCTGAGCCGGCCCTTCGACGTCGACCGGGACGGGTTCGTCATGGGTGAGGGTTCGGCCGTGTTCATCTTCGAGGACTGGGACACCGCCGTTGCCCGCGGGGCGACGATCATCGCCGAAGTCTTGGGGTCGGCGAGCAACGCCGACGCCCACCACATCACGGCACCGTCCCCCGGTGGAACGGGCGCCATCGCATGTATGCGCCTGGCACTGGACGAGGCCGGGCTCTCGCCTGCCGACATCAGACAGGTCAACGCCCACGGCACCTCGACCCCCCTGAACGACGCCGCCGAGGCTCAGGCGGTGAACGCCGTGTTCGGGCGCGGCAACGTGCCCGTCACCTCCACCAAGGGCGTCACCGGCCATGCCCTGGGAGCGGCGGGCGCTCTGGAGGCTGCGGCCGTGCTGGGCTCGTTCCAGCACCGCCTCATTCCCCCGACGGTGGGAACCTCGAAGGTGGACCCCGATCTGGGGGTCGACTTGGTGCTCGGTGCCCCGCGGGCGTGGGAGCCCGGGCCGACGATCTCGAACAACTTCGGCTTCGGTGGCCACAACGGCTCGATCGTGCTGTCACCCGTCGACTGACGGAAGCGGTCGCCACCTCAGGCGTCGACCACCACGAACAGCAGGTCGCATTCGCAAGCGAGTTCCCCGGCCACACGCGCCTCGCCGTGCCCCTTACCTGCCCGAGCTGACATGCGGCCCAGTTCGACACGCATCTCCAAGGTGTCACCCGGCAGCACCTGCCGACGGAAGCGTGCACCGTCGAGGCCACCGAACAAGGGCAGTTTGCCGCTGAAGCGCGCATCGGACAGCACGGCCAGAGCCCCCACCTGGGCAATCGCCTCGCACATCAGCACACCGGGCAACGTCGGACGGCCCGGAAAGTGCCCGGCGAAGAACCACTCGTCACCAGTCAGGCGCCAGCTCCCCGTGGCCGACTGACCGGGTTCGAGCGCCAGCAGCTCGTCGACGAACAGGAACGGAGCCCGGTGGGCCAGCAGCGACGAGGGTTCGGGTAACGAGATCATGTGCCGAGCGCCGCCAGCAAGTTGGTCGGCGTGTCGGCCGGGCTGATCTTGTACCAGGCATGTGCGATGCGTCCGTGTTCGTCGATCAGGAAGGCTGAGCGCAGTGTCCCCATGGACACCTTGCCGTACATGGTCTTCTCTACCCACACACCGTAGGCCTCGGCCACGGTGTGGTCGACGTCGGCCAGCAGTGGGTAGCCGATGCCGTGCTTGATGGCCCACTTCAACTGCTTGGCGGGCTTGTCGGTGCTGATGCCCACGATGGCCGTGGTGCCGATGCGGCCGGCCACATCCCGCAGCCCGCAGGCCTGAGTCGTGCATCCCGGCGTGTCGGCCCGAGGGTAGAAGAACACCAGTACCTTGCGACCGGCGAGGTCGGCCAGGCTCAGCGTCGTGCCGTGCTGGTCGGAAAGGGCGAACGGGGGCGCAGAGTCACCGGGTGCGAGCATGGCGCTCACCGTACCGAAGCGACCGCATCCACAGCCGAACGGACCTCGGCAACGTAGGCACCCACGGCCTCGGCACCGCCTTCGATCATTCGCCGCATCACCGATGCACCCTGGACGGCACCGTCGGCCACCGCACACACTTCGGCCGCCTGCGCCGCATTCGATACGCCCACCCCCACCAGGATCGGAAGATCGGTCAGCGGCTTCAGACGCCGGACGAGCCTGAGAGCGCTTGCGGCCAGTGCATCGCGTTCGCCGGTGACACCCAGCAGACCCACCGAGTACACGAACCCGTGCGCCCGGGCCACGATGCGAGGCAGTCGGTCGTCGGGGGCGGTGGGCGCCGCCAGCATGACGGTGTCCAGACCGGCGACATCGGCCGCGTCGCACCAGGGACCCGATTCCTCGAGAGGTAGATCGGGCACGATCACCCCTGCCACGCCCGCTGCCGCCGCCTCCTGGGCGAACCGCTCGTGCCCGGCGTGGTACACGGTGTTGTAGTAACACATGACCGCCACCGGAACCCCGATGTCGAGGCTTCGGATCCCGTCGAACACCCCAGGTGGCGTGGTGCCTGCCTCGAGTGCCGTCTGCGAGGCCTGCTGGATCACCGGGCCGTCCATGACCGGGTCCGAGAACGGAAGACCCACTTCGACTGCATCGGCACCGTGGGCCGCCGCCGCACGAACCGCATCGATCCAGCCCGGATAGCCGCCGGTGATATAGGGAACCACCAGCTTGCGTCCGGCATCGCGCCGCGCTCGCAGCGTCGCCTCCAGACGTCCCGGCATCAGCCGAGGATGCCCATCATCTGGCCGACGTCCTTGTCACCCCGACCCGAGAGGTTCACCAGCACCGTGGCGCCGCGCATCGTGTGCGCCTCGCGCACCAGCCAGGCGATCGCATGGGCCGGTTCCAGCGCCGGGATGATCCCCTCGGTCCGCGACAGCAGTTGGAACGCCTCGATCACCTCCGCATCGGTGACGTTCGGGTACTCCGCCCGACCGATCGAGGCGAGGTACGAGTGCTCGGGACCAACGCCCGGATAGTCCAGGCCCGCCGAGATCGAGTGCGCCTCCTGCACCTGTCCGTACTCGTCCTGCATGAGGTAGCTCTTCATGCCGTGCACCACGCCAGGCACGCCCCGTCCCACGGCGGCACCGCCGGCGGGCTCCACCCCAACCAGTCGCGCATCGGTGTCGACGAACCCCGAGAAGATGCCGATGGCGTTGGAGCCACCGCCTACGCAGGCCGCCACCACATCGGGATGCCCTCCGCCCAGCAGGTCACGGCATTGGGCACGCGCCTCGCAGCCGATGATGCTGTGGAACTGGCGCACCATCCACGGGTACGGGTGGGGTCCCATCACCGAGCCCAGCAGGTAGTGCGTCGACTCGACCGATGCCACCCACTCGCGCATGGCATCGTTCACGGCGTCCTTGAGGGTGCGGCTGCCCGAAGTGACCGCGTGCACCTCGGCGCCCAGCAACTTCATGCGGAACACGTTCAGCGACTGCCGTTCCACGTCCACGGCGCCCATGTACACGACGCAGTCCAGGCCGAACAGTGCCGCCGCCGTCGCACTGGCGACGCCATGTTGGCCAGCGCCGGTCTCGGCGACGATCCGCTTCTTGCCCATGCGCTTGGCCAGCAGGGCCTGTCCGATGACGTTGTTGATCTTGTGCGAACCGGTGTGGTTCAGGTCCTCGCGCTTCAGCAGCACGCGAACGCCCAACTGGCGGCTCAGGTTGTGGCACTCGGTGATGATCGACGGACGGCCGGCGTAGTCGCGCAGCACGGTCGACAACTCCTCATGGAACGTCGGATCTGCCCAGGCGTTGCGGAATGCCTGCTCCAACTCCTGGCAGGCCGGCACCAGGGTCTCGGGTACGAAACGGCCACCGAACTCGCCGAAGCGGCCGTCGGCGCCCGGCTCGACCAGGCCTACGTTCGGGGAACCGTGATCAGCGGTGATCGTCACCTGTGCATTGTCCTCGCGTCACTCGTCATCCGCCCAGTCGTAGGGGGATTCGCCCTCACCACGGTACGGGGTCGGAGCGGCGGCGCGGGCGGCAGCAATGAAATTCTTCACCTTGATCGGGTCCTTGCGTCCGGGTTCACGCTCGACGCCGCTCGACACGTCCACGCCCCACGGACGCGTACGTTCTATGGCCTCGGCGACATTGTCGGGGTCGAGGCCCCCGGCCAGGATCAGACGGATACCGGCGGGCACGTCGTGCACCAGCGACCAGTCGAACATGGTTCCCGAGCCCGGGTTCGGAGCATCGAGCAGCACCAGATCGGTGGCGAGGTCCCGCGCCTGGCGCACCTTCGGATGCCCGGCCGGATATGCCTTGATGACCCAGCGCACGGTACGGGCCACCTGCGCCACCTGCGCCGGCGTCTCACGGCCGTGCAACTGTGCGGCTTTCACGCCCGAGCGGTGCACAAGGTCGATGATCCGCTCGGGAAGTTCATCACGAAAAACACCCACGGTGAGGATCTCGGGCGGAAGGCGTCGTGTGATGTCGTACACACGCTGAGGAGCGATCTGGCGCGGACTGGGGGCGAAGACGAACCCGACGGCGTCGGCGCCCATGGCCACGGCGAACAGGGCGTCGTCCTCACTGGTGATCCCGCAGATCTTCACGAACATCGCAAGTGACGGTACTGCGTTGGGGCAGCGCCGAGGGGGAATCCCTGCGACACCCCGAACGTACGCTTGTTCGCATGGATCGCAACCGAGTCCTTCAACAGGTCGAACACCTGGCAGCACTCGATGTGGCCTCTCTCGACAACTCCTCCGCTCTGGAAGCGCTGGGCTGCGCTCAGAAGGTTCAGTCGTGGGCGACCGGACGCACGGCGGCACTGCGACGCCGAATACGGGAAACCTCGGTGTCGCCGACCATCGCACGCTGCGATGCCGACGAGGTGACGGCGTCATCACGTTCATCGGGCCAGCGAGACGAGCTGCGTGCCGATGCTGCCGGGGCCGTCCCCGAAGTGCAGGACGCGCTCGACCTGGGCAGCATCACAGCCGAACACGTCGACGTCATCGCCGCTGCTCTGTCCTCGCTCGAGCCCGACGAACAACTGCTCCTGGCAACCATGGGTCGCCACCTCGTCGAGCAGGCGATGGGTGTCAATCCCGATCATTACCGGGCCAACCTTCGCCTGCTCGTCGACCGAATGCGGCGAGACGCCGGGCAGGGGTTACGAGAACGCCAGAAACGGGCCACCCAACTGAACGTCTGGTTCGACCGGGACACCGGCATGTGGTGCCTGAACGGTCGACTCGATCCCGAGCTTGCGGCGACGATCTCACAACAACTCGACAGCGCCCTGCGCACACGATTCAGTCAGGCGACACCAGATCTGTGCCCCTCCGACCCTCGGGCCAAGACCTCCTGGTTACGAGCACACGCGCTGGCAGACGTGTTTGCGGCAGCGCTCGGGGGTGGCGGCAGGGGCGGGGGCAGGGGCGGGGGCAGGGGCGGGGGTACCGGTTCGGCCGAGGTGACCATCGTGGTCACGTCACCCGAGGGTCGTCTCGACACCGGAACGGCCGGGACGGTCTGTGTCGACGCCGTCAGCGATCTCATCCGGCGAGGTGTGGCCCGACTGTTCACCGTGGTCACCGAGGACGGCCACGTGATCGAGGCGCCGGGGCGACTGAACCTGGGTCGAACCACTCGAGTGGCCAACGCCGCCCAACGCCGAGCGCTGCACGCCTTGTACCCCACCTGTGCCATGCCGGGTTGTACGGTCGACTACCGACGATGTCGGCACCATCACGTGCACTGGTGGCGCCACGGAGGCCACACCGATCTGGGAAATCTGCTCCCAGTGTGCGACGACCACCACCATGCCATCCACCAGGAAGGGTGGGAGGTGACCCTGGGGCCGCATCGGGAGCTGACCGTCCTGCGACCCGACGGCAGGGTCATGCGCACCGGGCCGCCGGGGCGGGGGCCCTGAGGGGGCGTGATCGGGCGTCAGGCCCGCCGAAGCGACGTGACTGCAGCGGCCCGGTCGGCGGCCCGCATCAGGGTCTCCCCCACCAGCACGGCGTGGTAGCCCGCCTCTCGGAGGCTGGTGGCGTCGCCGGGTCCGCGAACACCGGACTCGGCGATGCGCACCACTCCAGCCGGTATGAGCGATCCCATGCGTCGGGCCCGATCGTGATCAACGGCAAAGCTCACCAGATCCCGTTGGTTCACACCCACCATCGAGGCCCCGGCGGCCATCGCCACCTCGAGTTCGCGCTCGTCATGGATCTCCACCAACACGTCCAGTCCGATTTGTACCGCCAGGGCATGCAGGTCGGCGAGTTCGGCGGGCTGCAGCGCAGCAGCGATCAGCAGCACGGCATCGGCACCCATGAGACGGGCGTCGGCCACGTCGCGGGCATCCACCGTGAAATCCTTACGCAGGGTCGGTAACGACACGGCCGCACGTGCCTCACCCAGATCGTCAGGCGAACCGCCGAAGAACTCGCCGTCGGTCAGCACCGACAGGCACTTCGCACCACCTCGTTCGTACTCGAGCGCTATCTGCGTCGGATCGACCACATCGGCCAGTGACCCTTTGGAGGGAGAGCGACGTTTGATCTCGGCGATCACGCCCAGTTCACCTCGGGCACCGACGTCGGCAAGAGTCCTCGAAAACCCCCGGCTGGCGGGAAGGTCTCGGGTCTGCCTGATCAGCGCCTCGAGCGACCGGGTATCGGCGGCGGCCACCTCACGATGGCGGGCCAGAATGCGATCGAGGTACGTGGCCACAGGGGGTGGTACGACGGCGTTCTAGAGGCCCTTGCCGCCGATCGGCTTGGTGAAGATCAGCTCGGGCCGACCGCCCAGGAAGGGTGTGATGGCCGGACCCAACGCCTTGAAGGCCTCCGAGCCCATATGCGACTCGAGATCGCTCTGTGACTCGTACATCTCGTACATCCACAGCACGTCGGCGTCCTTGTCGTCGGTGTGCAAGATGTAGTAGCGGGTGCCTGCCTCGCCACCTGCGGTCTCGAGGGCCGTCTGAAGGGCGGCGGCCAGATCGTCCCGCTTTCCGGGTGCTGCGGGAATCTTGGCGATGACGGAGATCTGCGACATGGCCGAGGACCGTAGCAGCCGTCCACCGTGGGGCGGGCCGTCAGAACCCCAGGCGCTCGGCGACCTCGTGTGCCAACTGGGCGATCGGCACACGCACCTGCTCGGTGGTGTCGCGGTCGCGGATCGTCACCGCACCGTCCTCCAACGACTCGAAGTCCACCGTCACGCACAACGGTGTGCCGATCTCGTCCTGGCGGCGGTAGCGGCGGCCGATCGACTGGGTATCGTCGTAGTCGACCATGTAGCGATCGGCGAGCGTGCGGAACACCTCGCGCGCCAGAGGCGTCAGTGTGTCCTTCTTCGACAGGGGCAGCACCGCCAGTTTGTACGGCGCCAGACGAGGGTGCAGTCGCAACACCGTCCGCTCCTCACCACCCACCGTGTCGGTGTCGTAGGCCGCCAGAAGAAAAGCGGCCATGGTGCGAGTCGCTCCGGCGGCCGGCTCGATGACGTACGGCACGTACCGCTCGTTCGTGGCCTGGTCGAAGTAGTCGAGTTTCTCACCCGAATGCGTGCTGTGCTGGGTCAGGTCGAAATCGGTCCGCTGGGCGATGCCCTCGAGTTCGTCCCAACCCCAGGGGAACAGGAACTCCACGTCGGCGGTGCCGGCCGAATAGTGGCTCAGCTCGTCGGCGTCGTGCGCCCGCAATCGCAGCATGGCGTCAGGGATGCCATGACGGCGGTACCAGTCGAGTCGCTCGTTGCACCAGAACTCGTACCAACGGGGTCCCTCGGCAGGGGGAACGAAGAACTCGAGCTCCATCTGCTCGAACTCGCGGGTGCGGAAGATCCAGTTCTGCGGCGTTATCTCGTTGCGGAAACTCTTCCCGACCTGTGCGATCCCGAACGGAGGCTTCTTGCGGCTGGTCTGCAGCACGTTGGCGAAGTTCGTGAACATGCCCTGGGCGGTCTCGGGGCGCAGATAGGCGATGGCACCCGTGTCTTCGACGGGTCCGGCATGCGTCTTGAACATGAGGTTGAACTGCCGGGCCTCGGTGAAACTGCCCCGAGCCCCGCAACCGGGGCACAGGTCTGGGTCCTCGAGTTTGTCGAGGCGCCACCGCTGCTTGCACTGCGTGCAGTCGACCAGAGGGTCAGAGAAATTGGCCAGGTGCCCCGACGCCTCCCACACCTGGGGCGGACCGAGGATGGCGGCATCGATCAGCACCACGTCGTCGCGCTCCTGCACCATGGCCCGCACCCAGGCGTCCTTGACGTTGCGCAGCATGAGCGAACCGAGCGGACCGTAGTCGTACGTGCTGCGGAACCCGCCGTAGATCTCGGCCGACGGGTACACGAACCCACGCCGCTTGCACAGGTTGACGATCTGATCCAGTTCGGTAGCGGGCATAAGACCCTCAGGCTAACGACTCACCGGGTTTCGAACATTGCCACTGCCCGCAATCGCCGTTCGAGATGGTGCTCCATGGACCGTGTGGCCAGATGCGCCACCTCGTGCGTGGCCGAGGTAGCCGGAGCTGCCAGTGCTGCGTTCAGGGCACCACCGAGCACCTGACGCATCAGTTCCAGCGCGTCGGCGCTCAAGGGAGACCCTCGGCGGCAGGTGCGGCACAGGACTCCCCCCTGGTCGGTGTCGAAGGCGACCAGGGGAGCCTCGTCGTCTCCGCACGCCACACAGCAGTCAAGTTCAGGGCGCACACCCTCGGCGGCGAGCAACTTCCAGAAGAATGCCGGAACGACGAGCGGCGACGGACGGTCCTCGAGGGTGCGCAGCACACCCACCAGCATGCGGTACCGCTGCTCGTCGGGTTCCCGATCGAGCGACATCTGGTCGACCACTTCGAGTACCGCCATCGCCTGCGTCAGGCGGTCGAGATCACTGCGCAGTTGTACCGACGTGTCGACCAGGTCTGCCTGGCTGACGATGTCGAGATCTCGACCCTTGTGAAGCAGCAGCCGCACATGGCTGGCAGGCTCGAGACGGGACCCGAACTTCGACTGGGTCTTACGGACACCCTTGGCCACCGCCCTGACCTTGCCGTGCAGTTCGGTGAACAGCACCACGATGCGATCGGCCTCACCCAGGCGATAGGTGCGCAGCACGACACCTGTGTCGCGGTACAACTTCACGAGTCGACGCCACCGAATCGGCGGTCCCGACGCCGATAGTCGTCCACGGCCAACTGCAGATGAGCGGCGTCCAACTCGTCCCACGCCAGATCGAGGAAGACCAGTTCGGCGTAGGCCAACTCCCACACCAACGATGCCGGCAGTCGCGTCGGCGGCCCCAGCACGACCACCAGGTCGGGTTCGCGACCGCTGGGCGCCAGCAGGGTCGCCACGAGCAGGTCCTCGTCCACGTCCTCGGAGCACACCCCTTGGCGGCGCAGTCGGTCGAGCGCAGCGGCGAAGCGGACCTGACCGTCGGCCTGGGGTGACACGAGTGCCGTGACCCCGGCGTTGGGGCCACCGATCACCGGCCGACACACGATGCCGTCCCGAGTGACCTCGCCGCTCAGCACGTGAGCCATACGCTGCACGAACCGTTCCTCGTCGGCGCCGGACAGCGTCTGTGTGACGGGTCGCAGGGTCAGCCAAGGCACCCCGAGTTCGCTCAGCGCAGCGGCAAAGCTCCGCACCCGGCGGCGCCAGGCGTCGTCGGAGAAATGCTCCCAGCCCGGTCCCGTCCCCCCCACTACCACCACATGTTGCAGCGCCCCGTCGGGCGGCGCCAGGTGGCGTGTACGGGCCATGCGGCCAATTCTTCCACGGCGAACCGAACCGATGTGGGCGCCGCGGTAGCGTCGTCCGTGATGCGTCCAGGTCCTCACATCGCCTGCATCATGGACGGCAACGGCCGCTGGGCGCGTCGCCAGGGGTTACCCCGCACCGCCGGCCACACGGCCGGTGAAGAGAACCTGGCCGAGATCACTCGCGTCGCTCACCGTTTGGGCGTCGGCTGGCTCACCGTGTTCGGCTTCTCCACCGAGAACTGGGTGCGGCCCCGCGCCGAGGTGCGCCACATCCTGTCACTGCACCGTCGACTGTTCGGTCGCCTCGACGAACTCGAAGCCAACGACGTGCGCGTGCGCTGGATGGGCCGACCCTTCGATGAAGCCGGTGCCCGCACCCCGGTCATGGTGCAACGCGCGATTCGCCGGGCCGAGGACGACACCGCCGAGAACACCGGCATGACCCTGACCGTGGCCTTCGACTACGGCAGTCGGGCCGAGTTGGTGCGCGCCGCCCGTCGGGCCCTCGTCGAGACGACGGGACCCGCATCGCCCTGTGACATCGGGGATCGGTTGTACCTGCCCGATATGCCACCCGTCGATGTGCTCGTGCGGACATCGGGCGAGACCCGCATCTCCAATTTCATGCTGTGGCAGATCGCCGGGGCCGCCGTCTACTTCACCGAGCAGACCTGGCCCGAGTTCGACGCTGCCGAACTCGAACGAGCCATGGCACTGGTGCCCGTGCGCTCGTGAGCGTCGGCGATCTCTTGGCCGTGGTGACGGCCGCGCTTCCCGGCACCGAACATCGCCCCGGTCAGATCGACATGGCGTCCGCCGTGTCGCGGGCGATGGCCGAGGGCCGGCACCTCGTGGTGCAGGCCGGTACCGGTACGGGCAAGACCCTCGCCTACCTGGTGCCCGCAGTCCTGCACGACACCACGGTGGTGATCGCCACCGCCACCAAAGCGCTACAGGACCAGTTGGCCACCAAGGACCTCCCGTGGCTGGAACTCCACCTTCCCGGGGGCCTGACCTGGGCTGTGCTCAAGGGCCGCAACAACTACCTATGCCTGCAACGCCTCGCTGAACTGGGCGATGGTTCCCAGGCGGAGTTGGAACTCGGGGACCTGTCGGGATCGGTGCGGGGTGAGATACGTCGGATCACGCAATGGGCCGTCGCCTCCCCCACCGGCGACCAGGCGGAACTGGACTGGTCCCCGTCGGATGCGGCCTGGCGTGCTGTAGCGGTCGGGTCAGACGAGTGCCCGGGCCGCAGCCGATGCCCCCAGGGGGACCGGTGCTTCGCCGAGGCGGCGCGTGAGCGCGCCCGCGAAGCGAAGGTGATCGTGGTCAACACACACCTGTACGGCTTGCATGTCGCCAGTGGCGGGACCCTGCTGCCCGAGCACGGGGTGGTGGTCATTGACGAGGCACACCAACTCGAGGACGTGATGAGCGACACGGTGGGCGTGTCGATCGGGCCGGGCCGCTTCACCACCCTGGCGGCCTCGGTGCGCAGGGTGATCGCCGAGGATCGCGTGGTCGACTCGCTGCACGAGGTGGCCTCACGGCTCCGGACGGCACTGGCGCCCCAGGCGGGCCAACGCCTGGCCATACCCCTACCCGGCGACCTCGCCGACATCCTGACCTCCGGACGTCTGGTCGTGGGCTCCACCCTCGACGTGCTGCGCAGCGTCGACAGCGATCAGGACCAGTTCAAGCAGCGGCGCCTGCGCGCTCAGACCCTGGCAACCCGCCTGGCCGAGAGCCTCGACGCAACAGCTCGGGCCGCCGATACCTCGGTGGCCTTCGTGTCGGGAACCGACACCTCGGCCCGTCTCGAGATTGCACCGCTGGACGTAGGGCCCACCCTCGCCCAACAGGTGTGGGGTTCGACCGTCGGCATCCTGACCAGCGCCACCATCCCCACCTCGCTGGCGGCTCGAGTGGGTCTGGCCCTCGGCGATCGGCCCGTCGACACACTGGATGTCGGCAGTCCCTTCGACTACGAACAGCAGGCACTGCTGTATTGCGCACTGCAGTTGCCCGACGTCCGCTCACCCGAATTCGCCGCCCGCGCACATGACGAGTTGATCGCCCTGATCACCGCCGCCGGGGGCCGCACACTGTCGCTGTTCACCAGTTGGCGGGCCATGGATGCGGCCGCCGAGGCCGTACGTGCCGCAGTTCCCTTCCGGGTCCTCACACAGCGCGACCTTCCCAAACCCGCGCTGGTGCGCGAGTTCAGTCGCGATGAGTCGTCGTGCCTGTTCGCCACGGCCGGCTTTTTCCAGGGTGTCGACCTGCCCGGTCGCACGCTGACCCTGGTGACGATCGATCGCCTGCCCTTTCCCCGACCCGACGATCCACTGCTGTCGGCGCGTCGCGAGCAACTGGGCCAGGAGGCTTTCCGCCTGATCGACGTGCCACGTGCCGCCACACTGCTCGCCCAGGCGGCCGGTCGGCTGATCCGAACCCGCGATGACCGAGGGGTCGTGGCGGTGCTCGATCGCCGGCTGGGCACGGCCACCTACCGCTGGGACCTGATCAAGGCACTACCGCCGATGCGGCGGACCCGCGACCGGGCCGAGGCGATGGCGTTCCTGGGACAGGTTGCCAACCACTAGGTTCCCTTCATGGCCGAACGACTGGTCCGGGTGGAGGTGGCGGGGGGTGTCGCCACCATCACGCTCGACTCGCCGGCGAACCGCAACGCCCTGTCGCAGGCGATGATGCGCGAACTTCACGATGCGCTCGACACCGCCGAGCGCGCCTTGGTCCGAGCGATCGTACTGACCCATGCCGGACCGTCCTTCTGCTCGGGTGCCGACCTGAAGGAGCGAGCCGCCATAGCGAGTGGGTCCGCCCCTCAGGACGAGCCGGGAAGCACCATGGTGGACGCCCTGCGACGGCTCATCGAGGCCGAGAGCCCGACCATCGCCGTGGTCAAGGGCGCCGTCCGCGCCGGGGGTATCGGTCTCATGGCGGCCTGCGACCTGGTTGCTGCGGCGCCCGAGGTGACGTTCGCGTTCACCGAGGTACGCATCGGTGTGGCACCGGCAATCATCTCGGTACCGATCCTGCGCAGGGTGTCCCCGGCCCATCTGACCGCACCCTTCCTGACCGGAGAACCCTTCGATGCCCACTATGCGGCCACCATCGGACTGGTCGATGCCGTGGGCGACCCCGACCAGCTGGCCGGGGCATGGTGTGCCGGCCTGCGGTCTGGCGCACCGGGCGCCGTCGCCGCCACCAAGGCACTGCTCCGCACCGTTCCCGGACGCCCCCTCACCGAGGCGTTCGCCGACATGGCTGCGCTCTCGGCGCAGATGTTCGCCGGCGACGAGGCGCGCGAGGGAATGGCCGCCTTCGCCGAACGCCGCCCTCCCCGCTGGGTCCAGGAGACCGTCTGACATGCCCGTACTCCCCGACCGTATCGACGTGCGCAGCGAGGCCTACCGGGCGAACCGCGCCGCCCAGGAGACCCTGCTCACCGCTCACGACATGCTGCTCGCCGAGGTGCGTGGCGGTGGTGGCGAGAAGTACGTCGAGCGGCATCGGCAGCGCGGCAAGTTGCTGGCCCGCGAACGCGTGGAGGCCATCGTCGATCCGGACAGCCCACTGCTCGAACTGTCGCCGCTGGCGGCGTGGGGTACGGCGTTCCCTGTCGGGGCCTCCCTGGTCACGGCGATCGGTGTCATCGAGGACACCGAGTGCGTGATCATCGCCAACGAACCCACGGTTCGAGGTGGCGCGACGAACCCGTACACCATGCGCAAGACGCTGCGCGCCATGGAGATCGCCCGACAGAACCGGTTGCCGTTGGTGAACCTGGTCGAGTCGGGTGGCGCCGATCTGCCCACCCAGAGCGAGATCTTCATCCCCGGGGGTCAGAGCTTCCACGACATCACCGAGTTGTCGGGTATGGGTGTGCCCACCGTGGCGGTGGTCTTCGGCAACTCGACGGCCGGGGCGCCTACGTACCGGGCATGAGCGATTACATCGTCATGATCGAAGGCCGCTCCAAGGTGTTCCTCGGGGGACCTCCCCTGGTCAAGATGGCCACGGGCGAGGAAAGCGACGACGAGAGTCTGGGCGGCGCCTCCATGCACGCTCGGGTGTCGGGACTGGCGGACTACCTGGCCGCCGACGAACTCGATGCTCTGCGCCTGGGGCGCCAGGTCGTACGGCGCCTCAACCACCGCCGTCAGGGGTCCGCACCCCGCCAGGGCGCCAGGGCGCCGCTGTACGACCCCGATCAGCTCCTCGGGGTGGCGTCGGCCGACCAGCGCATCCCGTTCGACCCGCGCGATGTGCTGGCACGCGTGGTCGACGGCAGCGAGTTCGACGAGTTCAAGCCGCTCTACGGCTCGTCGCTCGTCACCGGGTTCGCCGAGATCCACGGCTATCCGGTGGGCATCCTGGCCAACCACCACGGGGTGCTGTTCAACGAGGAGGCCGAGAAGGGCGCCCAGTTCATCCAGTTGGCGAACCAGATCGACACACCGCTCGTCTTCCTGCAGAACACCACCGGCTTCATGGTGGGCAAGGACTACGAGCAGCGGGGCATCGTCAAGGACGGCGCCAAGATGATCAACGCCGTCACGAACTCGACCGTCCCCCACCTCACCGTGCACCTGGCCGCCTCGTACGGTGCCGGCAACTACGGCATGTGCGGGCGGGCGTTCGGCCCGCGGTTCCTCTTCGCATGGCCCAACGCGACGACGGCGGTCATGGGGCCGGCGCAGTTGGCGGGAGTGCTGTCGATCGTGGCCCGCCAGAGCGCAGCGTCGATGGGCAAGCCCTTCGACGAGGACGCCGACGAGGCCATGCGCCGTTCGGTCGAGGCGCAGATCGAGCGCGAGTCGGAGGCGTTGTTCATGACCGGCAAGTTGTACGACGACGGCATCATCGATCCACGCGATACCCGGACCGTCCTGGGTATGGCCCTCTCGGCGGTGCACCACACACCGGTCTCCGGCCGTCGCGGCTGGGGCGTGTTTCGCATGTGAGGCTGCCATGAACTCTCCGACCTTGCGACCCATCTCACGCGTTCTGGTGGCCAACCGTGGCGAGATCGCCCTGCGCATCATCCGCACGGCGCACGCCTTGGGCATGACCACCGTTCTGGTGCACTCCGACGCCGATGCAGACCATCCGGCCGCGCGCCATGCCGACCTGGCGGTGCGGCTACCCGGCAACGCCCCCTCCGAGACGTACCTCGATGTCGCTGCGATCATCGACGCCGCCCGGCGCACCGGCGCCCAGGCCGTCCATCCGGGCTACGGCTTTCTGTCGGAACGGCCCGACGCCGCACGGGCGATCATCGACGCCGGCCTGATCTGGGTGGGTCCGCCACCCGAAGCCATCGCCGCCATGGGGTCCAAGATCGCCTCGAAACAGTTGATGCGGGCCGCCGGCGTTCCCGTTCTGCCCGACGCCGTGCTGCAGGGGGTCGATCTCGACGATGCCGCAGCCATCGAGGCGGTAGCCGCGCAGGTCGGCACGCCCCTGCTGGTCAAAGCATCAGCGGGAGGTGGTGGGCGGGGCATGCGCCGCGTCGACCATCTCACCGATGCCTTCGGCGCGGTGTCCGCCGCCCGTCACGAAGCGGCGGCAGCCTTCGGCGACGGGACCGTTTTCCTCGAGCGCTACGTCACCGACGGTCGCCATGTCGAGATCCAGGTGATGGCCGATGCTCACGGTCGTGTCGTGTCGCTGCACGAACGCGACTGCTCGGTGCAGCGCCGACACCAGAAGATCGTCGAGGAGGCACCGTCTCCCGTCGTGGATGCCGATCTGCGTGCTCGTATGGGTACCGCAGCCGTGGCGGCGGCGAGGGCGGTCGGGTACCAGGGGGCAGGCACGGTCGAGTTTCTGCTCGACGACGACGGGACCTTCGCTTTCCTCGAGATGAACACGCGCCTGCAGGTGGAGCATCCCGTCACCGAGGCGGTCCTGGACCTCGACCTCGTGGCACTGCAGTTCGCCGTCGCCCAGGGGCACCCTCTGCCGGAGACTCTCGAGAGCGTGCAGCCCTCTGGCCACGCCATCGAGGTACGTCTCTACGCCGAGGATCCGTCCAACCAGTACCGCCCCTCGACGGGACGCGTCGAGGCCTTCCACATCCCCGACCTGCCCGGCTTACGGGTGGATAGCGGTGTCGAGAGCGGAACCGTCGTCAGCCCCCACTACGACCCCATGCTGGCCAAGGTGATCGCCCACGGGACCGACCGGCACGCCGCGATCCGCCTGCTGCGGCGGGCCCTCGGCGAGAGCGTCATCCTGGGGATCACCACCAACCGCGCGCAGTTGCTCGAGGTGCTCGACCATCCGGAGTTCGTAGCGGGAGTGGCGACGACAGCCTTCCTCGATCGCCACGACTGCCGGGGGCAGTCGGCCAGCGCCGACGAGGGACCAACGTTGGCCCTCGCCGCGGTCGCTCTCGCAGACCAGGCCCTCAGCCGTAGCCGGGCCACGGCGTTGGTCGGCTTTCCCAGCGGTTGGCGCAATCACCCGAGCGCTCCCCAGGAGCGCAGGTACCGGCGAACGTCCGACGGCGTCGAACATGTCGTGCAGTACCGCCTCGACCGATGGGGCCGCACGTCCTCCGTCGAGGTCGACGGTCGCCGACTCGACGCCACCCATCTCGCCTCGGCCGACAGTGGGTCGGTGCGCTGGCAGACGGCGGGGATCACCTCGACGTGGTCTGTCGCCCGGGTGGGCGACCTTCGTCATGTCCACGGAGGCACGGGCGTACCACTGACCCTCGAGGCACTCCTCCGCCTGCCCCAACCGGCGGCGGCGGGCACGGCGGGGTCGCTGGCGGCACCCATGCCCGGCTCGGTCCTCCGGGTCCGGGTCGGGGTTGGCGACCGGGTCGAGCCCGGTCAGGTGGTGCTGGTGCTGGAGGCCATGAAGATGGAGCACGAGGTGCACTGTCCCGAGGCCGGCCGGGTGTCCGAGGTGCTGGTCGAACCTGGCAACCAGGTCGACGCCGGTCAGATCCTGTTGGTGGTCGAGCCTCACGACGATTCGGCGGCACCATGACACCCCACCCCGAGCGAGGCACCCGTCCGGTTCGGATAGCCAATTGTTCGGGCTTCTTCGGTGATCGACTGTCGGCGGCGCGCGAGATGGTCGATGGCGGACCCATCGATGTGCTGACCGGGGACTGGTTGGCGGAACTGACGATGCTCATCCTGCACAAGGGCCGTCGACGGAATCCCGAAGGGGGTTTCGCGAGCACGTTCATCGCCCAGATGGAACAGGTGCTCGGCGCCTGCCTCGAACGCGGTATCCGCGTGGTCACCAATGCCGGGGGCCTGAATCCGGCCGGCTGCGCGCAGGCGGTGCGAGATGTGGCGTCACGTCTCGGGCTGCGCGTCGGCGTCGCCCACCTCGAGGGCGACGATCTCATGGATCGCATCGAAGCACTGCGACCGGGTCTGACCCACCTCGACACCGGTCGCCCCCTGATAGCCGAGGTCGCAACGGCCAACGCCTACCTGGGTGGTTTCGGCATCGCCGCAGCGTTGGATGCGGGCGCCCAGGTGGTCGTTTGTCCCCGGGTCACCGATGCAGCACTGGTGCTGGGCCCGGCCGCGTGGTGGTGGGGTTGGAGCCCCGACGAACTCGACGCACTGGCGGGTGCCGTGGTGGCGGGTCACGTGATCGAGTGCGGTGCGCAGGCGACCGGCGGCAACTACGCCTTCTTCACCGAAGTGCCCGATCTGGGTCGTCCTCCGGGCTTTCCCATCGCCGAGGTGCACCGCGACGGCTCGTCGCTGATCACCAAACACCCCGGGACCGGGGGTCTGGTCGAGGTCGGCACGGTGACGGCCCAGTTGCTCTACGAGATCGGGGAAGTGCACTACGCCAACCCCGATGTCGTTGCCCGCTTCGACACCGTGAACATCGCACCTCACGGCCCCGACCGCGTGCGCCTGTGGGGCACGCGAGGCGAGCCACCGCCCGACTCCACCAAGGTCAGCATCACCCTCGAAGGTGGCTTCCGCAACCGGATGACCTTCGTGCTCACCGGACTGGAGCAGGAAGCCAAGGCACGGTGGGTGACCGACGCACTGTTCAGCCGCCTCGGTGGCCGGGAACGCTTCGACGAGGTCGACGTCCGCTTCGTCCCCGCACCGTTCGACGCCCCGACTCAGGAGCAGGCGTCGGGACGCCTGCACGTGCACGTGAAGAGTCGTGACGACCGCCTGGTCGGTCGTGCATTCTCGGCCGCTTGCGTGGAGCTCGGCCTGAGCAACTACCCCGGCTTCTTCGCCACCTCCCCACCTGGCGATGCCCAGGCGTACGGAGAGTTCTGGCCAGCTCTGGTCCACCAGGACATCGTCGAACAGCGTGTGATCCTCGATGACGGTCGACATCTGGCCGTTGCGCCGCCCGATCCACAGACGCCCCTTCGTACGCCCGTGGTGGCACCGCCCGACCCCGATCTCCCGGCTGCGGGGCCCCAGGTCGGCGAGCCCATGGGGCTCTTGTTCGGAGCCCGATCTGGCGACAAGGGGGGCAATGCCAACCTGGGTGTGTGGGCCCGGGACGATGCCGGGTACCGCTGGCTGATCGAGCACCTGACACCAGCGATGGTGCACCGACTTCTCCCTGAGACCGCGGAGCTCGAGGTGGTCCGCTCCACCTTTCCCCACCTGCGAGCGGTGAACTTCGTCATCCGGGGACTGCTCGGCGCTGGCGTGGCGTCGTCGACGGCGTTCGACCCCCAGGCCAAAGGCCTCGGCGAGTACCTGCGCAGTCGCCCGTGGCCCGGCGACTGACCGACGCTCAGCCGACCAGGCGGTAACCGATACCGCGAATGGTGAGCAGGAGGTGAGGCTCGTCGGGCTTGTCCTCGATCTTGACCCGGAGGCGGCGCACGTGGGCGTCGACCAGACGCGAGTCGCCCAGATACTCGTAACCCCACACCCGTTCCAACAACTGGTCGCGTGACAGGACCATGCCCGCGTGGTCGGCGAACTCGCACATCAGGCGGAACTCGGTCTTGGTCAGGCTCAGTTCGACCCCCGCTTTCAGCACGACCCCCTGCTCCCGGTGCAACTCGACGTCACCGAATCGCGTCGGCGCGTGGGTGGTCCTGACATCGTGCAACTGAACGCGCCGCAACAGAGCTCGGATGCGCGCCGCCAACTCCTTGGGAACCACCGGTTTGCGCACGTAGTCGTCGGCACCGGCCTCGAGGCCTGCGACCATGTCGTACGTATCGGCCTGCGCCGTGACCACGATGATGGGCACGATGCTTCGTGACCGCAGCGTGCGACAGACCTCGAAGCCACTGATATCAGGCAGACGCAGGTCGAGCAGCACGAGATCGGGCTCGCGCTCCGCGAAGCGTTCCAGGCCGCTGCGACCGTCAGCGGCTTCCACGACCTCGTATCCCTCGTCTTCGAGGGCAAGTCGCAACGCCAGCCGGATCTGGTCGTCGTCTTCGATGAACAACAGTCGATGCACTGCCACCATTGTGGCGTCTCGGGACGAATTGTTACAGAACGCGCACACAACGACCGGTGTGCTGTCACGTAGCCCGTTCAGACTTTCCCTGTTCACGCTGCTCTGGTGGGGCGCCTTCCTCCCCCTGGCGCCTCACCGGCAGCGGAAACCCTCCCCCTCGTCGGATCCACCTGACGGCATAGCGCTCCATGGTGCATGCTGAGGGTGTGACCAGGTCGCCGAAACGCTTCGCCTTCGGGCTACGGACCCGCGTCACCCTGCTGTTCGCCGCCACCACGCTGCTGGCGACCGTCCTGCTGGCCACCGTCAGCTACGCATCGGCACGCTCGTATCTGCTCGACCAACGCGACGAGGTCGCGCAGCGCCAGGCCTTCAACAACGCGCAGTTGGTGCGCACGATCCTTCGCTCGCGACGTGCCGAGGCGGGCGATCTGATCGCCTCGGTGCGGACCGAGGGCAACGGGTTCGCCGTCCTGTACCTGGCGCCGGAGGGGTTGTACTACTCCCAGGACCTCCGCTTCACGCAGGACTCGCTACCCATCGACCTGCGCAACCGTGTGCTCCAGGGCGAGTCCGGGACGCAACGCTTCGAACTCGACGGTGAACCCTACGTTGCTGTGGGGGTTTCGGTCGCCGAGCTCGAGGTGCACTACTTCGAAGCCTTCTCCCTCGACAGCGTGTCGCGCACACTGCGGGTGCTCTCCACCGCCGTGGCTCTCGGTGGCGCAGCGACTGTGGCCCTCGCTGGCCTCGTCGGCTGGTGGATCAGCCGTGGTCTTCTGCGTCCGATCAGCCGCGTCGCCGACGCCGCAGGCGAGATCGCCGGGGGCAGCCTGGGAGCCCGCCTGGCCCCCGAGGACGATCCCGACCTGGCCCGCCTGGCGCGCTCGTTCAACGACATGGCCGACGCCGTGCAGGCCCGCTTGGAGCGCGAGGCCCGGTTCGCCTCCGACGTGAGCCACGAACTGCGGTCACCCATCACGGCCTTGGCAGCCGCCATCGACGTCCTGGAGGCCCGTCGCAACGACCTGCCGGAGCGCACCCAGCAGGCGCTCGACGTGGTGAGCACGCAGGTGCACCGCTTCGACCGCCTCGTGCTCGACCTCCTCGAGTTGTCGCGGCTGGACGTCGGCGCCACCGACCTTCACCCCGAACCGGTGTCACTGCCCGAGGTCGTCTCGCTCATCGCCCGCCACAACGGGTTCGGCGATGTGGCCCTGAAGCGCGGCGCCGGAAGCCACCTGCAGGTGATGGTCGACAAACGGCGACTCGAACGCATCGTCGTGAATCTGCTGCAGAACGCGGCCGAACACGCTGGCGGACCGACCGCCCTGCGCGTCGAACGGCGAGACGAGGACATGGCGCTGATGGTCGAGGACGAGGGACCGGGGGTGTCGGTTGGCGACAAGGAGCGCATTTTCGAGCGCTTCGCTCGCGGTACGGCCGCTCGTCACCGCATCGGCAGTGGGTTGGGCCTGGCGTTGGTGGCAGAACATGCCCGTGCCCACGGGGGCAGGGCGTGGGTCGAGGATTCACCGCGCGGCGGAGCCCGATTCGTCGTGACATTCCCTCTGGAGCGGCCATGACGACGCGCCGCCGAGTCCTGGCGGCCCTGTCGCCGATCGCCATGCTGGTCGCAACGGGTGTGCTCGTCGTCGCATGCGGGGTGCCACGTGTCAGCGAGTTCGAACAGATCGAGGACGACCAGATTCCCTACGGCCTGGCCGAGACCACGACCACTCGGCCGCCCACCACGACCACCAGCACCACGCGGCCGCCCCAGACCACGACGACCCTGCCCCAGATCACCACGACCACACTGGCGCTTCAGGATGTGCGGCTGTACTTCCTGACCGGCCTCCAACTGGTGCCTATCCAGCGAAGCCTGGCCGCACCCGCAACGGCGTCCCAGGTGCTCGCTGCCCTGGTGGAGGGACCGCCGAGTGGACAGCTCGGTGTCGGGCTGCGCACAGCCCTGCCCACTACCGACGACATCGTCGTCACGCTGGAGCGTGGCGTGGCAACGGTCGATCTGCCCGCCGGCTACGTCGATCAGATCCCTGCCACCGAGCAACGCCGAGCGATCGCCCAGATCGTCCTCACGCTGTCGGTGCTGCCCCGAGCCAGCCTGGTGGTGTTCCAGCAGGCTGGTGAACCGCTGGCTGTTCCTCGCGGACGGGGCGACCTGAGCGAACCCGGCGAGCCGGTGACCTTCGAGGACTACGAGCCGCTGCTCTCCCCCGTCGCCGACTCCTGAGCGAGCCGGGTCAGTATCCCAGTCGCTCGATGCGATCGGGGCGCCGCTGCCAGTCCTTGTCGACGGTGACGTGCAGTTCGAGGTAGGTGCCGGGAGGCAGTTGACGTCGGGCCGCGATGCCCACCGCCTTGAGCAACTCTCCCTTTCGGCCGATCACCATGCCCTTCTGGCTGGGCCGCTCCACCACGATCTCGCACCGGATACGAGGGCCCTCCCACTCGGTGACACGGGTGGCGATCGAGTACGGCAACTCGTCGCGGGTCAGTGCCAGAAGTTGTTCCCGCACCAGTTCGGCCACCCAGGTCTCCTCGGGAAGGTCGGTCACCTGATCTGCGTCGAAATAGGCAGGACCCTCGGGAAGGCGGGCCACCAGATGCTCGAGCAGGGCTGACAGCCCCTCCCCGGTGCGGGCCGACACGGGGAAGTACCCCTCGGCACCCAAGTCGGACACCGCCCCCAACTGGGCGAGCAGTCGGTCGGGCTGCACTCGGTCGATCTTGTTGACGATCACGACGGCATCTGTGGCATCGAGACGTTCGGCGACCCAGCGATCGCCGGTGCCCACCGGTTTGGTGGCGTCCACCACCAGGCACACCACATCGACGTCGCTCATGGCGTCCAGTGCTGTGGCGTTCACACGCTCCCCGAGCGCGGTGACCGGTTTGTGAAGGCCAGGAGTGTCCACGAACACCACCTGGGCGTCGTCGCGTGTCAGCACACCCCTCACCCGGGTCCGAGTGGTCTGGGGCTTGTCCGACACGATCGACACCTTGTGCCCGCACAGCGCGTTGACCAACGTGGACTTCCCCACGTTGGGCCGCCCGACGAGGGAGACGAAACCCGACCGCATTGCCGCCGCACGGTAGCGGCACCGCCCGGCACCCGTGCGTGTGATCGACCGGCGGGCCTGCGAGACTGCCCCCATGGGCTCGGCCTCTCGACTCGATTTCCGCAAGTGGTTCGACCGTATGCAACCCCAGACGCTGCAGATAGCGACCTGGCTGCTGTACATCAACGCCTTCTTCGCACTGGTCGACTGGCTGGGCAACGATCCGGGATCGTGGATCGGGTTCGCCCGCTACCGTGACGGGGCGCTGGGTGCGCTGGTCGGCCTCGGCATCGTCGTCGCCTACGTTGCCGGGGGCTTTCTCATGGCGAACGACCGTCGCCTGGGCTGGCGCATCGCCGTCGTGGCCGCCTTCTCACCGTTTCTGCTTCGGTTCTGGGTTCTGCGAGACACGTTCGCCAGCACCTGGGACAAGCTGACCGGCGGACGCCTGATCAGCGTCATGTTCGAGGTCGCCCTCTGCGCTCTGTTGCTGCACCCCCAGAGCCGAGAACACCAGCGGGTGTGGTACCGCTGACGCCGAGCGTGCAAGGATCCCCTCCATGTCTGTGCGGATCATCAACGGTGTCGACGAACTCAAGGCCAACGTGGGCCAGCATCTGGGTTACAGCCCCTACATGCAGATCACCCAGGAACGGGTGAACCAGTTCGCCGAAGCGACGGGCGACTTCCAGTGGATCCACATCGATGTGGAACGTTCGAAGAAGGGGCCCTTCGGGGGCCCGATCGCCCACGGTTACCTGACACTGTCGCTCGGTCCGGTGCTGTATCCCCAGGTCGTGCAGATCCACGGGTTCTCGATGGGGGTCAACTACGGCGCCAACAAGGTGCGCTTCCCGTCGCCCGTTCCCGTGGGCGCCAATCTGCGGCTCGGCGTCAAGTTGGTCGAGGTGGAGGAGATCCCCGGTGGTGTGCAGACCACCATGGAGTTCACCTTCGAGGTCGAGGGTGCTCCCAAGCCCTCGTGCGTGGCGGAGATCATCTTCCGCAGCTACGTCTGAGTCAGGCCGACGTCCCCGAAGCTCGCACCGAATGCATCACCTGGGCGAATCGCGTCAGGCTCTCCGTATCTGGGTAGTCGGCGCACCACGGGATGAAGCCGCGACAACCCAGCGCCATGTAGGCGTGCACGCGGTCGGCGACCTGCTCGGGCGTACCCACCAGGTTGCCCGCCACCCATGACTCGTAGGGTTCGTGCCGCTGACTCAGATTGCCGGCCGAGCGGACCTCGGCATCGGTCTCCCGGATGAACACCTCCGGCGACCAGGTCATTCGGATGTCGTCGATGTTCCGCCCCACCGAACGGCAGTGCTCAGCCAGCACGTCGCGCTTGTGCGCCCATTCGTCGAGCGTGCCCCCGAAGTTGGAGTAGTCGGCGTAGCGGGCCACGACGCGCAGCGTCAGTTGTTCGCCACCGCCGCCGATCCAGATCGGTGGATGCGGCTGTTGCAGTGGTTTGGGATCGCAGTTGGCCCGGTGCGTCCGGTAGTGCTTGCCCTCATAGGTCGTCTCGGGCTGGGTCCACATGGCGCGCACGATCTCGACCGCTTCGCGCAGCATGGCGATCCGGTCCGAGGGCTTGGGATAGTCGAACCCGTAACCCCGATACTCGTTCTCGTACCAACCGGCGCCGATACCCCAGTCGACGCGTCCTCCGGAGATGACGTCGAGCGTCGAAGTGATCTTGGCCAGCAGCGCCGGATTCCGATAACTGTTGCACCCCACCATCTGGCCGAGGCGCACCCGCGTCGTGCGCTGACTGATGGCGGCGAGCGCCGTCCAGCACTCGAACACCGCCTCCTGCGATGGTCGGGGAACGTTGTGAAAGTGGTCGTACACCCAGATCGAGTCGTAGCCCAACTGCTCGGCGAGCACAGCGATCTCCACCGCCCTTGCCCATTTCTGCTGAGCGTCGGACACCGCCGCCAGTTCCATCTTCCAGCCCTGGGGCATGAACGCCCCGAACATCACCTCGCGTGCAGCATCCATTGCACCGGACCCTACGCACCGCGCTGGCGACCCGACGACATGGCCGAATCGAACACGATTCGTGACCTCCGACACATCGGGTTTACCGTCGCCTCATGCAGATCAGCGTCGCCGAACTCCACGAGGCGATTGCCGCCACGCGCCCCGACCAGGAGTGCCTGGTGTTCCGGGACCGCCGCCTGACCTGGGCAGAGGTGACCGAGCGGACCCGCCGCCTGGCGAACGTGCTGGTCGACGCCGGTCTGGGTTGCCGCACCGAGCGATCGCAGTTGGAGAACTGGGAGTCCGGGCAGGATCACCTGGCCATCTACCTGCACAACGGCAACGAATACCTCGAATGCATGTTGGGTGCCTTCAAGGCCCGGGTGGCTCCCTTCAACGTGAACTACCGGTATGTGGCCGACGAACTGCGTTATCTGTTGCGCGACGCCGGTGCCCGGGCGATCGTGGTGCAGTCGGCGTTCGCTCCGACCCTCGCCGAGGTCCTGCCCGACGTACCGTCACTGCAGGTCATCCTTCAGGTGGCCGATGCGAGCGGTCACGACCTGCTGCCCGGCGCCCAGTGGTACGAGGATGCCCTCGACTCGGCCTCACCGCAGCGGCCGCCCGTCGCATGGTCGCCCGACGACCTCTACATCCTGTACACCGGCGGGACCACCGGTATGCCCAAGGGTGTGCTGTGGCGCAACGGCGACGCCCTGACCGAATGCTTCGGGGCACCGCGTGACGTCACCGACCTCGCCTCGGTCGTCGCTACAGCCTCCGGGACGCTGCGTTCGCTTCCCGCCCCGCCCTTCATGCACGGTGCCGGTCACTGGATCGCTTTTCGCACCTGGACCGACGGTGGGTGCGTGTTCGTGCAGTCCCGACCCGACCGCCTGGATCCCGCCGACATCTGGTCCACCATCGAGCGCGAGCGTGCCAGTTTCCTGCTCATCGTGGGCGACGCGTTCGCACGTCCACTCCTCGACGAGCTCGACACGGCGGCCTACGACCTGTCGAGCCTGTCGGTCGTGCTGTCGGGAGGCGCGCCGCTGTCGGCCCGACTGAAAGCGGAGCTGGCGCAGCAACTTCCGACGACGATGATCGTGGACGGGTTGGGCTCCAGTGAAGCGGGGGGTCAGTTGTCCCTGGTCACGGGCGGCACGGCCACCACGGGCACCTTTCCGCTCGCCCCCTTCAACCACGTCCTGTCGAGTGACCTCGACCGAGTGCTGGCAGCCGGCGACGACGAACTCGGGTGGCTGGCCAAGAGCGGGAACCTGGCACTGGGCTACCTGGGTGACCCCGACAAGACCCGGCACACGTATCCGGTGGTGGACGGGGTGCGCTACGCCGTTCCCGGAGACCGCGCGCGGTTGCTCCACGGTGACGTCGTCGAACTGCACGGGCGGGACTCGGTGACGATCAACTCCGGCGGCGAGAAGATCTTCGCCGAAGAGGTCGAGGCGGCCATCAAGGCGCACCCGGCGGTGTACGACTGCGTCGTGGCCGGTCGACCCAGCGAGCGCTGGGGCGCCGAGGTCGTCGCCATCGTGCGCATCCGGCCGGGCATGCAGGCCGACGACGAGGCGCTGCTGAACGAGGCCGCTTCGCATGTGGCGCGCTACAAGTTGCCCAAGGCCATCGTGCGGGTGGACGAGATCACCCGCTCACCGGCGGGCAAGGCCGATTACCGCTGGGCCGCCCGTCTGGCGGCGACGGCCTGACCCCAAGTCACAGCGGAAGGTCGCCGGTGGCCTTCTTGGTGCTGTTGTGGTCCTTGTAGGCGGCGATCGTGCGCTGTGCGATCCGCATCTGGTGGATTTCGTCGGCGCCGTCGGCGAACCGGCTCCAGCGAGCCTGTTGCAGCATGTGCGCCAGTGGGGTGTCGGTCGAGTAGCCCAGCGCCCCGTGCACCTGGATGGCCCGGTCGATGATGCGCCACAGGCTGTTGGCCACGAAGTGCTTCGCCATCGACACCTCGGCGATGAAGTCGAGGCCGTGCTCGATCTTGTAGGCGGCGTGCAGCACCATGAGCTTGCACTGGTACATCTCCATCGCCGAGTCGGCGATGAGCCACTGGATGCCCTGCTTCTCGGCCAGAACGCTGCCGTGGCTGTACCGCTCGAGCGAGCGGCTGACCATCATGTCGAGTGCGATCTCGGCCTGTCCGATCCAGCGCATGCAGTGGGCCAGTCGCGCCGGGCCCAGCCGGTACTGCCCCAGTAGGTGGCCCTGACCGCGCCCGCCCAGCATGTTCGTCGCCGGAACTCGCAGGTCCTCGATGCGGATCTCGCAATGATTGTGACCGCCCGACATGGTGTGCACGTCGCGCACGATGTTCCAGCCCTCACTGGGCAGGTCGACGATGAAGCAACTGTTCGCAGCCTGTGGCAGGTCGGGGTCGTCCTCGGTACGGGCGATGAGCAGTGCGAACCTCGCCCCCCGAGCACCGGAGATGAACCACTTGTGGCCGTTGATCACCCACTCGTCCCCGTCCTGGTAGGCATGGGTGCGGATGAGCGTCGGGTCACTTCCCGCGACCTCGGGCTCGGTCATTGCGAAGCACGACCGCGCCCGGCCTTCGCACAACGGCCGCAGGTACCGTTCCTTCTGCTCGGGCGTTCCCCAGTGCAGCAGGGTGTGCTGGTTTCCCTCGTCGGGGGCCTGTGCGTTGAGCACGAACGGACCGATGGACACCTTGGCCGCCTCGGCGGACACCGCCGCCATCGCCGTGGGCCCCAGGCCCATGCCACCCCATTCCGGCGGCATGTGGGGTAGCCAGAGACCCCAGTCCTGACGCGCCTGCTGGCGCAGGGCGAGGATCGTCGCCACCACCTGGGACCGGTCGTCCTGGTCGGTCGCATCCCACGCAGGTGCCACGACCGTCTCCATGAACTCCCGCACCTTGAGGCGGATCTCCTCGACCTCGGCCGGGAATGTGAAATCGATCATGGAAACGCTGCCTCCCCCCGACGCACCGTGCGCCGGAGACCATTCTGGCGGGGCCCGGTCGGGGCGATCCAGTCCCCTTCCTCGTAGTCTGCGCTACGTGGAGCGAGCCGCATGGGATCAGGAGTCGTTACCCCAGGGTGAGGACAAGCGCCGCGCCGTACAGGCCATGTTCGACGCCATCGCCCCGCGCTACGACCTCGTCAACCGCATCATGACCTTCCGTCTGGACACCCGGTGGCGACGCCGCGCCGTGCGGCGTCTCGGTCTGGGCGCCGGAAGCCGTGTACTCGACCTCGCGTCGGGCACGGGCGACCTGTGCATCGACCTGGCACGAGCCGGTCTGCGGCCGGTGTCGGTCGACCTGTCCCTGGGCATGCTCCAGGCCGATCGATCCGGCGCTCCTCGCGTACAAGCCGACATCCTGCAACTCCCCGTCCCCGACGCATCGGTGGATGGCGTCACCTGCGGGTTTGCCCTGCGAAACCTGGTCGATCTACCCGCTTTCTTCGGGGAACTGGGACGTGTGGTGCGCCCGGGAGGCCGCATCGCACTGCTCGATGTGGGTGTTCCTCGCAACCCCCTGATCCGGTGGGGAAACGGTCTGTACTTCGGACGTATCGTGCCCCGTATCGGTGGGTGGCTCAGCGACCCCGGCGCCTACCGGTACCTGCCCCGGAGTGTGGCGTACCTACCCAGCCCCGAACAGATGATCAGCGATCTGGAGGCCGCAGGTTTCCGGGAGGTGCGCCACCAACCGTTGTCGGGGGGCCTCACGCAACTGCTGACCGGTACCCGGCTCTGAGCGCGCGACGGTCGATCATGCGAGCCGTCACCCGGCCACTGGAGGCTGACATCACCCTCGACGCCTTCGCTCGCGACGACGGTGTGTTGTTCGTGCGAGACGGCGTCGGACTGGCCGGACGCGGTGTGGCGGCGCGGGTCCCGTTGGACAGCGTGGCCGACACCCTGACCCGCATCGAACACGACGATGCCGTGGGCATCACCGGCTCCGGACCTGTCGCACTGGGCGTGGTGCCGTTCCGGCCCGGCGCACCGACCGAGTTGATCATCCCCTCGGTGGTGATGGGCCGAAGCATCGACGGAACAGCGTGGCTGACTTCGATCGACGGCGCCGTCGGCGACTTGACGCCACCGCCCACGCCACCGCCCACGTCGGCGTCGTTCGACGTGCGCCCCGGTGTCGCCGTCGACACCTATCTGGCTGCGGTCACCGCAGCGCGCGACGCCGCCCGGGCAGGTGACCTGGTGAAGACCGTGATCGCCCGCGACGTGTACGTCGAGAGCGACCGGCCCATCGATGTCCATGCCGTGCTACTGCGCCTGCGAGCCTCGTTCGGGTCCTCGTACCGGTACAGCATCGACGGGTTCGTCGGCGCTTCACCCGAACTACTGGTCGAGGTGCACGACGGTCTGGTGCGCAGCCACCCGCTGGCCGGTACAGCGCCCCGCACCGGCGATCCCGCCACCGATGCCCGCTTGGCGGAGGAACTGATCGCCAGCACCAAGAACCAGGTGGAACACCGGATCGTGATCGACGTCGTCAACGAGACCCTGCTGCCTTGGTGTTCGTACCTGGACTGGGAGCCCGAGCCCCAGATCGTCCCCGTGGCGAACGTGCAGCATCTGGGTACCCGTGTCGAGGGGCCGCTGTCCCGACCATGGCCCCATGTGCTCGATCTGGTGCGGGCGTTGTCGCCGACACCGGCACTGGGTGGTCATCCCCGTGAGGCGGCCCTGGCGCTGATCGACCGTGTCGAGGGCTTCGATCGAGGCCGCTACGGCGGGGCCGTGGGCTGGGTCGACGTGCACGGAAACGGTACGTGGGCGGTGGCGATCCGGTGCGCCGAGTTCAGCGACGACCGCAGGACCGCTCGACTGTTCGCAGGCGGGGGCATCGTGGGGCAGAGCGAGCCCCTGGCCGAACTGGCCGAAACCCAGGCCAAGTTCCAGGCGATGCTGTCGGCGCTCGTACGGCCCTGACGCGCCCCGTCACCGTGGACGGGCCGCCTGATTGGCCTGGTCATGTGCAGCGACGTTGGCGGCTCGGTCGCTGGGCACCCTGATGAGCAGTGGTCCCGGAACCGCGACGGCAGTCGCGAGTTCGTCGGCGGTGGTCACGGTGCGGGCGGGCAGGCCATGTGCCTCGGCCAAGCGCACGAGGTCGGTGCCATGGGGGGTCCCGAACAGCAACTCGAAACGGTCCTCGGCCAGCGTGGTCGCCTGGGGGAGGAAGGAAAAAATGCCACCGCCATCGTTGTCCACGACGACGATCCGCACGTCGAGTCGGCGCCGAGCGAGCGCCGTGAGCGACGACGAGTCGTGCAGCAGTGCCACATCGCCCAACAGCACCGCCGTGGGTGCAGCGGTGGCCCACGCGACGCCCAGGGCGGTCGCCACCACGCCGTCGATGCCGTTGGCGCCCCGGTTCGAGTGGACGGTCACGTGAGCGCAGGTTCCCCCGAACCACTCGACATCACGCACCGGCATGGACGACGCCACCACCACGTTCGAACCACTGGGCAGCGCAGCCATGAGCACACGTGCTGTTGCCGGTTCGTTCAGGGTCGTCTGTTCGGCGCACCAGACGTCGAAAGCGGCCTGGGCGTGGCGTTCGGCGTGCAGCCAACGCGACAGCCAGGGCGTGGCCGACGCACCCCGCCCGGCGACCAACGCTGTCCAGCGTCGCAGCGTGTCGTCCATGTCGGCCACCACCCGCCGGGCGATCCGGTGATCGGGATCGCTGACCGCCGGTACAGCCGACAGGTGGATCTGCGTCGCATCGCTTGCGGCCAACCACTGGTTGGTCACCTTGGAGGCAAGGGGATCGCCGAGGCGCAGCACCACGCGGGGGGTGTGGTCGACGGCGAAGGCCTGCTCGCGCAGCAGGGCATCGAACGCCCTGATCGCTGACGCCAGGCCACCGCAACCACTGCGCGGTTCCACCAGCACCGGCCAACCCAGCGCACTGGCAAGCGCACCCACCGCATCAGGTGCAGCACCGCTACGACCCGCCACGATGATCCCTCGCACCTCACCCGCCAGCACCTCTGCGAGCTCGCTCAGTTCGGCATCGCCCACGACGGGACGACTGCGAGCCGTGGCGGGTGTACGCCCCCCAGCCCGCTGGTAGAGCGTCGGGTCGACGGCACCCACGAGGGGTTCTCGGAAGGGAAGGTTCACCTGCACGGGACCGGGACGAGCTCCCGTCGCTGCCGCCACCACGCGCTCCCCCAGGGACCGCCACGACGACACCGCAGCCGGGTCGGCCACGCCTGGGTCGTGGAACCATCGCAGTGCGGTCCCGAAGAGGCGTTGCTGGTCGATGGTCTGAGCCGCACCGACATCGCGCAGTTCCGGGGGTCGATCGGCGGTGATCACGATCAGGGGGACCGACGACAGGTGCGCTTCGACCACGGCCGCGTGAAAGTGGAGGGTCGCCGTTCCCGAGGTGCACAACGCCAGCGCAGGCCGGCCGGTGGCCACGCCCACCCCGAGGGCCAGGAAGGCGGCCGTGCGCTCGTCATGAGCCACCTGCACGCCGACCTCGGGCCGCTGGGTGAGCGCCAGAGCCATGGGCGTCGAGCGGGATCCGGGCGAGATCACCGCATGCCGCAACCCACGCGTCACCAGGGCATCGACCAGCACTGCGCAGAAGGTCGCCTGGACATCGGCGGGGTGATGCACCGTATGCGTCATCGCCTGACCACACTACGGGTCTACGGTGATGGTCATGCAGGTCGAGATCTGGTCCGATGTGGTGTGCCCGTGGTGTCTGATCGGAAAGCACCGGTTCGACACCGCCTTGACGCAGTTCCGCGACTCACACCCCGAGGCGCCACCCGTCACGGTCGCATACCGCGCCTACCAGCTCGATCCACGCGCACCAGCAGGCAGCACGACCTCGGCCATGGAGGGCTACGCCAGGAAGTTCGGCGGCCCCGAAGCCGCCCAGCGCATCGTGGACCACCTGACGGGGGTCGCCACGGCCGACGGGCTGGAACTGCGCCTCGACCGCGCCCGGCGTGCGAACACACTGCTCGCCCACCGTGTCCTGTGGATGGCCGAGCACGACCCATCTGCCGATCAGGCCCATCTGGCCCAGTTGTTGATGAACGGGTACTTCGTACAGGGCGATGACGTCGGCGACCCCGATCTGGTGGCCCGACTGGCGGGTGAAGCGGGACTCGATGCTGCCGAGGTCCGGCGACGCCTCGACGGCGATGACGGGCGCGCCGAGGTGGCCGAACAGTTGCAGCGCGCCAGCGAACTGGGCATCACAGGGGTCCCGACGTTCGTGTTCAACGGCCAGTGGATGGTACCGGGGGCTCAGGACATCGACACGTTCCTGCGTGTGCTGGAACGTGTGAGCAGTCGATCGTGATCCTGGCCGCCGACATCGACCACGGGGAGGGTGGGGCGACCTCGTCGGCACTCGACTCGGTGTGGCTGCATGGCTTCACCCAGACCGCTCGCTCCTGGGGACCTCTGCTCGATGCACCACCGCTGCGCCGAACCTCGGGTCGGCGCCTGCGGCTAGATCTCCCCGGCCACGGCAGTTCCGCCCTGGCGTCGGGCGACCTGTGGAGCGTCGGACGCGACGTGGTCGACACGGCGACAGCACACGGCATCCAGACCGCCGTTCTGGTCGGCTACTCGCTGGGGGGGCGTACGGCGTTGCACGCGGTGCTGGAACAACCCGAGATGTGGCGGGGTGTCGTGTTGATCGGGGCCTCACCAGGCATTGCCGACATGGCCGCCCGCCGCACCCGACGGGCCGACGACGATCGGCTGGCGGATCACCTGCTCGACATCGGCGTGGCGGCCTTCGTCGACGAGTGGCTGGCGCAACCCCTGTTCGCCCGCCTCCGCCCCACCGATGACGACATCGCCGCCCGCCTACGGAACACAGCGGAGGGTTTGGCCAGCAGCCTGCGCCACTGCGGCACCGGCACCCAGGACGACCTGCGGTGGCGGCTCGGGGAACTGACGATGCCGGCGCTCATCCTCGCCGGCGAGCACGACACCAAGTTCGTGGCCGCCGGTCGCGACCTGGCCGACAACTGGGGTGGTGAAGCAGAGTTCGTCGCCATCGAGCACGCCGGGCATGCTGCGCACCTCGAACGCCCGGCCCAAACCGCTGCGATCATCGGCTCCTGGTGGGCGCGACTCAGGTGAGCCAGCCCCCCAGGAGCAGTCCGAGAGCGAAGCCGCCCCCGGCCACCAGCTGCACCCGTCCGGTCAGTTCGAGCACCGGGATCAGATCCCGCCCGACCGCCCCCTGACGCACTCGACGCCATGCCCTCCACGACAGCGGTGCACCGACCAGTACCAGCAGTGCCGACCACCGCCACCACAGGGCAACGGCCAGGGCGACGACCAGTGCCACCAACAGCAACGCCCCGTAGAGCCACCGGGTCGCGCCGTCACCGAAACGGACGGCGAGGGTCCTCTTGCCAACGTCGGCGTCGGTGGGTCGGTCGCGAAGGTTGTTGACCACCAGCAGGGCACAGGCCCAGCACCCGACCGGGACCGCCGCCACCAGGGGCCACCCGGTCCAGCGGTCCAGCACGACGTAGGTGGTACCGGCCGTGGCCACCAGACCGAAGAACACGAAGACGAACACCTCTCCAAGGCCCAGATAGCCGTAGGGCCGTGGTCCGCCCGTATAGGTCCAACCGGCCACGAGGGCCGATGCACCGACCACCAGCAACCACCAGGTCGTCATGGACGCCAGGAGCAGACCGACAGCCCCCGCTGCGCCGAAGGCCGCCATTGCCGCCCGCTTCACCGAGGCCGGCGAGGCCGAGCCCGAGGCGACCAGACGCAGGGGGCCCACTCTCACGTCGTCGGTGCCACGCACCCCGTCGGAATAGTCGTTGGCGTAGTTCACCCCGACCTGGAGCGCCAGGCTGACCGCCAGTGCCAGGAGTGCACGTCCCATGGCGGCGTCCGACGAACCTGCGGCGCAGGCGGCACCTACAGCCACCGGGACCACCGCCGCCGGAAGCGTCCGGGGGCGGGCACCCACCCACCATCGTCGCGGACCGGTGACGGGGGAAGAACGCATCACCTCCCAGTCTGGCGTGCCGTGCCACACCGATCGGGCATCATGGGTGTCCGGATACGAGGAGGTCGACGATGAGCAGCGAGTTGTGGCGGCGCGGGGCGTTGGAACTGGCGGACATGATCAGGTCGGGCGAGGTCTCCGCCCGTGAGGTCGTCGACGCTCACCTGGCCCGACTCACCGACGTCAATCCCCACCTGAACGCCGTCGTGCGGGTGCTCGCCGACGAGGCCCGTCAGGCTGCCGGGCGAGCCGACGCCCAACAGCGAGCGGGCGAGGCGCTGGGACCACTCCACGGCGTGCCCTTCACCGTCAAGGAGAACATCGACCTGGCGGGCACTCCAACCACATCGGGCATCGCCATCCTCGCCGATGCGATCGCTCCCGTCGATGCTCCGGTCGTCGAGCGCATGCGAGCGGCAGGAGCCATTCCCATCGGCCGCACGAACCTGCCCGACCTCGGCCTGAGGGTCACCACCGAATCGTCACTTCACGGTGTCACCCGCAACCCGTGGAACCCCCAGCGCACCGCTGGCGGCTCCAGTGGCGGCGAGGGTGCAGCCATCGCCTCGGGCATCAGCCCGTTGGGCCTGGGCAACGATCTGGGGGGCTCGTTGCGCAATCCGGCGCACTGCTGCGGCATCGCATCCATCAAACCCACGGGCGGCGTCGTACCGGCCGCCACCTGCGTGCCGCCCGAGAATCCTGCGCTGTCGTTCCAGATCATGGCGGTCGAGGGGGTCATGGCGCGCCGCGTCGCCGACGTTCGGGCGGGTCTGCTCGCCGTGGCCGGCCGCCACCGGCGCGATCCGCTCAGCGCTCCCCTGCACCTGACGGTGCGCCACGGCGGGTCCGCACCGTGGCGGGTGGCCGTGCTCGCCGAACCTCCGGGCGGGTCGACGCACCCGGGAATCGCCGCCGCCGTCCGCCGGGCCGCCGCCGCCCTGGCCGATGCCGGGCACCGGGTCGCGGACGCCACCCCACCCGACTACGAACGCAGCCTGGTCATGTGGCGCGAGGTGCTGTCCGCCGATCTTCGACTCCAGCGTCCACTGCTGGACCTGGTCATGGGCGACGATGCGCGGGCCTTCCTCGACGCCACCGATGCCGCCACACCACCGACCGACCTGGCGACGTGGGCCGATCATCTGACCCAGCGCATCGGTCTCGCACGGGCCTGGTCGGCGTGGTTCGCCGACATCGACGTGCTGCTGTGCCCCACGTGGACCCAACCGCCCTTCGAGACCCGTGCCGACGTGCTGTCTCCCCAGGGCGCGCTCGACACCTTGGAACTCATGCGGCCGGTGTTGCCTCCCAATCTGCTGTCGCTGCCGGCGGCGGTCGTACCGGCCGGGTTCGCCGACGGGCTTCCCGTCGGTGTGCAGGTGATCGGGGACCGCTTCGACGACCTCACCTGCCTGGCCGTCGCCGAGATCATCGAGCAGCATCTGGGCGTGATCACCCCGATCGATCCCGTGCACGCCGTGTCGTGACCAACCGTCTGGTCGCCCTCGACCTTCCTGGCGGCGAGGCGTTCGTCAGCGCGCTGCGCACCGTCTGGGAGCGCGGCGACGCCGTACTGCCCCTGGACCAACGACTGCCCGCTTCCGCACGCGCACAGTTGCTCTCGTCGCTGGCCCCCACCCATCTGTGGGGCCCCGACGGCCAGCAACGCCCCCTCCCGGGCGGGTACGAGGTCCGAACGGGTGACGCCCTGGTCGTCGCCACGTCCGGTTCGACGGGCGCGCCACGTGGCGTGGTGCTCACACACGCAGCCGTGGCGTCGTCAGCCGAGGCGTCGACCGCCACGCTGCACGTCACCGACGACGATCACTGGCTGGCGTGCCTCCCCCTCTCCCATGTCGGTGGCCTGTCGGTCGTCACCCGTGCACTTCATTCGGGGAATCGCCTGACCGTGCTCCCCCACGCAGATCCGTTGGCCATAGCGGCCTCTACCCGCGGCGCCGCTCCCGTCACGCTGGTCTCGCTGGTACCGACACTGTTGCAACGGGTCGACGTCGGCCGATTCCGCAAGGTGCTGCTGGGGGGCAGTCGACCCCCAGCCGATCGGCCGCCCCACGTCATCGCCACCTACGGCATGACCGAAACGGGCTCGGGCGTCGTGTACGACGGCTGGGCTCTACCGGGCGTCGAACTGCGCGTCGACCACTTCGGGGTCATCCACGTGCGCGGCCCCATGCTCATGCGCTGCTACCGGGACGGCACCGTGCCCCTCGACCCGGACGGCTGGCTGCGCACCGGTGACATCGGCGGTTTCGAACCCGATGGCCGCCTTCGCGTCCAGGGCCGAGAGGGCGACCTGATCATCACCGGGGGCGAGAACGTGTGGCCCGATCCTGTGGAGGCGATCCTGGCGACGCATCCCCTGGTGGCCGAGGTGGCGGTGGCGGGAACATCCGATGCCGAATGGGGGCAGATCGTCACAGCCTGGGTGGTGCCCGCCGATGGTGGGACCCCGCCCACGCTGGAGGTTCTGCGGCAGCACGTGAGCGAGCACCTTCCGGCGTTCTGCGCCCCACGACGGCTCGAACTGGTCGACGCCCTGCCGCGCACGGCACTGGGCAAGATTCGCCGGTCGGCGTTGACGGCCCCTGGCTAAGGTCCCGGTATGCAACGCCTCGCCGAACGTGTCGCCGTCATCACCGGAGCCGCAGCCGGGATCGGCCTCGCCATCTCCCGCCGCTTCGTGGCCGAGGGCGCCCGAGTGGTC
>Ga0169931_10001247_pt1 | contig 42181 bp, 30 predicted proteins | sample Kivu_15m_20L_FD_129675 | JGI IMG/M metagenome (GOLD analysis project Ga0169931, IMG submission 129675) | Freshwater microbial communities from Lake Kivu, Western Province, Rwanda to study Microbial Dark Matter (Phase II) - Kivu_15m_20L... | ecosystem: Environmental > Aquatic > Freshwater > Lake... | reverse complement strand
CCCAGACCACCCAGACCACCCAGACCACCCAGACCGCCGAGGTTGCCCAGGTTTCCGAGTGGGTTGTTGCCATTATTCCCGCGTAGCTGGTTCGCCAGTCCACCCAGGTTACCCAGGTTGCCAAGGCCACCGCCGAGCCCCTGCTGAATGCCACTGATGAACGGGATGTTCTCGCCTACGATGATTTCGGCCTCCTCGTTATCCATCGTGAGGATATGAGGCGTCGACAGCACGTTCACGTCGTTGTCGGTCTGCATGGCCTGCAGAATGGCGCCAAATGACGGAATACCAATGCCTAGCGCGTTCTCGGAGCCATCGATGGTGGGGCCGCGCAAGCCCACTGCCATGCCCATGAGGGACGTGGGGTTGAGCGTCAGAGACGAGAGTGAACCGAGTCGGGTGGCGCCAAACAGAGGAGATTGTTCGCCCTGAATCTCGGGTAGGGCGCCACCGTTGAAGGCAAGGCCGAACTGATTGGTTCGGTTGATGTTCACTTCCATGATGACGGCTTCCACGTAGACCTGCTGCCTGCGGCGGTCCAGCTGTCGCACGACATTCTGCAGGGCAAGGAAGTCACGCAGTGACGCGACGACGACCAGGGAGTTGGTGGACTCGTCCGCAGTGATCGAGATATTGCCCGAGAACGTGGCGCTCACTGGCCCAACGGGCGTTTCGGCAGCCCCGTCGACGACCTGCTGCCCAGCGTTCGCTTCCTCTCGCATCTGCTCCACAGACTGCGTGAGCGACTGAAGCGTTGAGGCCAACTCGGTAGCGTCGGCGTTCTCCAGATGCATCACATGTACCTGCCCTTCGCCCGGAATCGGCACGTCCAGCTGTTCGATGATGGTGACGATCTGGCTGAAAGAACGCTCGTTGGCGATGATGATCAGCTGGTTGGTGCGAGAGTCCGAGATGATTTGGGAGACCTGTACCGAGCCCGGGCCAACGCTCTCGACCGCGGCCGGCGTCTCGGCAGCCTGCGCCGCCTCGTCGTTGCTCCGGCGTCGGCGGGGCGTTGCCTCCTGTTGAACGGGCGCACCGTCCTCCTCAGCCGGAAAGATCTCCAGCAACACGGACGACAGCTCCTCGGCGTCGGCGTAACGCACCTGATACATGTTGATCTGTTCCTGGCCGCTCGGCACATCCAGACGGTTCAGGACATCGAGCAGGCGGCGCAGGTTCAGGCCCGACTCGGTGATGATCAGGGTGTTGGTCGGGGTGTAGGTGACAATTTGTGCGGCGTCTGTCTTGAGCGCATCCAGAACGGGCTGCACCACGTCGAGCGCGACATGCCGCAGCTGATGGATGTGGGTGACCATGCGGTCGTCGTTCGGGATCTCACCCACCGTGTCGGTCGGGTCCAACGCCTGACGAGACGCGGTCGTGCTCTCCACGATCTTCAGGAATCGACCAAATGGCACCACCGTCAGACCGTTCATGTTCAGGGCGGCGTAGAACGCGCGTTCTGCCTCGGCGATGGTGACGGGCTCGGGTGAGATGATGGTAATCTTTTTCGAGGCGCTGATCGTATCCGCGATGATGAAGTTTTCGCCTGTCAGCGCTGAAATCCACATCACGACATCGGCCAGCTCGGCCTGATTGAAGTCGATCTGCACCCGTGTGTTCGCCGGAGGGTTGAAGGGATCGAAGGCCTCCTCGAAATTCGGTTGCTGCGGCTCCAGCTCCAGCTCGGCCGGCGTTATCACGCGTGGTCCAGAGCCGAGGCCACCCGGGGTTGGCTCGGGCGGGGTGGGCTCCGCAGCGGGTGGTTCATTGCCACCGGGCGAAGGCTCGCCCGTCGGAGCGACCGGTTCCGAGGGAGCCGGGTTCCCGTCTCCGGGTTCAGCAGGCTCTGCGTCAGACGGCTCTTCCTGTCCCACCGAGGGCTCGGCTGGCTGCGTGGGCAGCGGTCGACGGTTGATGACACCGGGCCGCGAGGTGGCAGGCGCACCCTGATTTCCCGGAGATGAAGGGTCGTCGGGTGGCGGCTCCTGACCCTGCACAGCGGTCAAGGGGGCAGCGGTGACGCAAAGTCCGGCCAGAAGGCCGATCATCAGATGGCGTACACGAGTGCAAGGCACGATAGGACCTTCTGGAGTAACAGGGCAGAGCGTGTCGAAGCAGAGAGACGGGGTGCGAGGCACTAGCTGTGCCCGGATCGCTTTGCAACGAAACTTGTCGTTGCGTTACGCTTTCGCGGACGTCGCGTCCAGTTTCTGAAGCATGGAACGTGCCAGTTTAGAGCATAAATCAGGTGCCTGAAATACAACAGGTTTCCCGCCGCCCGTTATGGAAACAGGAGTCAGGATTGCCAGATTGACACTCGGGGCGTCTTCGCGGGGGGACCGTGTGTCATATTGGCAAACGGATTTGCGTGAGCTCGTTATTCCAGCGCGTAGCGCAACGCGACCTGACGACCGTTGCGATAGACGACCAGTGTAATCGAGGGGGACTCGCGGAGTGCCCGCGCGGCCGCAGCGCCTCGTTGTGGAGCATCAAGCGGAATCCCGTTGACCGACAAAAGCACGTCTTCATCGCGCACACCGACCCGCGACAGCAGGCCGCCAACGCCGTGCAGCTGAATACCGAGCGGGGTTCCATCATCCGATTCATAGGGGGTCACCCGACGAACGAGGCTGCGAACCAGACTGCGGTCGCGCGCGACTTCCTCGGCGAGCGCCCTGGGAATGTGATAGAGGCCATCGTCATCACGCACCACCTCCCGTCGGATTCGGCCGGCGAGCGTGCGGTCCTGGTCTGACAGCGGCGGGGTAGATGTTCCTCGTGCCGAGCCTTCATCCGGGGAGGGAGTTGGGGCTTCGTGTGGTGCGGGGGCCGAGGCAGCCTCGGTTCGAGTCCGGCGCTGGGTCTGACGGGTGCGCGGTGCGGGACGGTCCGCGTTCGGTTCGCGGCGGTTGTCTGACTGGGCCGCGGCGCTTGAGGCTTCTGCCGCCCTGCCTTCTTCTTCGGGCTGCTGCGCGGGCTCAGCGAAAAGATGTGCCGGCATGCTGCGGCGCTGGTGCGTTGAGGTGGCGTCACCTGAATCAGGGTGCAGCCAGACGGACGTAGGGATGCACCAGACCACAACCATCATGAGCAAATTGGCGGCGGCTCCCCCGGTTAGCACGCCCGCGAGACCGATGCCGACATAGCGAATCATGTCGGCCGTGGGGGTTACTGGATGTTGTAGCGAATGGTGCGTTCGCGGCCGTTTCGCAGAACGGTGACCGTGACGCTGGTCTCGTTCATCATGCTCTCGTACATGCCGGCGGCCTGCTGAGGGGTGGTAATCGGCTGGCCGTTCACCGAGGTGAGCACGTCGTTATTCCGAATGCCAATGCGGGCAAACATGGAGTTGGAGTTGATGCCGCTGAGCTGCAGGCCGGAGGGTTGTCCGTTGACGTAGTGCGGCGCCACCTGCGGGGCCTGCTGTCGAAGGAGGGACTCGTTGCGGGCGACCTCCTGAATGAGGTCGCGCGGCATGGTGTAGCCGCCGTCGTCTCCGCGGACGATGTCGGTCATAATGCGTTGTTCGACGGTTCGGTTTGCTGCGGGTGGCGGGGTGGCGGCACTGGCTGCTGCGGCGCCGGCGGTGGCGGGGTTCTCGCCGATCTGAGCCTGCGAGCGACCGGATGTTCCGGCGGTTGCCTGCTGTGCGGCCAGGCGTGCAGCGCGATCGCCGGTGCGGATGCACTCGTTGCGGCCGTTGCGGGTGATGTCGACGCGATGCCGGGTGACGTTTGTCACGGTGGCCTCCGTCAGCAGCACGGTCCCGGTGGCGGCGAACATGGTTCGGTTCGTGGCGGGGTTCCTGAAGACGGCGATGGTGTATTCCGGGTTGTTCGGGGACACCATGGTACCGACGAGGTTGAGGGCGATGTCGCTCTCGACGCATCGGCCGTCAGCGGCTTCGGGTGCGGTCTCTTCGACGGCCTGCGGCGCAGGCTCGCAGATGCCGGTGGTGGGGTTACAGATTTCCCCTTCACTGCATTCCACGTCGGCGCACCGGTTATCGGCCTGCGCTGGCATTTCGGCTCGGCCGAACAACTCCAGTGGGAGGTCGCGCGCTCCCCGGGAGCGGTCTTCGTCCTCGTCGTCACGAAGGTCACCCGGTTCGGGGACGGTGAGCGTAAAGGGGACGAGGAACGAAGCGATGACGCCGTTGGTGGCGCCCGCAAGAAGCAGGGCGACGGCGACCACAAAGGCCGCCTGAAACCAGCGGAAGTGCGTCTTGAAGAACTTGTCCATCGTTTGACCGGAACAGGAAGCGTAGGCGCAGTTGGGTAGAGGTGTGGGCGTCTTCTGTCAATTCCTGTCCAGCCCGTGGCCAGAAGGAGGGCGTGGACCTCACGGGGGGTCGCCCTCGTCCTCGACGGGGCCGCCCGCATCGAACTCTTCGAGTTTCCGGTAGATGGTTCGGCGTCCGACGCCCAGAAGCGAGGCTGCCAGCGCCTTGTCGCCACCCGTGTGTTCGAGTGTGGCCAGGATGAGCCGTCGCTCGACATCAGCCAGTGGAGTTCCAACGGCTACCGTGAGGGTGGGGGGAGCACCCGAGGCGGGGCCAAGTTGTCCGGGCAGGTCATCGAGATCAATAATGCCGTCGGCATCGAGCACGACGGCACGCTCGATGACATTCTGCAGCTCTCGAACGTTCCCGGGCCAGTGCCAGCTTTCCAGCCCACGCCGTACCGCTGGCGAGAGCGCGGGCGGCGTGCGGCCATTGGACATGGCGAAGTGGGTGACAAAGTGCTGTGCCAGGAGCTCGATATCTTCACGTCGTTCACGGAGCGGTGGGAGCATGACCGGGATGACGTGAAGGCGATAGAAGAGGTCTTCGCGGAACTTTCCGTCGCGCACCAGCTGGGCGAGGTCACGATGGGTGGCGGCAACGATGCGGACGTCCACCCGGATGGTGGAGTTGGAGCCGAGGCGTTGCACCTCGCCTTCCTGCAACACGCGGAGCAGCTTGACCTGGACGGACGGGGGTAACTCGCCGATTTCGTCCAGGAAGAGGGTGCCGGTGTCGGCGGTCTCGAAGCGACCGGGTTTTCGTCGCGTGGCGCCGGTAAAGGCGCCGGGCTCGTGACCAAAGAGCTCGGACTCGATGATGGACTCGGGCAGTGCAGCGCAGTGAAGCGCCACAAAGGGTTTGTCGTGTCGAGCAGAGCGAGCGTGAATATACCGGGCCACCAGCTCTTTGCCGGTTCCGGATTCGCCGTGCACAAGGACGGTGGCGTCGCTGGCGGCCGCCTGTTCTGCGAGCCGCAACGAGCGCCGAAAGGATGCGGCGGCGCCGATCATGCCACCGCCTTCAACGACCCGTTGAAGGCGATTTCGCAGGTCTTCGTTCTCCCGAAGCAGGGTTCGTCGTTCGAGGCTTCGCTCCACGGCCCGAATCAGGTTGGCGCGCTTGATGGGCTTGGCGAGAAAGTCGTGTGCTCCACTTCGCATGGCTTCGACTGCGCGTTCGACGGTGCCGAAGGCGGTCATCAGAATCACGTCCACGGGCAGGTGGAGGTGTCGGATGGAGCGGAGCAGGTCAATCCCGGTCTGCCCGGGCATGACGAGGTCGGTCAGTACGACGTCGAACGCCTGCTGCCGAAGTTCTTGCAGGGCGTCGTGTACCTGATGGACGACGACGGAGTCGAAGCCCTCGCGCGCCAGCAGTCGGGCCAGTGTGGCGGCGTGTTCGTGCTCGTCGTCCACGACAAGAACGCGCGCCCGCTGCTGAAGTATGGAGGTCATGGGGGCTGGCGCAGGGTGCGAAGGTTTGCTTGTGGACAAGCCAAAGTAGCGGTAGGATATTCCCTTAGCTTCAGATGACCAGCGTCACGGGCGTACACGCTATCATGCCACGCATTACCTTTACTGACTCAGACGGTACAAGACGGACCGTCACTTTTGAGAACAAGCTCTCGATCGGTCGTCATCCCGATCAGGACATTCAGATACTGGAGCGTGTCGTCTCGAAAGAACATGCTGTCATTGAGCGGCTGGGTAACTCGATTAACGCCTACGTGCTGTTCGATGTGGGGAGCCGTAACGGGACACTGCTGAATGGTGCCGTGGTTACGGATCGCGTGCGGGTGTACGACGGTGACCGGGTGACCATCGGAGCAACGGAGCTGACGTTCCGTGCGGATTCGAGGGTGACGAGCAGCAACACCGGCACACGCGTCAAGATTACGGATCCGGACGAGGAGTCGGCCGTACAGAAAAGGCTGAAAGAGACAAACAACAACCATTTTCCGCCCGCTGAACAGGTGGCGACGCTGGAGCAGCTGAAAGCGGACTACGAGAAGCTTCGCATCGCCAATGAGCTGAATCGGGCGCTCTCTCTGGAGTTCGACCTCGAGAATCTGTTGAACCGGATTCTGCAGAAGGCCTTCGAGATGTTTGCGGCCGACCGGGGCGCAATCATGCTCGTGGACCCCGAGAGTGGCGAAGCTGTGCCTGCCGCCACCCGGGAGCGTTATCCGGACCCGCTGCGTCGTGATATCCCGATATCGCGTTCGATTCTCAATGAGGTCCTCACCGAGAAAGCGGCCCTGCTGTCGACCAACGCGCAGCTTGACTCTCGTTTCTCGAAAGCCAAGTCGGTCATCATGCACAGCGTGAAGGCGACCATGTCAGTGCCGCTGATGTACCGCGACCGTCTTCTTGGGGTGATTCACCTGGAATCTCAGCTCACGAGTGGCGCGTTCACCGAAAAGGACCTGCAGCTGCTCAACGGGTTCGCCAATCAGGCTGCGATCGCCATCGAACACTCTCGTCTGGTGGATCGGGTTCGGCAGGACGCGCTGGTGCGCGAGCAGCTGGGGCGTCTGCTGCCGCAGGAGCTCGTCGATGAGGTCATCGCCGGTCGGGTGGACATCAAGAAAGGCGGAGACATGCGATATGTCTCTGTTTTGTTTGCGGATATTCGAGGCTTCACGAGCATGTGTGAGCGTCAGCCCCCGCAGACGGTGGTCACGATGCTCAACGAGTATTTCGAGATCATGGTGGACGTGATCTTCAAGCATGGCGGCACGCTCGATAAATTCGTGGGTGACGAGATTATGGCCGTCTGGGGCGCTCCCATTGCCGTGGAGAACCACGCCGAGCGCGCTGTCATGGCCGCTATTGAGATGCAGTCCGCCTTGCGCGCCTTCAACGAAGAGCGCCTGCTGCGAAGGCTGGAACCGCTGGGCGTCGGCATTGGCGTAAACACGGGCGAGGTAGTCGCGGGTTACATGGGCTCGAATCGCGCCATGGACTACACCATCGTCGGTGACGTCGTGAATACGGGCTCCCGCCTGTGCTCGGCTGCCTCTACTGGCGAAATCATCGTCTCACCCGACGTTGTGGCTGCAACCCCGGGCAAGTTCAGGACCGAAGAGCTCCCCGCCCGCACGTTGAAAGGAAAACGAGAGCCGGTGGTGTTGTACCGGGTGATTGATCGGGCCGTGTAGGTCGGCGCGTTACGCCGCGGTCAGCCATGCAACGACTCCGGACTGCGTTCTGGCGCCCTGCAAAGCGCTGGCATTAGCTGTCGAAGATTGCGGGTCGGTGCGCTATACAACCGCGCACTGCCCGTGCTATGCACCGCGAGGCGTTGGTTTATTGTTATTGGGTTTCACACATGAGCGCTCAGTCCGGTGACCGATATCAGATCCTTGAACGCCTCGATGCCGGAGGCATGGCCGAGGTATTCAAAGCGGTCGCGGTTAGCCTGGAAGGGTTCGAAAAGCCGGTCGCCATCAAAAGGGTGCTGCCGCAGCTGTCCGCCAACGATGGTTTCATTCGGATGTTTCTGGATGAAGCCCGACTGTCGCTTTATCTGAGTCACACCAACATCGTGTCCGTTTTCGATGTGGTGCAGACAGACGATGTGTATTTCATCGTGATGGAATACATTGAGGGCGCCAACCTGAAGCGCGTTGTTGAAGCCGCACGCCTGCGGCAAGGGCCGCTACCGGTTCCCATTGCCGTGTACATCGCGGTGCAGGTCTGTCAGGGACTGGATTACGCACACAACAGGACGGACCCGCGGGGGCGCGACCTGAACATTGTGCACCGTGACGTGAGCCCGCCGAATGTCCTCCTGTCGTGGACCGGCGAGGTAAAGCTGACCGACTTTGGGCTTGCCAAGGCAGCCTCTCAGGTCTCGGTGACCGACCCCGGAGTGGTCAAAGGCAAATTCGGCTACCTGTCCCCCGAGGCCGCGCTGGGCGAGGCAGTGGACCGCCGCACCGACGTTTTTGCTGCCGGTATCGTGCTCTGGGAGATGTTGGCAGGGCGGCGTTTGTTTCAGGGCAATGCCGACTGGGACACCCTTCAGCTCGTTCGGAAAGCCGAGATCCCATCGTTGCGCGCGCTGAACCCTTCGGTGCCGGTCGAGCTGGAAGAGGTGATTCGCCGTGCGCTGGCTCGTGACCCGAACGAGCGCTTTCAGAGCGCCGAGGAGTTGGGTCGGCGGTTGAGCGGCTACCTGTCGTCCACGGCTTCGGTGGTGACCGCCTACGATGTGGCGGCCTATCTGAAGGCGGTGTTGAGTGAGCCGAGCGGTCCCCGTGACAAGACCACCAGCGCCATGCTGACGCAGGCCATTCAGCTCGAGCTGAATCGCGTCGCACCCGTCGGTTTCGACTCGTCGGCCGGGGGAGACGCCAGTCAGAAAGAGGATCCGCGCAACTGGGAGGGGTTTGGGTTCGACGACGCTGATGAAGCGGCGGCGATCACCCAGACAGTAACCTCGTATGCGTCTCGAAAGGGGGCAAGCGAAGAAGACAGCGTCGTCATTCCGCTCTCGATGGTACGTCCAGGGCAGCGGTCGGATGGTATGAGTACACGTCCCCACGTGGCGGTAACAGCGACTTCGGACGGTCAGCGTGAGGTGTTGCCGTCGCTGCATGGCCCAAAGCCGGTCCGCTCGCAAGCAGCTTCTCTGGCGAACGAGCTGCGGTCGGATGCGCCCGGGCCAGCGCCGACCGCTACATCAGGGCCGGTTGTACCGCCTGTGTCGCCCTCCGAGGCACCGGGGACGGCACAAGACGTCTCGGCTTCCGCTCCGGCTTCTGTAGCCTCGGGCGCTCCCCGGCTGCCAATACCGGTCGTGCTGGGAATCGCCTTGCCGGTAGTGGCTCTTGTTCTGGCGATCGTGTACGTGCTGGTTATGTCGTGAGTTCACGTATTTAGCCGGGTGGGTCGCATGTTGAAAAATCCGATTCATCGAACGCTCGTGATGGTTTTGGCTGGCGGTCGCGGAGCTCGCCTGATGCCGCTTACTGTCGACCGGGCAAAGCCGGCAGTACCCTTTGGCGGGCGCTATCGGCTCATCGACTTCGTGCTTTCGAACCTGGTCAACTCCGGGCTTTTCCAGATCGTCGTCCTGACGCAGTACATGAGCCAGTCGTTGACTCGGCACCTGTCGCGTGCGTGGCGTCTGTCCCGGGCGCTCGACCAGTTTGTGGAGCCCGTTCCTGCCCAGCAACGCACTGGGCTGGACTGGTATAAAGGGTCGGCTGACGCCATTTTTCAGAATCTCAACGTTATCGATGATGAATCACCCGAGCATGTCGCTGTCTTTGGTGCCGACCACATCTACAAGATGAACGTTGCGCACATGCTGGATGAGCACGTCGCGTCGGGGGCGGAGATGACTATCGCCGCCATCCCGGTGCCGATTAGTGAGGCCAACCAGTTCGGAATCATTGAGGTGGATGCGCTGGGTCGCATGATTGGTTTTGATGAGAAGCCCCGCCAGCCCAGGGCGATGCCGGGTCGTCCTGACATGGCGCTGGCCAGCATGGGCAACTACATTTTTCGCCGCAAGGTGCTGGTGGATCGCATCGTCGAGGACGCCCATCGTGAAGACACGACGCACGACTTCGGAAAGGACGTCATCCCTCGCATGCTCGCCGAGGGCTCGCATATTCAGGTCTACGACTTCAGCCAGAATCCGGTGCCCGGAATGTCGTTGGCCGAGCGTGGCTACTGGCGCGACGTGGGCACGATCGACAGCTATTATCAGGCGTCCATGGATCTGATCGCGGTGTCGCCGGTCATGAATCTTTATAACCGCGACTGGCCGATTCGAACGGACTTCCGCAATCATCCTCCCGCGAAGTTTGTTCATGCGGATCTGGACCGGGTGGGTATGGCCACGGAGTCGCTGGTGTGCGAGGGCTGCATCATCTCTGGCGGTCAAATCTCGAAATCGCTCCTCTCTCCAATGGTGCGCGTGAACTCGTTCTCGACGGTCGAGGGATGCATTCTGCTGGACGGTGTGAACATCGGGCGGCGCGTGGTGGTGAAGAACGCGATTATCGACAAGGGAGTAGAGGTTCCTCCGGGTACATGGATAGGAGTGGACCCTGTTGCTGACGCGGCGCGAGGCTTTACGGTAACGGATTCAGGGCTCGTGGTGGTGCCCAAAGGTACTAATTTTCGATGAGTAGAGCAGGAATGAGCGCAACGGAGGAAGAAGCATTCCGGGTCGCATTTTTGTGGCATATGCATCAGCCGTTTTACGGATGGCCTGGGCGCTCGCACCTGATGCTGCCCTGGGTGCGCCTGCATGCAGCCAAATCGTATAGCGACATGGCATGGATGCTGGAGCGGCATCCAGACGTGCGCATGACGGTCAATTTCTCAGGGGTGCTGGTTCGGCAGATTCGCATGTACGCGGAGTCGGATGTCCGGGATGATTTCTGGTTTCTGACGCTCGCAAATCCGGACGAGCTGAGTGAGTTCGATCGGGAGTTCATGGTGCAGCAGTTCTTCTCGTGCCACTGGGATCGGTTGGTGCGGCCGCACGAACGATTCGCCGAGCTATTGCGCCTGAGGCAATCTGGAGGCTGGCGAGCGTTTGGTCGGCAGGAGCTGGTCGACCTGCAGGTGCTCTTCAATCTTCAGTGGTGTGGACAATGGATGCGAAGCGCCATTCCAGCCATCGCTGCGCTGGTAGCAAGGCGGCGAAACTACCGCGACGAAGACCGTCAGGTGGTTCTGGATGCTCAGCTTCATGTTCTGCGTGGGCTTGGGCGGCGGTGGCAAGCGCTGGTGGAGCGGGGTCAGGTCGAGGTGTCGACCACACCGATGTACCATCCGATACTGCCACTCATTCTGGACAGTGACATCGCCCGCCGCTGTCTTCCTGACCATCCGTTGCCGCAACGCTTCGTCGGGGGTGGCGATGCTGATCTGCACGTCTCTCGCGCTCTTCGCGAGGTCGAGGACTGGATTGGCGTGCGTCCGGTGGGCATGTGGCCGGCTGAAGGTTCCGTTGCGCCCGAAGTGATCCCGGTATTTGCGCGACACGGCGTGCGCTGGATTGCGTCAGACGAGGAGGTGCTGGCTCGCTCGCTTCACGACGCCGTCAGCGGCCCACCGCATCTGCGAGGGTGGTTGGCAGAGAGTCCCGATGGACGTGTCGCTCTGGTGTTTCGGGATCACTCGATCAGCGACGCGGTGGGGTTTTCTTACGCGCAGCGCCCCGCATCGGACGCCGCCCACGACTTTGTGCTGCGTATTCAGGAGCGTCAGATCGCCTCTGGCAACGGGCGAGGTGGCGGTCTGGCCGTGATTCTCGATGGAGAAAACCCCTGGGAAGCCTACCCCGATGACGGTATTCCGTTTCTGGACGCGCTTTACAGCGAGCTGCGCAGGTCCTCCTGGTGCCGCACAGCGACCATGGGCGAGATAGCGGCGAGCGCCGGCGATATGCTGCAGCACCTGCACAGCGGCTCCTGGATAAACGCTGACTTCCGGATCTGGATCGGTGTGGAAGCGAAAAACCGGGGATGGGACCTTCTGGTGCTCACGCGTGAGCTGGTACGGCAACGAGAGTCGCAAGGTGAGGTATTGCCCGAGGCTGCCCGCGAGGCGATCATGATGGCAGAGGGGTCGGACTGGTTCTGGTGGTATGGGGACGATTTCGAGAGTCAGAACGACGCGCAGTTTGATCAGCTCTTTCGGGCGCAATGTGGGATCGTCTGGGAGCTGTTGGGCGAGCCTCTGCCAGCATTGGCGCGGGCGCCTGATGCTTCCCTGGTCGCCCAGTCGCATGAACTTCTGTTGCCAACGCGCACCATACAGCCGCGGATTGATGGTCGGGTGAGCGACTTCTACGAGTGGCACGGCGCGGGTGTTTATTACCCCAGGTCGGGCAGTGGTGCGATGTATCGGGCGCATCGCCTCTTGCAGCGATTGCTGTATGGTTACGATGAAGCCACGCTGTGGTTGCGTCTGGATTCGGATTCCCGAGAGGGTCCAGTCGAATCCGTCGAGCTTTCTGCGTGGTCGCCCCGGGGCGAACTTTGCGGCACATGTGCGTTCCTTCGCGGGCAGCCAGTCGCAGAGGGATACGCGGACCGGCCTTTTGCGGCGTGTGAGGACATCGTCGAGATCGGCGTTCCCTGGCGCTGGCTTGGCGCGTCGTCCGGCGATACCATTGAGCTCGTCGTCATTGTTTCGGGCGCGTCGTCCGTATCCGAGCGATTGCCTGCACAGGGCCGCCTTCAGCTGCGGCTGGGCGAACGGTCGTGGACAGACTGGATTGTTTGACCCCGCCCGTGATTCGCAGTGACCGATTCAGGGAACGGTCAGGTAGTCGACGTACTCTCCGTGGGTCAGGCAGTGCGCCCATACGCGCACCACGTCACCCGACTGTACGTCGGCCGGCAGCGCCGCCAGATAAATGGTGTCTTTGCCGGCATTGGCGGTGATGTCGCCTCCGCCGAACACGGCATACGCGCCGTTGTCCGACTCGGTCGTGCCCGGCCATTCGGAATAGCCGCTCTCGACCTCTTCTGCGTCTTCTGCCGTCGCCTTGCGAATGCGAATCCAGTTGTACCAGTGACCCTCGAAGTTGTTGGCCTCGGAGCGAACTGCGTTTGGATGCTGCGCGTGGCCCACCGCCGGGTTGCCCCACATGATCGCGAGAAAGCCGTCTGGGACGGTTCCCGACTCTACGGTTGGCAGCCACGGCAAGTGCTTGCCGAGGTGAGAGTTTTCACCCTCGGGGCCATTTACATCGGCCAGGTACGTGTCGGGTATGGCGCCCGCATTGCCGCGGGCCAGATTGTAAGCGATCGCATCCCAGTCGGCGGGTTTTGCTGCCGGGGGGGGCGCAAGCATCGAGGCGCTGGGCATCGAGGTGGGGGCGTCGCTGCCCTGCGCACCGCCACACGCATGGATGGATGGCACGAGCACAACCGCGCCCGTAAGCGAGGCAAGACGTTGAAGGAAATCACGGCGATTCATAGGATGTACCTGAAGAGAAACGAACAGGTTGTCGGAACGTTTGGCGCGGCTTACACGTCGCGTCATAATGCGGCGGCGCGGATTGACAATGTTTGCCGTCTCAGTGACGCACTACCACGACAGGGATCGGCGTGTTCTGACAGCCGCAGCGCAATCAACCGGTGATGTATGCTTCGAATTCTCCATCTGGCTGCGTTCAGCCTGGCGCTCTCGGCCTGCACGTTCGATAGCTCTGCCCTGTCAGGTCGGGCATGCGAGAGCAGCGAAGACTGCACTTCGGGTGTTTGCCAGGGTGGCTTTTGTCAGGCGGTGGTTGACCTGACCGATGTGCAGGGCGACGGGAACACCGCCGATGTCGGTGCGGTTGACGCGGGTGATATTGCAGACGCAGCAGTCGATACCGGGGTGCCCGATGACCGCGATGCCGGTCCGGTGAGCTGTGCTGAGACTCCCCTGTGTGACGGTCGCGAGCTTGTTGTCTGCGATGAGCAGGGCAATCTGGTACGTGAGAACTGTGACGATGACTCAGCCTGTGACGCTTCGTTTGGCTGCACTTGTCAGGGCGGCGGATGTGTCGACCGGATCTGCGAACCGGAGACCACGCGATGCACCGCGCAAGGGCAGGTGCAGACCTGTTTTGCAGACGGGCTGGCGTGGTCAGCTCCGGTTGCCTGTGAGCCGGGAAGCACGTGTCAGGATGGTGCGTGTGAAGCAATCACCTGCATACCCGGCCAGACCGTGTGTCAGGGCGAGACGCTTGTGGTCTGTGACGCTGACGGCGTGCCCGTCGAATCCCGTAATTGTGCGTCGGCGGATCTTTGGTGCGACGGCGCGTCGCTGCCTGCCTCGTGCGAACCGCGGACGTGTGAACCGCGGGTTGTTCGTTGCGGTGACGGTGGACAGCGGTTGCAGTGTGCTCCCAATGGCAGCCGGGAGTCCGCGATTGCGCCCTGCGGAGAAGAGGAACGCTGCAGCGAAGGCCTATGTGTGCCTACCTCGTGCGAAGCGGGTGAGCGGATTTGTCTGGACAGTTTCTCGGTCGGTGTCTGTGACGATAGCGGCGCAGAGCTTGCCGTGCAGCCGTGCGACGAAGGTACGTACTGTAATGTGGCAACCGCGACCTGCGTTCCTCAGGAATGTGAACCCGATGTGTCGCGCTGTTTGAACGGCACCACGGTCGAGGTCTGTAATAGTCAGGGCAGCGGCTACGGGGTTCCATTGCCCTGTCCGACGGCGACCAGCTGTGTGGCAGGTGCATGTGTGGAGCGGGTTTGCACTCCCGGGGCACGGTTCTGTGATGCAGAGGCCAACGCAGCCGTGTGTAACGAGTCAGGCACCGCGATCGCCGGCGTGACCGAGTGTGCATTTATTTGCGCCGAAGGTGTCTGCCAGGCTTCCCGTTGCGGCGATGGCATTCTGGACCCTTCGACAGGCGAGTCGTGCGACGACAACAACACGCGCGCGTGCGACGGATGTGATCAGTGTCGCGTGCGCAGCAGCCTCTCGCTTGGTGCCGGCACCGTGACGAGCAGCAGCAGCGCGTGGGTGCCTGCCGAATCGAACTTCACGGTCGAGTTCTGGCTTCGAACGACATCGGCGACCACTCACCTGGTCGGTATCGGCGACACCAACAATCGGGATTTCTTCCTCACCAGACTCGAGGGGGGATTTCCCATCTTCGTGGGCCGCCTTAATGACGGTGCCGAGATTTTTGTGAGGGGCAACACCCGCGTGGATTCCGGTGCATGGACTCATGTGGCGTTCGTTCGGATCGGAAGCGACGGTGGCCGGATATTTGTGAACGGCGAACTCACGGGCTTCACACGACGAGAAATCGACGCCCGGTCGCTGGATTCGACGTCTGGACGCATCTGGGTCGGTTCTGACGGGCGCGTCACGATGGCGTCCTTTGAGATGGACGAGCTTCGAATCTCTAATCTTGCGCGGTACAGCGATCGCTATGCACCACAGTTAAGGTTCTCTCGAGACGCCAACACGATCGCACTATATCACTTTGACGAATCGACAGGTCGTACCGCCAACGACGACGGGGGGGCTCGCGCGCTCACGTTCACGGCCGCCTCCTGGTTGCCCGAGGCATGTGCCGGCGCGACTGCTGGCGAAGTCTGTGGAGATGGACTGCTCGCCCCATGGGAAGGATGTGACGATGGGGACCTGGATGGGGGTGACGGATGCTCGTCGTCATGCCGAGTCGAGCGCCGATGTGCGATCGGCATTGAACGAGAGGGTGCTACCGAGGGCGGCTGCTATTTTGGACTGCTGCAGCCCATGCCATGGGAAGATGCCGTGCGCACCTGTGAGTCATTTGGTGGAACCAGCCTGACAACCGTGAACAACGCGGACGAAAATGCGTGGCTTCTCGCGCGCTTTCCTGCCCCCTTCTGGATCGGATTCAACGACATCGAGGCGTTTTTTGGTACCGGGCCCTTTGAATGGCGCGCAGGCTCCTCGGGCTACACCAACTGGAGCCCGGGTGAGCCAAACGATGGTGGAGTGTTCACGTCGGAAGACTGCACCTGGGTGGGTGCAGATGGTCGCTGGAACGACTTCGATTGCGGCGGGTCCTACGTCGCGGTGTGCGAGTATCCGTTCTAATCGCCCTGGCCCGGTCGAGATGGTGGAGGCATCATCGCCTCACCGGGGGCCGATACAGACACTCAGGAGCATCCGGTGGTAGAACCGCAGGTGACACACTTCAGGCAGGTGCCGTTGCGCACCATGGTGAAGTTACCGCAGCTACCGCAGGCATCGCCAGTGTATCCGCTGAGCTTGGCTCGGTCGGCGCTGCTCATGGCGTTTCGGGCGGTCTGAGAGAGCGCGCGGACGACGGGTCTGGCGGCGGCTGCAGGTGCGCCATGGGTATCGATGGTGCGGACCTCTTCCACCGTTGCTACACTTACCGGTGTTTGCCCCGAGACATGAACGTGCAGTCCACGGCCTGAGCTGGCGCCGTTTCGTCGACCATTTGCGCCGGATGTATAGGGCACGTTGAACGCGCTGGAGTCGTCTTCGTCCTGTCCCTCCACATCCATCTGCTGCTCGTAGATTTCTTCGAACGGCACCTGCGCGAGGTCGTTCCGTCCCAGATAGGTAATACCCAGCTCGCGGAAGATGTAGTCAATGACCGAGGTCGCCATTTTGATGTGGTCGTGGTCCGAGACGATACCGGATGGTTCAAAGCGGGTGTAGGTGAACGCATCGACGAACTCGTCAAGCGGGACGCCATACTGCAGACCAATCGACACGGAGATCGCGAAGCAGTTCAGAAGGCTACGCATGGAGGCGCCTTCACGGTGCATGTCGATGAAGATCTCACCGATGCTCCCGTCTTCGTACTCGCCGGTGCGCAGGTAGACCTTGTGATTGCCGACCGTTGCCTTCTGGGTGTAACCGCCGCGGCGGTTTGGAAGTCGCCGCCGCTCGCCGAGCATTTGTTCCACCATGCGCTCAGCAGCGGCGAGCGGGAGGTTCCCGGATTCGGCCGGGGGCAGGGCGGGGGTGTCGAGAGCGAGCTGTAGCGCCTGACCGATGGTGTCTTCGGCATCAGCGGTGGCGTTGAGGGGTTGGGAGAGCTTGGAGCCATCGCGGTAGAGTGCCATGGCCTTCACCATGAGCCGCCACGACTCGTTGTACACATCCTTTACCTCTTCCACGGTGGCGTGGTTGGGCATGTTGATGGTCTTCGAGATGGCGCCGCTGATGAACGGCTGCGAGGCGGCCATGATGCGTACGTGCCCCATGGCGCCGATGTAGCGCTTGCCGATGGTGCCGCACTTGCTTGCGCAGTCGAACACGGGGAGGTGTTCGGAGCGCAGGTGTGGAGCGCCCTCAACGGTCATGGTTCCCGAGCACCAGGCGTCGGCCGCCTTGATCTGTTCGCGGGTGAAGCCAAGGGCTTCGAGCATATTGAAGGCGGGATTTTCGAGCTGTTTGGTCGAGAATCCGAGGCTGGTGCAGAACTCGGTGCCGAGCGTGTAGTGGTTGAAGACGAAGTTGATGTTGAAGGCCGAGGGCAGGGCGGCCTCGAGTTTCGCCAGCTCTTCATCGCCGAATCCCTTGGTGCGAAGAGAGTCGTGGTGAATGTGAGGAGCGCCTTTGAGTGACCCGCGCCCTGTCGCATAGTGGACGATGTCGCTGATCTGCTGTCCGGAGTAGTTCAGGCGCTGCAGCGCGAGAGGCACCGCCTGATTGATGATCTTCATGTAACCGCCGCCGGCGAGCTTCTTGAACTTCACGAGGGCGAAGTCAGGCTCAATCCCGGTGGTATCGCAGTCCATGACGAGCCCGATGGTGCCGGTTGGGGCAACGACGGTGACTTGCGCGTTTCGGAATCCGTGGCGTTCGCCCAGATCATACACGCGGCTCCACGCGGCCTGCGCGGCTTCGAAGAGGGGGGCGGGTGTATGTTGTGGGTTGATCTCGACAGGGCGGACGGTCAACCCTTCGTAGGGAGTAGGATCCGAACCGGTGGCGCGCTTGTGGTTGCGAATGACGCGCAGCATGGAGTCGCGGTTTCGCGCATAGCCGGGGAAAGGTCCGAGCCGTTCAGCGAGCTCGGCCGACGTGGCATAGGAGACGCCGCCCATGACCGCGCTGATGGCGCCCGTCCAGCCCATGGCCGCTTCGCTGTCGTAGGGAATGCCATTGACCATGAGCAGGGCGCCCAGATTGGCATATCCCAGGCCCAGGGTTCGGTATTCGTAGGAGAGCTCGGCGATCCGGCGGGACGGGAACTGCGCCATAAGGACAGAAATTTCGAGGACGATGGTCCACAGGCGTGACGCGTGCTCGAAGCCATCGATGTCGAAGCCGTTCTCCGAATCGAACCGCATCAGGTTAATCGACGCCAGGTTGCAGGCCGTGTCGTCGAGGAACATGTACTCCGAGCACGGGTTCGAGGCCCGGATGGGGCCATCGTTCGGGCAGGTGTGCCACTCGTTGATGGTGGTATCGAACTGCACGCCGGGGTCGGCCGAAGCCCACGCGTTGTAGGCAACCTGATCCCACAGGTCAGCGGCTCGTACGGTGCGGACCACCTTGCCGTCCACACGTCGGGTCAGCTTCCAGTCGCCGTTGGTCTCGAGCGCTTTGAAGAAGCTGTTCGGAACGCGGACACTGTTATTGGAGTTCTGGCCTCCAACGGTTCGATAGGCTTCGGAATTCCAGTCGGTGTCGTACGTGTCGAACTTGATGCCCGTGAAACCCTGTCGGGCCAGTTGCACGACGCGCGCGACGTAATTGCCGGGCGTGCCGGATTCGATCGCCTTGCGGATGGCCTGCGCGAGCGGAAGGTTCTGGGCCGGTTCAAAGCGGGTGGTCACATCGGCGTGTTGGTTGCATGCCTCAAAGATACCCTGCAGTGCCTTCTCGATCGTGCGAGAGCCGGCGACGAGCGACGCGACCTTCTGTTCTTCACGCGTCTTCCAGGTAATGAACTCCTCAATGTCGGGGTGGTCCAGGTCGATACACACCATCTTGGCGGCGCGGCGGGTGGTGCCACCCGACTTGATGGCACCTGCAGCGCGGTCTCCGATAGCGAGAAAGCTCATGAGGCCGCTGGATCGTCCACCACCGCTCAATGCTTCGTTCTCACCCCGAATGGACGAAAAATTCGTGCCCGTGCCGCTGCCGTACTTGAAGAGTCGGGCTTCTCGCGTCCACAGATCCATGATGCCGCCCTCGTTCACGAGGTCGTCCGACACACTCTGGATGAAGCACGCATGGGGCTGCGGGTGCGTGTAGGCATCTTCGCTGCGCACACATTCGCCCGACTGCGGGTCCACATAGAAGTGACCCTGCGCAGGACCGCTGATTCCATACGCCCAGTTCAGCCCTGTATTGAACCACTGTGGAGAGTTCGGAGCAGCCACCTGTGTGGCCAACATGAACCGAAGTTCCTCAAAGAATGCTCGCGCGTCTGCTTCAGCCGCGAAGTATCCATGCCGGAATCCCCAATACGTCCAGCAACCGGCCAGACGATCAAACACCTGACGTGCATCCGTCTCACCCACCCAGCGGTCTTTCTCGTCCAGCAGGGAAAGAGCGTCCAGATCCGGCTCCGAAGGACGCAGCCACTCAGGAATCCCGGGCTCATCACGACGACGGGTCACCGCCGGTACGCCTGCCTTCCGAAAGTACTTCTGCGCCAGCACGTCCGTTGCCACCTGCGACCAGGTCGACGGCACCTTCACATTCGGACATGAAAAAACGACCGACCCGTCCGGGTTGCGAATCTCGCTCTTTCGAACCTCGAACTCGAGGGAGGCATATCCATCTGTGACTGCTGACGTAAAGCGGCGTTCGATTCGCATGCGTGTACCGTGACTTCGTGAGGGGGGCGTTTCGTGGACTGCCAGGTGCCGCTCTTCCCTTGGCGAACGACCCGTCTTGCGAAAGGTTGCTCGCCCTGCATGCGGCGACACGTGCAACGGCTACCACCAGCTATAGCGGTCAACCCAGGTTGCAAGCGCAAGATACGGGGGTGCGCCCGAGGCGTCAATTATTCTGCTCTCTCGGTTGTCGCATCGATAAGTGGCCTCTTTTCCTACGCTTACAAGACCCCCCACGGAACCACATTCCACCCCTAGCGATATCTGTGCCAACTCCTCATTTTGAGTGAGTATGCACACTCTCAGGGCCAAGTGTCGAAAAGCACAACGCAAAACAATCAACCGTAAAACACCGTCTCTTGCCTACATCCGCCGCTAACTCTGTACGCGATCTTCGCCCGTGCAGGGAGCTTCGATCTTTCCGATCGGCGGTCGCCGATCTGTTCTGTCACGCCATTGTACGACGCGCGGCTGAACCTCGGTCGGCCCTTCGCGTGACTTCCCCACCGTACATCTCAGAACCGAACATTGCGGCGCCTTCTAAGGACAACAACTGTCGCCTCCCTGTCACGTTCAGCCCCCACGTACTGCCACCCAATCCCAGCGCGTGCTCACATCTTTGTCATGGCTCAGTCGCCCAAACCTGCGAGGCCCTTACGCCGGCGCGTTCCCCACCCGCGCCCGCAGTGCGAACCAGGCCGAGCGTTCGGCGGCCTTCATTTCGGCTTCTTCGGCGGCCTCGGCATGGTCGTAGCCCTGCAGGTGCAGCAACCCGTGAATCGCCAGAAACGACAGCTCTTCACCCAGACCCCATTCCACGGCCTCGCCAAGATCTTCGCACACGCGAGCGCGGTGCTCGCCAGAACTCACCATGCGTGCTGCCGTCTCGACGCTGATCGCGATATCTCCGAGCAGCTCCGGTGTCAGGTCAGCGTCTTCGCTCTCCTGAAGCGCGAACGACAGCACATCGGTTGGTTCGTTCAGCCCCCGAAAGTCCCGATTCAGCTCCTGAATCTCTTCATCGTCGGTCAGAAGCAGCGATACCTCCATCGCCGGGTCCACTCCGAGCGTAATCAGAAGCTCAGTCGACACGGTCTGCATCCAGTCACGAAGCGACGGAGACAGCTGCGTCAGATGTTCGCGAATCATCAGGTCGAGCATGAGCCGGTTCGGGGACAGAGGGAGGCGCGGCGGCCGCCGTGGCGGGCTTTGAGGAACCGCCCGACGGGTAGGTTGGGCGGTGATGATAGCGAGCCTGAAGCCTTTTGTGCATCGCGTCGGCGATCGTATGCAGATGCTGTAAGGTCAGCTGACAATCGCTGAACTGGCCGTCCTCGAACGCTTCGCGCATGTGTTGGTCCACGATGCGGCGAAGGTTCTCGACCGAACGATCGGCGACAGCCCGCGTGTGCGCCTCGATCCCATCCGCCAGGAGACAGATCGCCGTCTCGACCGACTGAGGTTTGGGGCCATGATAACGAAAGTCTGACTCCTCGACGTCAGGCGCCTGCTGACGGGCCCGGTGAAGAAACACCGGAATCTGACGGGTTCCGTGATGTTCCCGAATGAAGTCGATCACCTCTTCGGGGAGGCCATGCTTGCGAGCGAGTTCGACGCCGTCTGAAACGTGTGCCCGCAGAATGGCGACGCTATCGGCGGGTGACAGACGATCGTGAAGATTCACTCCGTCTGACTGGTTTTCGGCAAAGTACTGTGGGTTAGTCAGCTTACCGACATCATGAAACAACGCCCCTACCTGTCCCAGAAGTCCGTCTGCTCCGACCGCCGTTGCGGCGGCGACGACCAGCTCGCTCACCTGAACGCTGTGGTCTTCTGTCCCCGGCGCTTCCAGCCGCAGCTGATGCCGAAGCGGGTGGTTGTGGGCGAACAACTCCTGCAGACGGGTCGGAGTCGTGTAGCGAAACAGGTATTCCAGCACTCCCTGACCTACCATGACCAGCGCGATCGTCACCGTAATGGACAGGATACTGCAGGCAGACAGGTGAAGCAGTGTGCTCACGTGCGTCAGCTTTTCGCTCAGCAGTGAGCTGCTCGCGGATACCAGAAACGCAAGACCTCCTCCTCCGGCAGCTGCGGTGTACAGGTTACGCCGAGGCAGCTCACGATCCAGAAGGGCGGCTCCTGTAACTCCCGCCACCAGCGCCTCGATCACAAACGTGCCATCCGCGCCCGGAATCAGAAAGACCAGGCAGGCATACACGAGCGTGTACATCAGCGCTCGCTCGTGATTCGTCACAATCCGAATCAACATCGCACCTGCAGCGAGAGGCACTGCCGACAGCAGGCTACGAAGGGGCAGGGCGCTCGTGTCCGTCTCGATCATTACCGTGCCCGCCGAAGACACCAGCACCGTCGCCCAGACCTGGGCAACCAGAACGAACAGCATCATCGTGCGATCACGAAAATCCACCTGCTGCGCGCCATGCCAGCGACGGCTGAAGAACAGCACCGCCGCCAGCGCCAGCAACGTCAACGACAGCGCCCCGAACCACTGCTGCCACCTCACCTGAGCGGCTGGCATCGTCGAAACCAGCTGCTCGACCAGCCGGACGTCCCGTTCGGTGACCTGTCGCCCTCGATCCACCAGAATGTCGCCCATCTCATAGCGCCGCAGCCCCTCTGCTCGTGCGTTGTCCTCGGCGATCTCACGAGCTTCAGCCATCAGCTGCAGGGTCTGTGCCTCGTTGGGCACGAGATTGACCAGCGCCAGATGACAGCCAATCCGTTGTACATCGTTTCGCTGTCTGGAGCTCAGGTCCTGCGTGACCTCATAGCGCACCGCCGGGTTACAGCTTGTCAGGTCGGAGCGAAGAATGACGCCTGGCAGGTTGTTGACAGGGCGGTATTGCTCCTGCGCCCCGGTCCCGACGCGAAGCAGAATGCCCTCCGAGCCAATGCGTTCTACCGAATCGCGGTTTTCGACGATGTAGTTCTGCTGGATTCGATCGACCAGCTGAACGATCGCTTCCTCTAACTCCGTGCTCAGACCCGCTTCGGCCAGCATGCGCACAAGGCCTTCCGAGAGCTGCTCCTGTCCGGGTGCCGTCATGCTGTGCAGGGCAGGCGTCACAATCTGGATGCGATCGTCCAGCGAGAGAAGCTCCGCGAGGTCGTCGTCGCTGATCTCGTCGCGGTACCTGGTGTCCGTGTTCCCGGCGTTGTCCGGATCGGCCTCCTCGTCTGTCGGTCTTTCAGGCAGGGCGTCGCGGCGTGCTCGCGCCCCCTGAAGCAGCGCCTCTCGTCCGGCCAGAAATGCCTGTCTCACCCGCCCGGTGATCAACCCGGATAAACGCACCTGATGGTCCCATACCGGGGCTACATCACGCGCGGCGGCCTCGCCTGCCGCTCGAATTTCGGCGTCAGTGCGCGTCTGCACCTCGAACGCGTGCGTCGCCACCAGCGTGGAAGGCGCGGATCGCCCCACCAGCTCTTCGGACAGCGAGGTCGTCTGGACCTGCCAGCGGGGCATGAGCGGCCACACCAGAAGCAGCAACAGCGGCAACCACACCACCCAGCGCCCCGAGTGTGTGTCGAAGCGGTCGAACCGCCAGGGGCGGTACCGAACCCGTCTGTTGGGCGGAAGTGTCGTCACCGGCTTCGTTGACCCTGCGTTTGTGCCTCGGCCACTTCGTAGGCGGCGATGATTCGTTTCACGAGGGGGTGTCGAACGACATCGGCCTTCGAGAACTCGCACACTCCAATGCCGTCCACACCACGAAGGATCTGCAGCGCGTGACGAAGACCACTGTCCTGGTGCGAAGGCAGGTCCACTTGCGAGATGTCACCCGTGATGACCGCGCTCGAGTCGTACCCAAGACGTGTCAGAAACATCTTCATCTGCTCGCGCGTCGTGTTCTGGGCTTCGTCCAGAATCACAAAGCTGGCGTTCAAGGTTCGTCCTCGCATGAATGCAAGCGGCGCTACCTCGATGACCCCTTTTTCCATGTACTGGGTCGCACGCTCGGCACCGACCATGTCGTGCAGCGCATCGTACAGGGGGCGCAGGTAAGGACTTACCTTCTCCTGAAGGTCGCCGGGAAGGAATCCCAGGCGTTCGCCGGCCTCTACCGCCGGACGCGTCAGCACGATCCGCTTCACCTTGCGCTGAGCGAGCGCTGAAACCGCAGCCGCCATCGCCAGATACGTCTTGCCCGTTCCAGCGGGTCCCACGCCAAATACGATGTCATATCGACGCATCATATCGACGTAGTGTTTCTGGACGGCTGTCTTGGGCGCCACCGAACGATTCCCCGCGCCCTGAAGCACGGTATCCAGAAAAATATCCGCCAGTCGCGCAGCGGGGTCGCCCCGAACAATCTCGGTGGCTCGTTGCACATCCATCGCCGTCAGCGTGAAACCACGCTGGACGAGGCCATACAACTGTTGAATGACCTCCTGCGCGCAAGCGGCGTCCAGGGGGTCACCCTCCACCGTCACCCGTTCTCCACGAACGTGGACATCCACGGCCAGCTCGTCGGCGATCAGGCGGACAAACTCGTCGCGATGGCCGAACACCGCCCTCGCCACATTCGGGTCCTGTAGGTCAAAGCTGACGGTGCTACTCATTCGCGCCTGAATCTGGGTCGAGTAGGGGCCTTATGGCCACTTCTCTCCCTATACACGAGAATCAGGCTGTGAACACCCCGCCAGCCGCAATACATCGTTCCTCATCCTGAATCCGGAGTGCTCGGGAAGCAGCTGTCGGCCAGCTACGTGACCCCAGCCTTCAACGAAGTGGGGCCCGGACCGACCAGCCTTCGTCAGTCACCTCGAAGACGACCGGCGCGCTGCATCCGTCCGGCTGCAGCAGACTCGCGGGCATCCAGTTGGAATCCACCAGCGAAGTCAGCGATTCTGGCGGCTCACCATGCGAAAGATTCCACGCTGCCACCGCCGTCCGTACGGCCTCAACCGTCGATTCGACGTCCGCGCCGGTGCAACCCGGCCCGATCTGTGGCCGGTCCGAAGAAGGCTGCAACCTGACCAGTGTCTGCCAGATCAGCGCCACGCTAAACAGTGACAGCAACGCCGTGAGCATCCATCGGAGCACAGTCAGCGCCGGATGGCGAGTGGCTGGAAGCAGCACGTTCATGCTGATTCTCCTCCTTCATGCGCGCGGCGGGTCACGAGCACACCGAACAATACGGTCAGCGCCAGCACCGCATAGCCCAGCCACACAGGGCGCACGACCAGCCAAAGGGACGAGCCATCACCCAGATGGCGCAGCCCTGTATCGTCGGTGAGCAGCAGTCCGAACGCAACGCTGGTGACGAACCACAGGGCAGCTCCTGCGAGTGGTGCGAAATGCAGCCACAGCGCCGCCCCGGGGGCGAACCAGACGGTCAGCCAGTCTGTCCTTGTCTGGCGCCGCAGTCGAGACTCGGCCCGATCATCCCGGGATCGCTGTTCATCGAACGACAGCTGCACGCTGCGAGAGGTGGCCTGAAAGCACCACACGCAGTGTTGGTCCCGGTGAGCAGCAGCCAGCACGAAACGACTCGTCGGCGTGCCACAACTCTGGCAGGCCTCGCTCCGCAACCCCAACCGGTGCAGCGCCAGCGCCGCGAGCAGGCCAGCAAGAATGGCACCCGCCACACACAGCGGCCACCCTTCTGCGACGCCGAACCAGCGTGCACGAGTCTCCATTCCCGCTGCCCTGAGATGACCAAGAACACCGCTCGTAGACATGTGCCAGCCCGGCAGTAGCGCGTTCTGGGACCGGCCCCGATAGCCGGTCCATTGCTCGAGCAAGGGGTGCCCTGCCTCGACAGCAGCCTGCACCAGTTGGCGGGCACTCTCGGTGTCGTCGGTGGCCATCGCGATGCGGGAGAGCGCGATCGTAATCGTGGCTCGTGTTTCACGATCGCGGGTCTGCTCGGCGGCCTGTCGGTACTGCTGCTCGGCGAGGGCGAAATCGCCCGCAATCGTCGCCAGATGCCCCGCCAGCAGCGATCGCCAGGCACCGGCTTCACCGTCTGTATCCACCGTCTCCAGCAGCTCGCGGGCTTGCGTCAGCGATGCTGTATTTCCGCGACGATAGTGCGTCCATGCCAGCGCAACGGTGGCAGCCGCCAGTCCGTCCGACGACGCACGTTCCAGCGCGGAGACGCAACGCTCATCGCAGGGCGACGCGGGAGCCATGGCGATCCATTCGGCCAGCGCTACGTCAAATTGCGGCGCCCGTACCGGGGAAACGGCAACCAGTGAAGCCAGCGCGGTCGCCACAACCAGCGGGACGTCACGCCTGCCCGCGTACAGGGCGAGGCTGAATCCCACGGTAGCGCTTGTGACCCATAGCGGCGCGAACAGCGCCAGAAAACCAAACCCCACAATGACACCTGCCTGCATCTGCCGCCAGGTGGGGATACGACCGAACAAAAGTCGCAGGTCAAATGCCAAACGTGCCCCGTACTTCAACAGCATCAGCAGCAGCCCGGAAACAAACACGAACATGCAAACATGATTGGTCAACCCGCTGAACCAGGTGCTCAGCGTGTGGCGACCCGCTGGCGTGCGCCACTCGGCTCGCAGCGCCGAAGCAAACAACGGCGTCCAGTTGTGCAGCGCCCAGGGACTCTCGGCGAGGGATCGTTCCGACTTGCCCCAGAGAACCCGGCTGCCTCGCGGTGACAGCCGCGTGGCCTGTGCCAGCCGTCGCTCCGCTGTCTCCAGATCGCCCGAGGCGATGGCCTGGCGCGCTTCGCGGTGCAGGGCGCTCGCATGAACCGGCAGAAGCGTATAGCCGAGTTCCTGTGACATGGTTCGGAAGCTCTCAAACGTTCGATCTTCGTCCGCACCGTTCACCGAAGCGCGAAACGCTGACCAACGCGTTTCCGCTGTCGATTCATCGATCATTGGGGGTGTCACAAGCCGAACGGCGTCCGGTTCACCTGCATTGCGCCCGGAAAGGTCCTCGTCTGTCCTGTCCGCCGCTTCCTGCGCGTGGGACGCATGCACCCAGGGACCCGGCAACCAGACGCAGAGAGCCATCGCACACAACAGCGTGCAGCGGAAGGCACGCGCCACGCGCTGCCAGCCCAGCGTGAAAACGAACGACTGTGGCCAGTTGGGACACACGGGTTGCACGGCGGGATGAACGGGTGGTACGCAGGAACAAGGGCGACAGTCGACCCGCGTATGTACCCGTCCCCTTCAAACACTGCAATTTGTCTGTGCACACCCATGAAACGAATGAAAGCGTCGACTAACGATACCGGGAGACGCGTCGCTGCCCCAGCCGTTGACCTGCAACCGTTCGCTGACGTTGTCGCCACACTGCGCGCGCCCGGCGGCTGCGAATGGGACAGGGCACAGACCCACCGCACGCTCATCCCCTACCTCATTGAAGAATCGGCTGAGCTCGTCGATGCCATCGTCGCCGACGATCCCGCGCACATCTGCGAAGAGCTCGGCGACGTTCTGCTTCAGGTGGTCCTGCACGCGCAGGTGGCCAGTGACCTGGGGCGCTTCACGCTTCAGGACGTGTGCGACGGCATCAGCGCCAAAATGATCGAACGTCATCCCCACGTCTTTGCCGAACCACAGACGCTGCACCCCGATGAGGTGGCCAGGCAATGGAATGAGCGCAAGCGTCGGCAGTCGTCTGGCGGCGTGCTCGGTAAACTGCCGCGCTCGCTCCCCGCGTTGGACCGAGCCGAAAAACTGACGGCCCGAGCCGCCACCGTCGGATTTGACTGGGAGTCGGCCGAGCAGGTATTTGGGAAGATTGATGAGGAAGTTCAGGAGCTTAAAGATGCTTTTCTGAGTGGCGATATCGCTCACGCAACCAGTGAACTCGGCGACCTGTTGTTTGCCGTCACCAATCTCTCCCGAAAGCTGGGCGTCTCGTCGAGCGAAGCGCTGCGAGGGACCATGGATCGCTTCGAGTCACGATTTGCATGGATCGAGAGCGCTGCCCGTCGGGCCGGCACCCCCATGGAAACCCTCCCACTCGACCAACTGGACGCGCTCTGGAAAGAGGCGAAAGAATTCGAGCGGTCGGTCCCGGTTTCTGACTGAACACGCGCCGCCGAATCATGAATAGCGCTCCCTTCTCTTTCGTCGTCCCTCTCTGCTGGCTGCCTGCCCAACCGGATTTGCCATGAACCCGCGTAGTACAGTCCTCGTCTGGATGTTGGTCATCTGCACGTTTGCCAGTCCGGTTGCCGCGCAGGCACCCGATGATATGGTCGCCGCTCAGGAGGAGTTTGCCCTTGGAAATGCAGCCTTTGGAGAACGCGAGTGGCGTTCGGCGATCGCTCACTTTCAGGCGGCGAACTCGCTGGCTCCGCACCCGCGACTTCTGGAGTACATCGGCCGCTGCTACGCGCAGATGAACGATTTTGCCAACGCGATCGCGCATTACGAGCAGTTTGCAGCCACGTCACCAGAGGCAGCGGCAGAGATCGCCGAAGTGCTCGCGGCTACGCGCCAGGCCGCGGTCGAGTTCACCTTTTATGAGGCTCAGGGTGCTGTGGAAGATGCTCAGGCCCGCGCCTCGGGCGATATGCCGGCACCACGCACGACCATGCGCAGCGCGTTCGACAGCCTGCTTCGCGACGTTGTGGTGCAGGTCCGCTCCGAGCCGGCTGGCGCACAGGTGTTCCTGAACGACATCTCGCTCGGACCCATCGGTGTTACCCCGCTGCAGACCAATATGTTCGTCGGTACCACCTGGATCGAGGTGCGACTCGCGAACCACGAACCTGCAGGCCAACTCGTCAATATCTCCGCCAGCGGTTCCAGCATTCCGGTGTTCGATTTTGAGCTGCAACCCGTTGAGGTTCCAGTCGAAATCAGTGTGACGCCACTCACCGCGGCAGCGACCTGGATCGGGGCCGGCGGCGATACCCGCTCGCTTGGCGTCGGGGCGTGGGAGGGCCCTCTCCCCGCAGGCCCCGCGACGTTTCTGTTGCAACAGGGCGGACGCGATCGACGGATCGAGGTCGACATTCAACCCGCCGAGGACGGTTCGGCGGTCCCGATTGCGCTCTCGTTCTCCGAGACGACAGCAGCCTCCACCTCGTTCGCCCTCGCGACGCTCGTCGTGGTCTCGCAAGCGCCCGAGGGAGAGATCTTTGTGGACGGAAGGTCTGTCGGGCGCGCCCCTGGCGAGTTCGTGGTTGACCTCACGCCGGGCAGCCACTCCATTGAGCTTCGGCGCGAGCGCTATTGTACCTGGCGTCAGAATGTTGAACTCGCAGACGACGACGAGACGCGGGTGTACACACCCACCTCCCTGGAACGTCGTTGCCGATAATCCTGGATACCTGATGATGGCCACCGCCGAGCTCTTCTCAAAAATTGAGTCCTCTGAACTTGTCGCGGAGATTCAGCGCGCGTTTCAGGCGTCCCTGCTGCCCGGTGAGACCTTCTCGGTAGAGGGTACCGGAGATGCACATGGCGTGCAGATCCTGATTCGGCTCACCACACCTGACCGGTCGTCGGTGCTGACACTCGAGGCCGGCATGGATATCCCCGAGACGGGCCGGCTGAATACCATGGAGGCTCGGGCGCTGGCCGTTGAGTTTCTTATCTCGTGGCTCCACGAGTGGTTCTCGAACGATCGATGGCCCAATCCGCCTCTGGACTGGCAGGGCATGGCGTGGGGCACGCGTACGGTTCACCTTCGTGGTTCCATGACCAACTCGCAGCTTGAAGATCTGGCGGACGCGATTCTCGCGGCAGCAGGGTACGACACCGACAAATGAATCAGGCACCGCGCTCAGCGATGGGGGTGTTTCCCGTCATCCTGTTTTACTCCATCATGGGACTAATCGCCTGCGCGATTGCCTGGGCGCGTCGCGGGCAACTCCCCATCGTGCTCCCGGAGCGAGAGCTGGCCACCGTGCTCACCAGCGCAACCATCGGGCTTGGGACCGCGCTGCTCGTTCATGGTGCAAGCGAGCTACTGGAGCGCTTCTTTGCGTGGGCCCGAGCGCTGCGTGCAGGCATGCAACGGATGATCGGCGAGCTCACGCTTGGCAGGGCGGCGATCTACGCCACCTTCAGCGCACTGGGCGAAGAGCTGCTCTTTCGCGGTCTACTGCTCGCAGAGTGGGGACTCGTCGCCAGCTCTCTGCTCTTCGGTGCCATGCATATCGGCCCCGATCGCTCCTATCTGCCATGGACCTTCATGGCGACCGTCACCGGGTTCATCTTCGGAGGCATCACGTTATACACCGGCGACATCACCGCCGCTGTGCTCGCTCATATGACCGTCAACTACGCCGGGTTCGTTTCCATGCTGTCGCAACGAGACTGAGCCGGCCATGCATGCGACACCATACGGCGATCTGGTGGTGTTCATCCTGTCCGTTGACCGTCCTGTCATGGCGTATCTGCTGCCTGTAAACCTCTGTTTCGCCATCGCAATTCTCGCTTTCACCGGACGGCCCCGGCGTAACCTGCAGACCGTCTGGCTGTTTGTCTTCATCTATACACTGCTCATGCTCGGCAGCGTCGCGCTGTTTCACTTCTTCCTGCTGCGTCCGGTGCTGCGACTTGAGGCGATTACATGGCCATAATGCAGCCGCCGAGAGTGTCCGCACAGCTGGCAGCAGCGCTGATCAGGCTGCGCGACCAGTTTAAGCCGCAGCAACGGCTCGCCCACGACCCGCTCGGCATCGTTCGATCGCGCCCCGAGACCGATCGCGAGGTCGTCGCGCACGTCGCCGCGCTGCTGGCGTACGGAAGCGTCACTCAAATTCGTCGCGCCATCGAACGCGTTCTCGACGCGCTGGGCGAGGCACCTACCCAGACACTCCAGAGCTGGCGGGAAGGCGATTTTCTTCGCCGCGATCCGGGGTTCATTTACCGCATGACCACCGCAGCCGACGTGGACGCCCTGTTGTCGGCGTTGGCGGCGCTGTTACAGCGGCATGGCTCACTCAAGGCCGCCTTCTCCGCATGTGATGACCCCACCTCTCCCGACATCATACCGGCGCTCACGCGCTATGTAGCGATGATCAGGGCGGAATTTCCACCCGACGTCGCGCGTGGAGCGCGATACCTGACGCCCGACCCGGCGACCGGATCGGCGTCCAAACGATGGTTGCTGATGCTCAGGTGGCTCGTGCGACCCGACGATGGCGCCGACCTCGGCTGCTGGACCGAATTCGGGGCGCGGCGGCTGCTGATGCCGCTCGACACGCACACGGCCCGGCTCTCACGATGGCTGGGTCTGACGAACCGCCAAACCGTTGATCTGCGCATGTCGCGCGACGTTACCGCCGCCCTGAAACAGATCGATGCGCACGATCCCATTTCGTTTGATATGGCACTTTGTCACCTCGGTATTGCGCGGGATTGCTTGCACCGGTTTGAATTCGCCGTATGCAGCCGCTGCACGCTGGCAGGACTCTGTGTGTTCTCGGCGAGCCAGATGACGTTGTCTCCATCGTGACCATCGAAAGATGCGCCACGCTCACCCCGGTTTACCCATGCCCTCCAAGCCAAAGGCCAGCCCAGATACTCAAACCACCCGCAAGAGAGCGGCCCGCGTCAAGCCCGAGGCTCCACTCCCTGCTCCGTCGGCCGCTCCGGCGCCCAGGACGGTTCTGGTCACGGGTGCGACCGGCTTCGTCGGGGGCCACATCGTGCGCGCGCTCAAGGCGCAGGGATATCGTGTGCGGGTGCTCGTGAGGTCGCGCGCGCGGCTCGACAGGATATCGGGCTTCTACGACGAGGTGGTCGAGGGGGATCTGTCCGATGAACCTTCACTCCGGGGCTGCTGCGATGGCGTGCAGGCGGTGATTCATTCCGCCTGTGCTGTGGCGGGTACGTTTGACTCGGGCAGCGACGCCGAGGCCGCATTTTTGAGGGTAAATCGCGACGGAACCGCGGCTCTGGCGCGCGAAGTCCTTCGGCATCCGGGGCTTCGTCTGGTTCATGTTTCCAGCACGGCCGCGATGGGGCCACCGCAGACGCCTGTGGTGACCGAGGACAGCCCTTGCGACCCTCGAACGCCGTATCAGCGTTCCAAGCGCGCGGCTGAAGAGATCCTGCTGCAGCTTTACGAAGACCATGGCCTCAACGTGGTCATGATTCGGCCTTGTGTCGTCGCAGGGCAGGGCAAAGAGAAGTCGGAGTTGTTGACCCTGCTGCGCATTGCGCGATTCGGCGTGCTGCCGCTGCCGTCGGGCACCGAGAAGCTGACCAAGCCGATGATACACATTTCGGATCTGGTGGCTGCGTTGTTGGCGGGAATTGACCGCGGCACGCCGGGAAGCATTTATTTTGTGCATTCGGGGGCTAATCATACACTCGGAGACATTATCAACGCTGCTGCAAGGGTCTGGGGGCGCCGCCGCGGATACTGTACGGTGCCTGTGCAGCTGCTCTCGCTGGCCGCGACGGGACTGGATGCTGTCCGTGAGCTTTGGCCACGTTTCAATCCGCCACTCACGCGCGATCGGCTGCGATTGCTCACCATGGATCGCCGCATTGACATCAGCCGGGCGCAGCGCGAGCTGGGTTTTCGGGCACAGCATACCGACGCCTTCGAGATGCTGCGCGAAACCTGGCAGGGTTATCGCGAGGCCGGCGTATTGTGATTTCCCGTATGCACTTCGGTGTCTGAAGGGCCATTCCTTGCACCCACTGCGTGCCTCGGGTAACTTTCGCGAGGCACCATTTACACTTCTTTGTTGCGTGAAGGTTTACATGTCACTCGATTCCTCGATTCGTACCACGACTCTCCTGTTTCTGGTTGGGGCGCTCGCGTCTCAGTTCGTTGCCTGTGGCGCTGAAGAAGGCGACGACGACAACGGCTCCGACAATGGGCGTCAGGATACCGACCGCGAAAACGATGGTGGCGTTGACCCTACCGACGCTGTCACGGACGTGGTCGACCCGCGGCCGCCGCGCGAGTCGGTGTACGTCGTCTGGTCCGAGGTGCCCGTCATTGGCGCCCCCGCGGACGAAGTGGCACGGCTGTTTGTCGCCGACGAAGACTGCCGACTTAACAAGAGTGACATGTGCGAGTCCGGCTCCTGCGAGCCCACCGAGATTTTGTCACCGAGCGTGGATGAGCAGCTCTGTGCAAACCGGTGCGAGTTGACCTCCGACCTGTCCTACGTCGTGTACATCGACTCGCAGGCGTCGAGCACGCTGCGATTCGCGCCCCTGGGCGATGATTTTCAGCTGACCGGCGACAGCACGATCATTGCCACGGAAGTGTTTGGCTACTCGATCGGCGGCAACCGGGTGGCGTATCGGTCGGCCGATACGGTTTATACGTTCGATCTTGAGTCTGGCACCAACACGGAAATCACCACCATTCCTGGAACTGGTGGCGTGTACATGTCGCCGGATGGTCAGTCGGTGTTCGTCAAGCGCGTCAATAATGCGACCGGTACCATCATGGACCTGCTGCGCTACAACGCAGACGGAACCGACGAAACGCTGCTCTACACCTTCCTGGACGCTGACGTGACCGGGTCGCTGCTCGGCGGAAACGAGCCGGTTGCGCTCTCGCCCGATGGCCAGACGCTCGCCATTGCCACCAACTATCGTTATCAGTCCAACCTGTGTGCGTCGAACGCCGACTGCACCGAGCCGGGCTATGTTTGCCCAACCGGCGGAGTAAGCTCGCGCTGCTATGCGCAGCAGCTCGCCGTTCAGACCATCAATCTGGGCGCCACCGACCGGCTGGGTGAGCCGTGTTCGGGCAACAGCGAATGCGGTGATCGGCACACCTGCGACCTGACTGCGCCGGACGACCGTGGGCAGGGCGTATGCCAGCCAGGGCGTACTCCACTCGGGTACAGCGGTCAGAACCGGTGCTCGGTGCTGCGCGTGGGACAGTACGACTCCATGCTCCCCGGTCTGGCGTGGACCAACAACCAGAACGTAGTGGCTCTCGTCGCGAACAGCTGCGGCGGTCAGAATATCGCGCTCACGGACCTCATCCGACTCGACATCACGTCGGGAGCCTTTGAAGCGCTGCTCGAGAACCCCGGGCGCCCATTCGGTGGCTGCACCAACGAGCTCGAACAGTGTTACGACACCGCCGCATGCAACGTGGAGTTCTACGGCATGTCGGTTTCACCGGCCGGTGCGTGGGTTGGCCTGACCGGGGACTCATACTCTGCGGCGAGCAGCCCCGAGGTCTGGCTGTATGACGTGCGTGACGATGAAAAGTTCCCGCTGACGCGCTCACTGCCTACCGACGCGCAGCACGTTCAGATTCTGGGCCGCGAATAAGTCTCCTTCGTGTTCGCGCGCCGACCATGCGCGCGGAGAGCCGCCCGTTCGTTATGCCTGCGGTGCAAAGCCTGACGAGGCGCGGCCAGCCCCCCGCAACTAGTCTTCATCCGCTCCGCGCTCATCGTCCGCCTCAAACTCGTCTGGTGACGCGTCGTTGACGGATGGATAACGCGCGATGTCCGTGCGCGCGAGCTGCCATGCCTTCTGGACAATCCAGGACAGCGAACGGTCCTGGCGATTGGCTTCCGCCTGAATCTCCCGAAGCATGGAATCCGGGAAATACAGGCTCTGTTTGCGCTTATCGGACTTGGACATGTGAAATCTCAATGAGAATCGACCACCGTCACAGCACGTTACGCGCACGCTGCGCTGGCGGGGCCGCCGATGTAGGATAAGACATGGGAGGAGATGTAGACCCTCAATCTAGCGCACACAACCGAAAGTTCATACCGTCTCGGCATGGCTAGGGTCCATTGTTATCGTATGCGCCTGACCTTCGCGTTAGTTTGGGACTATAGAACCGGACCCCTCAGCAGGCGTTGGAGTGGGCGTCACAGCCGGAGCCACCGTTCCGCTGCCCTCGCTCGGGTTAAGTCGTGCCGGACGGGGTGGGCGCGATCGAGGACCACCCACGAAGGTCGCTTCGCCGAACTTGTCGGGCTGATGCCAGGAACCACCGCCGACAGGACTCCACGCGAAATAGCTGGCTTCGTTCTCGGACCCCGAGCGGTCGTAGCGATAGAAATTGACGCGCACGCGGTCCTGCGGCTGTGGCGGAACGTTTGGCAAACTCGGCAGGCTCGCCAGTGGAATCCGCATCTCCACCGTCCACGAACGGTCGCGGTCACCGCGCTCATTGACCGTCCCGTCAATCGACACCATCGACTCCAGACCTTCCAGCGTGAATTGCGCGGCGATCGGCCACTCGGGTTGCCGGATGTCGGTGAAGTGCGCGTCAAACACCGTGTTCAGCGGGTTGATCTGGAACTCGAGGTAGTCACGGCCGTTGCGGTAACCATCCACGTAAAGCTCCATCACCTCTTCGTTCCAGAGCTCGCCGTCGCGCGCCGTGATCGTCGACCAGATGTCCGGGTCTTCGGAGTGCATGGCCACGTAAAGGTACTGGTCGTCCCAGAGCAGCTTGCCCCACGACTCGAGGGCCTGAGCTTCTCCGCTGTTGGCGTCGCCCCACATGGACGTCTGCTCGCCACGATCCCACGCGCTCTCGTCCAGTTGACCATCCAGGGTAAACGCACCGGTCCAGCGTCGAATCTCGTATGGGTTCGAACTGGCCGTGAAGCTGCCAATGTACAGTCTCCCGTCGTCCTGGACCGCACCTTCGCCTGCTCGACCCACCGGCAAACGGTCATCATCGTTGAAGAACCCGATGTACATCTTCACTTCGCCATCCGCCATGCGGTCGTTCAGCGTCGCGACCACCTCGTCACGAATAATCTCCCCCGCGTTCCAGTAGGTCGTCGGGTACGCGTTCATGACCGCCTCGTGGTCCAGATTCTGTCGCATCGACGAATCCAGATGCACGAAAATGCGCCACCGCTGGGTCGGCGTCGCTTCCAGAACGCGCCAGTAATAGGTGATGCGAATCTCTTCGCCCGCCCGCGCGTCCTCGTTCGCGATGTCCCAGCCAATGAGCTCGAAATGGCTGCCGAACACCGCATTCACGGGGTGCGACAAAGTCGGAAGCTCGGACTCCTCCAGGACATTGTCCTGAATGCGCCGCCACTGGTCCTGCGTGATCGTCGGCGTGGGTTCCTGAATGCGCTGACAGGCAGCCACAAGACCCAACGCTATCACCAGACCAACACTCGCAACTGAAATTCGCATGGAACGCACGGTTGACAGGATGCCCCACAAGGGCGAAATGCGCCCCCGACACTAGGCGCAACGCCCCTTGAGTTCAAGCCCGCATCCTCTCCGGTGCATTATGGATCCCATCGCTCCCGGTTCTTCGCTTCACTTTCTTGGCATCGGCGGCATAGGCGTCTCAGCGGTGGCCCGAATTGCGCTTGGTATGGGATTCAAAGTGTCCGGCTCTGACGTGCGCGAGTCGCGCCTGACCATTGGGATGCGAAACGAGGGAGCGACCGTCCACATTGGTCACCGACCTGAACACCTCGACGGCGTCGACCGGGTCGTTGTCTCGACCGCCATTCCGCCACATAACGTGGAGCTGGTGGAAGCGCAGCGCCGAAGCCTTCCCATTCTTCACCGCAGCGAGCTGCTCGCCTGGTTTGTGAGCCAGTACCGCAGCGTGGGCGTTACGGGCACCCACGGGAAAGGAACGATCTCGGCGATGGTCGCCAGCATTCTCGACGCCGATCACCAACAGCCCGGCTTTATCATCGGCGGCTTCCTTACCCAGTTTCAAACCAACGCACGGGCTGGCAGCGGCACATGGATGGTGGTGGAAGTCGATGAGTCCGACGGCTCGCATGCCAATGTCCCGGTCAACGACCTCGTCTGTAATTTCCTCGAAGCAGACCACCTCAATTATTACCGCGACCTGGATCACATCATCGAATCCATGGCCGAGGTGGTCAATCAGGGCCCCGCGCTGAAACACCTGTATGTGAATGGTGACTGCCCCGGAAATCGCCGCCTGCTCACCATGGTCAACAAACCCGCGACCACCTACGGCGTAGAAACGGACGTCGATTACAGGGGCAGGGCGGTGGACACCTCGCAGCTTCCCCTGAAATTCGAGGCTTTTGCCCGGGGCGAATCACTCGGTATTTTCACGCTGCCCCTCGCAGGACGTTACAACATCGTCAATGCCATGGGCGCCATCGCCGTAGCGCATCGTCTCGGTGTGCCTGTCGAGTCCATGCGTCGGGGACTCGCAGAATGTCGAGGGCTCGAAAATCGATTCACCATTCGGCAGGCCGGCGGAATTACCCTCGTCAAAGACTATAATTCGCACCCGACCGCGATTCGAAAAGTGCTGGAGAGTGCGCGCGACCTCGCTCATGGAAAGGTTTATTCGGTATTTAAACCCTATCGGTACACCCTCACGAATTACCTGCGCGAAGAATATGCCACGGCATTCAAAGGCTCCGACACCGTGGTCATCACCACCATGTACGCCGCCAACGAAGACCCGATCCCGGGAGTTGATACCGAATTCGTGGTTCGACTTCTGCAGGACGGTGGGCTGCTTGTAAAACATATCCCCGACCAGAATCATATTGTCGGCTGGCTTCGCTCGGTTGTGGTGCCGGGTGACCAGGTTATTTTCTTTGGAGGCGATGACTTCTTTGCCATGGCCGATGCCTGGGCTGACAGCATAGAACCCAGCGCGTCGTAAACTGATTCTTCGTCAGGCCTGCACTTTTCGTCGGAGTTTATTGTGCGCATTATTGTGCAGAAATATGGAGGCTCCTCGGTTGCCACCGTCGAAAAGATTCAGGCGATCGCCGAGCGCGTTGTCGCCACTCGTAGGCAGGGATTTGCTGTGGTTGTGGTGGTCTCGGCCATGGGAAACACCACCAATGAGCTCCTCGCGCTTGCACGGCAGGTCAGCAGCGACCCGCCCCGGCGTGAGCTCGATATGCTGCTCTCCGTGGGTGAGCGAATATCGATGGCGTTGCTCAGCACCGCGATTGCTGCCCTGGGTGAAAATGCCATCTCATTCACCGGTAGTCAGGTCGGAATTCTGACAAATGATCACCATTTTGCGGCACGCATTATTGATGTCCGGCCGTTCAGAATTCAGGACGAGCTGGCACGCGACAAGATTGTCATTGTTGCCGGTTATCAGGGCACCAGTTATCGCCGCGAGATAACGACCCTTGGTCGAGGCGGCTCCGACACAACAGCGGTCGCGCTCGCGGCGGCGCTCTCCGCCGAGGCCTGCGACATTTATAGCGATGTTCCCGGCGTCTGGTCTGCAGACCCGCGCGTGGTCGAGTCTGCCCAGCGTCTCGACGAGATCAGTTACGAAGAAATGCAGGAGCTCGCCCGGCAGGGTGCCCGGGTGCTCAATGCACAGGCGGTCGAATTTGCCCGCCGCCGCCAGATTGCCATTTACGCCCGCTCTACCTTTGATCAGTCAGGCCACACCGTCATACGACGCGTCGATGGCATGCTCGAAGATGCGGCAGCAAGCGAAGCAGGGTTCGGGGTGCACGGCGTCGCTGGTTCGCGCCATCGGCTTCATGTGACGCTGGATCTGGTCGCCGGCGACATGGACGAAGAGCTGGCCGTCATGAAGCTCGTTGAGCACACCTCCATCGCCTTTGCCCATCGCACCACCACCACCCTCGAGCTGCTGCTGGCGACCGAGAATGAAGCTGACCCCGGCGGACTTGTGGCTGCCATTCAGGAGGTCGCTGGCGGACGAGTCACCGTTCGTCAGAGCGTGGGCACCGCGTCGGCGGTCGGACTCGGCACGGGCACCTGGCCAGCCGTGATTCCATTTGCCCTGCGGGCTCTTGCCGGGACGCATATCGTGCCTTTGGCCATTCATCTGTCGCGCGATGCGGTGATCGCAGTGGTCTCGCTGGAACAGGTCGAAGACGCCTGTCGCGCGCTTCATCGGGCCTTTATTGAGATTCCTGCACAGCAAGCCCGACAGGCGCTGCAGGTGAATCATTCCGAACCCTGAACGGGTGCACCGCGCGCGGTCCGCCGCAGTCCATGGTCAGGGAGCGGTGGCGGGGCAGGTGGCTAGGCGATCCGCGACACGGCTCCACCCCATCGCCCGGCTCTCGGACACCTCGCTCCGCGCGTGGTCCCGAATCAGCATCGGAATCGCGTCCTTCGCAGCGTCGCTCCCCGTAAATCCGCGATGACCGCGAAAATGTTCCAGCATTTCATCGGCTTCGTGAAAAGGGCCTGGAGCGGTCTCCGGGCTCAACGTCACCCGATAAACAAAGGCCAGCCAGCCGGTGTCGGGCGAGAGCCGGAGCGCATTACGCGCCTCTTCTGATGCGCCCGCGGCGTCTCCGTTGAACCATTTGCACAACGCTATGTCCGCAGTGGCAAAGGCGATATCGCGAGACTTTCCGCACTCGCCAAACCGCAGGAATATCAAGGCTCCGGTCAGCAGCAGAGCGGTCGCAATGGCCTTACTGTTGCGCCGTTGCACGCTGAATTCACCAAACAAGATGCTCTCCGGGCTGGGGCATGGACGCATGAAGCAGATGCCACGCGCGAGAGGGTGTGTCAGCGACTCCTTGAATCACTTCGTCGCCGGGAGGTTCTGCATACCGAATATCCGAATCGGTTGGCGCATTAGCGCTCACGCCGGTGTTCACGCGTGGCCGAAATAAAGCACACGACGAAGCACTCCAACCCGAGGCCGGGACAGCGAGCGCCAGGCTTAAAAACTCTCGGCGCTTCATGTGCTCACGGTGCTGCTACTGAGCGTAAATCCATCACATACCAGCGCCGGTACCACCGTATCTCCCATGCGAACACCCTCGGACATATCCAGCGTCTGGTTCAACAGCTCGAATACGTTGACGTTGTATCGCATATTGACCAGCGCCCGATAGATGTCAGCACCTCGCATTTCGAAAAACCCATCCCGGGTCATACCGGTTACTGTCGTCAGCAAAGGATTGACAAAACGGTTGTACCACAACCGTGTAATGCGCAGACAGTCAGGATGTCGACGCTGCAGGTCGTCCACCGTGCCCTGGCCGCCACTCAGCACCAGCCCTCGCGGAACCGCGTCAGCGGCCGACGGTTGCAACGGGCTATATCCGTTTGACGGCCTCTGCAGCGCACGTGCCTCGGTCCAGCCCACCGTTAACTCACGGTGAAAGCCGGCCTCCAGCAGGGGCAGCGTCATGCTCTCAAGACCCTCATCGTCGAACGGGCGCAACCGCAGCAGCTCGTGATGTGGGTTGGCTGTCAGGTGAACCTGCTCGGCGGCCATGCGTCCACCCCAGCGCGAATGAAAAATAGAGCGCTGTTCGCGTACTGCTCGCAAACTGAAACTGGGAATCAGAAAACGAATCAGTTCAGCCACGGCTGCCGGTTCAAGCAGCACCCGATAATCGCCCGGTGCCAGCATGACGGGCCGTTCGGACGCGCGCGCCTTCTCGTACGCCGTTCGCCCCACCGCTTCGGCATCCACGTGCTCGCGCGAAACGCCCCATGCCACCGCCCAGCCTGTGCCGCCGCCCGGCGTGCTTACCGCGCACATCATATCCACCGTCGTGGGGACATATACCTGTCGAACGCCAATGGAATTGCCCACCGCAATGGTCTGCGGATTGCCATATTCGCCGAAACCACCCTCGACAATACGATAATACCCTGCGGCAGAATATCCCATCCGCATCGCCGGGAGAATCGCCCGCGCCACCTCGTTGGCTCGAAAACCAGCGTCGGATTCGGCCGTCGCCCTGTCATGATGCCCGGTATAGGGCACCGAACTGCCACCCGCTGCCGCGCCCGGCGGGGCCAGCCCCGGATACTCTTCGCGCTCGGGCGCAAACGACGCCAACTCGGCGGCCTTGTCGAGCGCAGTCGCGATGCCATCGTCCGATAAATCCGTAGTGGCACCCGAACCCATGCGAACGCGAGGCGACGCGCTCCACGTCGTCTGGCACACCCGCGCCCGCAGCAACAGTCGGGATTCTTCTACATTCTGATGAATCTCGCCTTCCGCGAATCGGGTCAGACTCGTTCGCCCACCCTGCAATACCAGCTCGCATTCCTCGTGCGTGGCGTTCCGTAGAGCGCTCTCAATGCGCGCGACGATTTCTTCGGTTCGAAGGTTCATCAACGACCTCCTCGGCGGCTTACACCGACCTCGATGTCCCGAAAGCGGGCCGGCGAAGAACCATGGCTCATGGCCATCAATTGAGCCGGCTGACCTTTGCCACAATTTGTCAGGCCCCACAGACGAAACTCCGACGCATCGCACACGGCATCGCAGGAATTCCAGAATTGTGGACTAATCCCCGCATAACTCGGATTTTTTAGCAGTTTCACCCGAACGCCATTTTCAATTAAATATCCACGCTCGCAACCAAACTGAAAATTATAGCGGCGGTCGTCGATTGACCAGCTGCTGTTGGTCTCCATGTAAATGCCGCGCTCCGTGTTCCGAATCAGGTCTTCCAGTGTCCCGGCATTACCCGGCTCCAGAGACACGTTTACCATGCGGACCAGCGGCAGGCGGTGGTATCCCGCCGAGCGACAGGCGCCGTGCGAGGTTGCGTGGGCGGCGTGGGTGTTACCCAGCCGTGCTGCCGTCTCGCGCGAATCCAGATAGCCGGTAAAGCGACCCTGCTCGACCAGCATCCAACGTTGCGCCGCAACACCTTCATCGTCCCAGCCGAATGTGCCCAGCGCGCCTTCCAGCGTCGCGTCTGCCGAGATGTTCACGTGTTCGGAGCCCACCTGAAACGTGCCCAGACGATCGTCACCCAGGTACGTTCCCCCTGCGAACGCCGCCTCGTGACCGTACACCCGATCCAGCTCGGCTGCGTGCCCGATCGACTCGTGTATCTGCAACGCCAGTTGCGTCGTATCCAGAATCAGTTGAGTGCGTTCGCGTGGGCACTCGTCTGCCGATAACAGCTCGACCGCTTCCCAACCCACCTGATCGCAGCGCGCCAGCAGATTCAGATTCTGGACCACCTCCCAACCGCCACCCTGCGTCTGCCCGCCAAAGGAGTTGGGAAAAGAACGCACCTGCGCATCGTCTCCATTCGTCGCGACCGCGCCAAGACCCGCGCCCGTCCACGTGAATTCCTGTTCAATATCCGTACCTTCCGAGGTCACCAGCCAGACATTCTGCCGTTTGGCCGAGGTCATGGCGCTCGACACGCGAACGCGCGGGTCCACTCGCATGCCCGACTCGGCGCTTCGCAGATACTCCACGATCTCGGCCAGACCCACCGAGAAGGGGTCCGTTTGAACCGGCGTTCGCCACGTCCCGGTGACCGGCGTTACGGCAGGAAGACTGACAGGGCGGCGTTGTACCAGCGCAGACGCACGGGCCACCTCGGTCGCGCGCCAGGCCGTGTCGGATGCCACATCCACCGTGGTGCCCGACGCCGAGGCGAATCCCCACGCGCCACCCACGAGCACCCGAATGCCGATGCCGGCTGTCACCTCGTCGTCCATTTGCGCCAACAGACCATTACGCGATGCCAGCTGACGACTATGGCTCAACACAATTCGGGCGTCGGCGTACGACGCGCCAAAGTCCAGAGCGGCAGATACTGCCGCAGCGCAAATGTCGCGCATGGCCAAACGGGGCTGATGGGGAAGGCGAGCGCTGTACCGAATTGTACGGCGCAGGTCGGCATGGTGCCTGACTCTCGCCGTTCCCGTCAATCACGCGACGCTGATGTCCCTGACGCAGTGTTGACTGG
>Ga0169931_10001246_pt1 | contig 42194 bp, 39 predicted proteins | sample Kivu_15m_20L_FD_129675 | JGI IMG/M metagenome (GOLD analysis project Ga0169931, IMG submission 129675) | Freshwater microbial communities from Lake Kivu, Western Province, Rwanda to study Microbial Dark Matter (Phase II) - Kivu_15m_20L... | ecosystem: Environmental > Aquatic > Freshwater > Lake... | reverse complement strand
TGTTGTAGACGATCATGTCCAGCGGTCGATTGCGGTTGCCGAGCTCGGCGATCGTCGTGCCGCGGACCTTGCTGCCTGGCTTCAAGTCCGAAAGCGGAAACTTCACGAGCGGCGTGCAAGTGTACGCGGCCAGGACGCTGGGCTCGCCGCTGATGTCGAACACGGCCAGGGTGCGGACGGGCGAATGCGTTTCCAGCTTGCCGTGCGCGCCGTGATAGATCTCGACGCCGGTGCCGCCGGCGATTTCCTTGAACGGGAAATCGAGAACGCGGAGCTGCGAGGCGAACTCCTCGTTCGAGAGGCCGGCCACGATGATCTGTCCGCCGGTGAACTGCAGGTCGGTGGTCACTTCCTGCCGCTTTTTGTCTTCGGTCGGAGCGTTCGGAAGCTGGGCCTGGGAGAACTTCACGTCTTCAAGCTTCTGCTCGGCGAGCTTGCCGGCCGAGTCGAGTCGCACGACGACAGGCGTGGCGTCAGGGCCGGTGCCGCGCGAGACGGAGAAGAACGTGTTGCCGGTCTCGGGGTTGACGGCCATGTCGTTGATCAGGATGCCCTTGGGCGTGGTGCCGAGCAGGGCGGCGATCTTCTCGTCGAGCTTATCGACGCTGAGTTTCTCGCTGGGCGAGCCCGACGATTTATCTTCGGTGGCGATGGCGACGATGCTGGAACCTTGAGGATCGCCGATCAGCAGGATGCTTTGCGGGGCGAACGTGATCGGGCCTATCGACTTGAGCTTGGGAGAGCCTTGTTGCATGCCGGCGGTGAGATCGGCGGCTGAAGCAGTGCTCGCGGCGAGCGTGATAGCCAATACCATGAGAGCGAACGTACGAATAGTCATCGACAATCCTCCTGTGCGATGCGGAGAGTCCGCAGGCCACTGGGTAAGTGAGTGAACGCCGCGACGCGGGAGACTGGCCCGCGTCGCGACGCGTGAGTTTACCTGAGGAGCAATTCGGGAGCGAACTTTTACTTCGAGCGTTTGGCTTCCCAATCGCGGCTTTTGCCACCGCCACCTGGGCGTCCGCCGCTCACCGTGCCGGTGATCGTATCGCCTTCAACTTTGCCTTCGAACTTCTGAATGGATTCCTGACCGTTGCGATCGACTTTGACCTCAAAGCTGATCTCGTCGCCTTTGATTGCGCCGTTAGAAATTTCGACGGACTTTTTGCCCCGCAGCAGGTCGCCGGTGAGCTTTTCGCCTTGGACGCTGAGGGTCAGGGTGCTTTGGGTCTCCTTGCCTTTTTTCGTCTTGGTCGTCCAGGTCCAGGTGCCGGCGACATCGGCAGCCAGGGCCGTGGCGGCAACCGTGGCGGCCAACAGGAGTGCGGCGGCCGGGGAAAACACTTTCTTGAAACTCATTTGGTACTCTCTTTCTCTCAGTAACAATGTGGAACAGGAAACTGGGAGTGGATGGATGGTTGTTCGGTTCAGCGCGCCCTGCGCTGGGGCTCAGGGTCGTGCCACCCAAGCTCAAACTATTCTTTGACGCGGGTGGCTTCCCAGGGGCGGCTGTTCGTTTCGTCGCCACGGCTGAACTCGACGGTGCCGGTGATTTTGTCGCCGTCGACCTTGCCCTTGTAGACCATCTCGAACTTATTGCCGTTGCGTTCGCGAACGCTCTTGAACGAGACCTCGTCGTTCTTGAACGTGCCGTCGGTGATTTCGGTTTCGCGATCGTTGCTGTAGATCTTGCCGGTGAGTTTTTCGCCGTCGGCCTTGAGGTCGAGCTTGATTTCGATTGCGTTATCCTGCCGCTGGAACTTCCAGCTCCAGGTGCCGTTGGGGTCAGCGGCCAGGGCCGCGGTGCTCAGCGCGCACAAGGCCAAACACGCGAAAGCCAGGGTGCGGGGTTTCATGTTGATTCACTCCGGTGGTTGGTTGAGGCAGTTCCTGCGGTGGTTCGGGTCGCGGGGGTCATCTTGCCGCGCGCGGGGCGAAGCGTCAAACCGCGGGCGGGCTGGCCGTAAGCCCTTTGGCTGGAAGCTCCCAATTTAGCCCCGCTGGCGGGAAAAAGTTCCGGTGGCCTTCCCGGAAAGAGTGCGAAATAGGTCTGAAACATAAGAGGCTGGCAATTACGATTCGTCCAGGCGGCTCCCTTCGCCGGTAATCAGCCGGGCGGCGCGGCCGCGGGTGAAGTAGCTGTAGGCCCACTGGAACATGACCATCATGCGGTTCTGGAACTGCACCAGAAACAGGATGTGCACCAGGAGCCAGGTGATCCAGGCCAGAAAGCCGCTGAGCTTGATCCAGCCCAGGTCGGCCACGGCGGCGGAGCGGCCGATCGTGGCCATCATGCCTTTGTCGCGATAGTGAAACGGCGCGGGCGGACTTCCGCCCGTCGCGCGGCTCGCGATCAGCTTCGCCACGTAGCGTCCTTGCTGCATCGCGACGGGCGCCAGTGCCGGCAGCGGTTTGCCGTCCTGCGTGAAGCTGGCGATGTCACCGATGGCGAACACGTTGGGATGATTCTTGAGCGAGCAATCGGCTTCGACGGGCACACGGCCCGAGCGATCGAGCTCGACGCCGCTGTCGCGCGCGAGAATTTCGGCCAGCGGCGAGGCCTTCACGCCAGCGGTCCAGAGAATGGTCGCCGCGCGAATGGTTTCATGCTGGTGATCACCAGTTCGGATGATGACATGCTCGGGCTCGATCTCGGTGACCATCACGCCGGTGCGCACTTCGACACCGAAGCGAGTGAGTTGCTCGAGCGCCTTCTCGCGCAGATCCTCGGGAAACATGCCGAGAATGGCGGGCATGGCTTCGACCAGAACGATCCGCGTGTCGGCCGTGTTAATGCGGCGGAATTCATGCTTGAGCGTGCGGTAGGCAACCTCGGCAATCGCGCCGGCCAGCTCCACACCGGTGGGGCCGCCGCCCACGATCACGAACGTCATGAGCTGCTGGCGGCGCTCGCGATCGGACTCCAGCTCGGCGGCTTCGAACGCCTTCAGTACACGGGTGCGAATCGTGAGGGCGTCTTCGATCGACTTCAGGCCGGGGGCAAAGTGCTGCCACTGGTCATGACCGAAGTAGTTGAACGTCGAACCGGCGGCGACGATCAGCGTGTCGTACGAAAGCGGCTCGGGATGTCCGTCGTGGAAGAGCAATTGTCGATTCGCCAGATCGATGTTGACGACTTCCGCGAGCAACACCTCGACGTTCTTCTGATGACGCAGGACGGCCCGCAAGGGTGCCGCGATGTTGGCCGGCGAGAGGCCGCCGGTGGTGACCTGGTAAAGTAGTGGCTGAAAGAGATGGAAATTGCGACGATCGACGAGCGTTACGTGAACGTTCGGGCACTTGCGCAGGCGCTGGGCCGCGTAGAGTCCGCCGAAGCCGCCGCCGATGATCGCGACCTGATGCGGGATGGTTTGCGCGGTCATGATGCGTCCTCGGGCGTGGAACCGGCGCGGCGGATCGCGGTGCTGGAGATGTCCTCGCGAAAGTCCGCCGCGAGTACACCCTGGCAGAGCGCGGCGAGCGACTGCGGCAAGCGGAGCTCATCGAGCGTATGGAACGACTCGCCCGCCGCCCGACCGAAGACGAGGAAACGGCAGCCGCGCGCGGCGATCTCAGCAATGGCTGCTTCCATGGCCTGCGGGCTGCCGTAGTAGCGTTCCTGGCCGATACGCTCGACCGTGTCGGCGCCGACGACGAACGTGCAGCCGGGAAAGAGCGAGGACTTTTTCACGAACGTGGGGGCGACGCTCAGCCACACCGCGTCACTGGGGTCGAACTGCCGCACGCGGGTTTGCATTTCCAGGAAGTCGAGTGGCGGCTTATCGACGTTCTCAATCGAGATCTCAAATGCCACCGGGCAGCCCAGGATTCGAGCGGCGACATCGGCCATCCGGCGATGACCAACATGCAGCGGATGGAACGCGCCACTGAACACGGCGCGGGGAAGTTGATCGATTGAGGCGCTGCCGCGGACGACCAGCGGTGCCGTGCCGGCAAGAAGCTCTTGTTCGTCAGGCGCACCTTGCACGAGCAATTCTTGGACTTGCTCGCCGGCGCGCAGTGGTAGTTCGAGGCGACCGTGCGCGCCAGTTGCAGCGGCCACCGCGTTCAGGACCAGGGCGGCGACGATCTGTTCTTCTTCCGTCCGGCTGCGAGCTCCTTTCTCCAGCTCGAGGTGGCTTGTGGCCGTGGTCGAGCTGCTCTGCCAGGCGACGTACACCCGATGGGGGCCGCGTTTGGTGCGATCGCTGGCCAGGCTGGCCGTGGCGCCCACGCCGAGGACCTCGCCTGCGGGGGCCAGGGTGCGGGCCCGGCGGTAGGCGGCCATCGCCATCAGCCGGGCGGTGCGCTCCGAGCAGTACTGTTCGGGTGGGCCTCCCAGGAAGGTGGCGAGAGCGGTGGGCGCGTAAGGGACGACCGCTTCGAGCACGGTCCGCGAGGCGCCGGGCTGTTGGAGGAGGGCCGAGATCGCCCCGCTTCCGCCGCCGGTGACGGCCAGAACCAGAGGCGTACCGGCGGCGTGAACCTCTTGCACCAGGAGGGTTTGCGTCGTGAACGTCACGGCTGCTCGGGTGGTTGAGAGCTACGGGACCTGTCGCCTGAGGGTAAGCCTACCCAGTATAGGTTTTTGGGCCAACTGACGTGCCGGAGAGGCCCCGACGGCAATCCCCGGCCACGGGCTGGAAATTCTTTAGATTCCGGGGCCAAGAGCCGGGATAGCTCGGCGAATAGCTTGCTGGGACGGCGCATTTTCGCGCTCTCGTCACCCGTTTGAACCAACATGTTAGACCCGTCGTGTGGGAGGCCCAGGATCATGATCAGGAAAGCAATTGTTACGGCAGCGGGCGCGAGCCTGCTGGCAGTTTTGTTCTTCGGACGAGACGCGGTGAGTTACGTCTCGACCTCGTTCGGCTGGATGAAGGACTCGGTGAAGTCGAACGTGCCGGTCGAATTCGAGATCGAACGCGCTCGCCGGATGGTCAAGAACCTGGTTCCGGACATTCGCCGGAACATGCACGTAATTGCCCAGGAAGAAGTCGAGATCGAGCGGCTGGACAAGGAGATCGCCCGGACAGAGGCCACGATGGGTCGCGAGAAGACCGAGCTGGTGAAGCTGAAGGACGACCTGAAGCAGGACAAGCCGTCGTATCAATATGGCGGCCGCGTGTACACCGTGGCCCACGTGAAGGTGGACCTGGCGAACCGCTTTGAGCGGTACAAGACGCACGAAGCCACGCTGGCCAGCCTGCAAGACATTCAGACGGCCCGCCGGGCGAGTCTGGATGCGGCGCGGCAGAAGCTCGAGAACATGCTGGTTGCGAAGCGGCAGCTGGAAGTGGACGTCGAGCAGTTGGAAGCCCAGTACAAGATGGTCGAAGTCGCGCAGACGATGTGTGAACACAACATCGACGACAGCCAGCTTGGCCGGGTGAAGGAGCTGATTGGCGACATTCGCGCCCGGCTGAAGGTTGCCGAGCGACTGGCGCAGACGCCGATGATCGACGGCGAGATTCCGGTTTCGGCCTCGGAGTCGGAAGTCGACACCATCGTCGAGCAGGTGACGGAATACTTCAATGCCGCCGCAGAGCCGGTGCAAGTGGCCGAAGCGCCGCAGAAGAGCGACCGCTAGACCACCCGCTGGTCTCTCTCTCACACAACTGTAGTCGGGGTCGACCGTCGGCCCCGGCTACAGACGGGAGAATCCTTCGAATTTCGTCTTGAGAGAATCAGTCGCGCGAAATGACCGACAGGTGCAGAGAGTTGGCAATCGAGTGGCGAAAACACCTGGCCGGACCCAAGGACGCGCTGCACTGGCTGTGGCACGGACCGACTCCCGCGGTGGGCGGCACGAATGCGGCGAGGAACGCAGGCATGATTAAGTCCGTGCAACCCGTTTCAACTCCAGCGGCAGATTGCGTACCATGGATAGACAACGCCGTGAATCACGCCACTACCAAATCACGTCTGCTGCTGTGGGTCGACGCCGTGGGCGGATTTTTTGTCTGCCTGGGGGGCGAGGTGCGTCTGGGACAAGCCGCGCCAGAGGCAGCCATCGATCTGCCGATGTTGGCGGATCTCTCGCGGCATCACGCGACGTTTCGCCGCGACGAAGAGGGTTACACGATCGAGCCCTTGCGCGACGTGAAGCTGAATCACGAACGGATTACGTCCGTGAGTTGGATCAACGACGGCAGTCTGCTGGAAATGGGACCAGCGCTGAAGATGCGCTTTCGCCGGCCGCATCCGCTGTCGGCCACGGCCCGACTGGACTTCGTCAGCCATCACCGCACGCAGCCCTCGAGTTCGGCGGTCCTGCTGATGGCCGACACGTTGATTCTGGGCCCCGAGACCAACAATCACGTGGTCTGCCGAGGCTGGCCGCACGACGTGATCCTGCACCGGCAGCACGGCGGGCTGTTCTGCACCAGCAGCACCCCCATCGAAGTGGACGGCCGGCGGTACGACTCGCGCGCCCCCCTGGAGCACAACTCGCGGGTGGTGGGCGAAGGTTTTTCGTTCAGTCTCGAAGAAATATGAAACCCGGGAATTGAAGTTCCGCTGCGAGGTGGAAACTTCCGCACAGCCAGCTAAAAAACACAACATCGAACGTTGGGGAGCGAATAAGTGTCGAACGGTGCAGGCAGGATCGGAGCAACGCCCGGAAAAGGGGCGGAAATCTCGCGGTTCTGCCGGGAGGAAACGACCACTTTGGTCGTCGCCCACCGCCGTGTCATAATCATGGACTAGAGGACTTCCGCGGCCGGCCGACCTCGCGTTACCGGCCAGCGGGGGGCAGCAAAGGTCGAACATGTTCTCGCGGACTGAAGCCACGGCCCTCTCGCCCGAACCTACCAGCGACTCAATGGAACCACACCTGACCCAAGCCGACGAAACGCCTCGCGGTGGACCGCTGAAGTTCACCTATGCGAGCGGCTCGCGTCCGCTGGATGGCTATACCATCAAGCGCGGGATCGGGCGAGGCGGTTTCGGCGAGGTGTACTTCGCGGTGAGCGACGGCGGCAAGGAAGTCGCGCTCAAGCTCATCAGGCACAACCTCGAGGTCGAGCTTCGGGGCGTGGCCCATTGCTTGAACCTCAAACACACGAACCTGATCGCGCTGTATGACGTCAAGCAGGACGACAATGAGAACACCTGGGTGGTGATGGAGTATGCGGTCGGCGACTCGCTGGAAGAGCTGCTCGACCGCCATCCGAACGGACTCTCGACCGAGGAGGCTTGCGACTGGTTCAGCGGCATCGCGGCCGGCGTGGGCTACCTGCACGATCACGGCATCGTCCACCGCGACCTGAAGCCAGGCAATATCTTTCGCGATGACGGCCAGGTGAAGCTGGGGGACTACGGCCTGTCGAAGTTCATCTCGTGCAGCCGCCGCAGCGGACAGACCGAAAGCATTGGCACGGTCCACTACATGGCGCCCGAGGTGGCGAACGGCCGCTACGGCAAAGAGATCGACATTTACGCCCTGGGCATCATCTTGTACGAGATGCTCACCGGCCAGGTGCCGTTCGAAGGCGAGAGCATCGGCGAAGTGCTGATGAAGCATCTGACGGCCGAACCTTCGCTCGACAAGCTGCCGGACGGCTATCGGCAAGTGGTCGCCAGGGCCTTGGCCAAGGATCCGACGACGCGATTTGCGAGCGTTGGCGAGATGATGCATGCGCTGCCGCCGATGGCCAAGACCATGGCCTATCGTCCGCCGGAGACGCGCTATCCGCATGAGCAGCCTGCTGCCGCGGCAAAGCCCGTCGATCCGCCGCAGGCAGCCCCGGCGGGCGAACAACCGATCATGGCTCAGTTCGTGGCCGGCGCCGCGGGCGCCGCGCAGGCGGCCGCTGAAGATGACGATCCGGTGTGGAATGCGGTACGTGACGGCTGGCGAAATGCGCGGGACAGTTGGGACCGACAGAACACGCCGACCAAAGTGGCCGTGGCCGTGATCGGCTTTGCGGCCCTGGCCTATAAGTTTGAAGTTGTCCTGGGATTGATCGTTCCGGCGGTAGCGCTCTATGTGCTGTATCGCGTGGTGCGATCCGTGATCCTGCATCAAGACCAGAAGAAAGCACGCTGGGTCCCCGTGGGCTCGCCGCAAGCGGCACGCCCGGCGCCTCAGGCGCCGCCGCGACCGATGCAACCGGTAGGCGGCTTGGATGCGACGACCTATCAGCCGACGGCGCGGGCTTCGACGGCTGCCGAGCCAGGCCCACCGGCAAAGCCCGGTGATTGGCGGGCTGCGAGCGCGAAGCACTGGAAGCGCAAGAGTTCGAAGCGTTGGCGTAAGGAAGCTGCTGAGTCGCTGGCGGTGAAAAGCGTGCGCGAGCGCGTGGCCGATCTGGCCGGTTCGATGCTGTTGGCCGCCGTGGTGGCTGCGATCATGAGCATCGTGGCTGTGATCTTGCGCGGACAGACCAGCGTCGAGCAGAACCAGTTTGCCTGGCTGACGCTGACCAGCGTGCTGGGCTCGTGGGCGGTGCTGATTCCCTCGACGTTCTGGGCCGGCACCGATGGCGATCAGACGTTGCGCCGCGTAACGATGCTGGTGGTGGGACTGCTGGTTGGCGCCGCGGCTTACCTCGCCTCGACGACACTGCTGGTGCAGTTCGACGACGCGAAGGGCGTGCATGAATTCATTCAGCTCGACTTCAGCAAGAACTTTTACGACACCAAGGGTCTGCCGCAGTTGCCGGCCTACCTGGCCTACTTCGGTGCGCTGCTGGCGAGTATTCGCTGGTGGCGGCAGGCCGACCCGCTGCGCCGCACGCGGCTGAGCGTGTGGAACGTGGGCGCGGCCGTGATGGGTGCCTGGGTCGTCGATTGGTTCTGGCGTTTCCCGCAGCCGTGGGGCCTGATGGTCGCGGCCATCATTTCGACCTCGGTCCAACTGGCGGCTCCCCAAGTCACGGCTCCTGTGGATGAGCCCGCTGTGAAGGAGAAACTGTCGTGATGCTGCTGGCGGAAATCACCTGGGTGGGCATGGGACTAATCTTCCTGTTTGGCTTCGCCATGTTCAAATGCTCGCGCGGAAGCTGTGGCCGGGGAGCGAGCTTCGTGGGCAAGACGCTGGGAGTCGTTGCCGTTGTGGCGGGTGTCTGGATGCTGGTGGCTCGCGATCATGACAGACACGTGGTCGTGGATCACTCGGTCGTCCGCGACGTGGGAATCGAGAGCAAACACTTCGCAAAGGATCGTCCGCTCGGCGATAACTTCAATCCGCTGGGTGACAACTTCGATCCGTTGGGACCTGATTTCGATCCGCTACGTGATCATCATGGGCTGTTCAAGGAATCTTCCCCGCGGATCGGGATGTTTGTCCTGCTCGGTATCGGGCTCATCATTCTGGGCGCGATGCTCTTCGGTCGCGACAAGCAAAAGCCGTTCGCCCTGAAGGCGATCACCTGGCTGGGCATCGGAGCGATCATCTTCGCCGTGGCCAATTTCTTTGGCGAAGCGCCGCATGCCGATCGGCTCTCGCACCGGGTGGTTGATGCCCGGGCCCGGCAAGTTCAAGAGGAGCATGCGGCCCGCAGGCCATCGCGTCCCGGTCGGGCCAAGCGTCCCTCGCTCCGTCCTGATCGGCCAGCGGTTTCACGCACGGATCGCGACGGAGCCGAGATCACCCTGCCGGCGCGAGCGGGCTCGATTCCGGTCGAGATCGAAATTGCCAAGGCGGCGGCCGAGCGGAAGGAAGCCCTCAAGGAAGCGGAACGAGCACGCGAGGAAGCGGCCCGGGAAGCTGAGGACGCGAAGGCCGAGGCGGCGCGTGAGATAGAAGCTGCGAAAGCCGAAGTCGCCCGAGAACTTGAGGAAGCCAAGGCTGAAGTCGAGGAGGCTAAGGTCGAGGCGGAGGCGGAAGTCGCTGCAGCGAAAGCTGAACGCGAGGAGGCCGAAGAAGAGATCAAGCAGCAGGCCGAGACGGCGGACCCCGAGCCTGCTGTCGAAGCTGCCGAACCTGAGCCCGTTGCTGAGCCTAAGCCGGTTCATGTGCCCGTCACGGAGGCCGTCGCCGTCGAGAGCGAGGAGCCAAAACCGCACCGGGTTGCCGTGGTCAGCACAAGCGGCGATCGTCCGGCTTGGGTCTCGGCCGGCCCGGCGCTGGTCGATGGCGTGTATCGGATGACCGTCAGCTCGGGACCGTGGAGCAGCGTGCCGGAATGCCAGCACGCGCTCGACGAGGAAGTGCTCGCGGCGACGAACAATTACATCAATGAGTATCTCGGCAATCCACAGGCGGCCTCGCTGGTGAACATTTCGCCGAACTATCTGCGGCAGCATGTGCGCAAGACGGAGTACGCGGAGATTGTCGATTCGCCGGCCGTCGGCCAGATGCATCAGCTCCACGCCCAGCTCGAATTCGACGAACGGGCTCGGGCCGACTTTGAACGCCAGTGGCGGAACGCGGTCGTGCAGGATCGGCTGTGGTATATCGGCGGCGGCGGAGCGCTGGTGCTGGCGCTTTTGGCCACGCTCTACGGCTATCTGAAGCTGGAGCTGCGAACCGACTCGGCGAGCCGCGGGAAGTTGCAGCTTGCCGCGACGCTGGTGGCGCTGATCGTGGCTGCCGGGGCGCTGCTCGCGCGGTGGACCGTGGCGTTTTGAGTCCAACGCGATACAGAGTGTTCAAGTCGCGGTAGCATTCCAGAGGAAGCTATTCCGCTGGCGTTAGTGAGCTAAGAGCCAATGCCCCGCCGCGAGAAGTAGCGCGCCGAGCGTGGTGGTGACGAGCGTCACCGGGATGCCCACGCGGAGGAATTCCCAGAAGCCGACGCGGGCATCGGCGCCGCCGTCGTGGGTCTTGGCCGTTTCGAGCACGATCAAGGTGGCGACGGAGCCGGGAATGGTGAGGTTGCCGGCGAACGTGCTGGCCATCGCGAGCACGAGCCACATCAGGTCGGGCTCGATCAGTTCTGGCACAATGCCGCGGGCGAGCACGACCAGCGGAACGTTCGAAACGATGTTGCTGGCCACGACGACCAGCGCGCTGAACACGGGAATCTGCGTGGCGAGCGCATCGCCGTACATCGGTTGAGCCCAGGCAGCGGCATCGGCCACCAGGCCGGTTCGCTCCAGCGCGTGCACCACGATGAACAGCCCGGCGAAGAACGCCAGTAGCACCCAGTTTGCGCGGGCGAGCACTGCGGCCGTGGGGCGGCCGGAGATGAGCAGGAGCGCGGCCGCGCCGCCGGCGGCGACAACGGCCAGATCGCCGATTGCGATGAAAGCCATGAGGACGCCCGTGAGTACAACGAGCGATTTGGCCAGTAGCGGCCGATCGAGGTGCAGTTCGATCGAGTCGGCCGGGTCGCGCCGCATGCTGCCGCTGAGATCGCGGCGGTACCACCAGAGCAGAATCGCCACGAGGGCCGCCAGGCCGACCAGTCCTATCGGCGCCATCCAGAGCAGGAACGCGGCATAGCTCCAGCCGCTGTAGACGCCGATCAGCATGTTTTGTGGATTGCCGACGAGCGTCATCACGCTGCCGACGTTGGTGCCCATGGCGAGCGCCACGAGAAAAGGCACACACGGAAGGCCCGCCCGCCGGACGATCGCCAGCACGGGCGCGGTGAGCATCAGGCAGACCGTGTCGTTGAGGAACAGCGCCGAGAGAATGCCGGACATCAGCGTCAGGCCCGTGAGCAGTTGCCGCGGCGAATGCGTGCGGGCCAGGACCCGGGCGGCGGCGAGCTGGAAGAAGCCGCTGTCTTCGAGCAGGACGTTGAGAATCATCATCCCTAGCAGCAGGACGATCGTGCGGGCATCGATGGCGGCCCAGGCGTCTTCGAACGAGAGCACACCGAACAGAACCATTAGCACCGCGCCGCAGACGGCCGCGCCGGGCCGATCGAGTGCGAGCCGCGGCAGACGGGCGAACGCGATCACCACGTAGGTGCCCGCGAAAATCATGACCGCGGCGAAGATTTGGAACTGGGACATGGAGTCTGTCGAGGGGCAGAGAGAAGGAAGTTCAGCGGGGTGAAGTGTATGTTTCGGCGAGGGTTACGTTAAGGCCAGTGGCGTCGGCGGAGTGAGGGAATTAACTAGAACGGGCTGATAGGAGATTGAAGAAATTCATTGCATTTCCCTATGGCAGGCTCGATAGTGATCCCAAGCCAATGGGTTATGGCTATCCCCCATATACCAAGGAGCGACTCGTCATGCCGATCATTCGCCTGCCGTCCGATCACGACACGTCTTATCCTGCGGCGCGCGGACCAGTGCTGCTCCTGAGTTGTATGGACCTTCGGCTCATGGATGAGATCGTCCAGTTCATGGATCACGACGGGCTGACGAACCGTTATGACCACGTCATTCTGGCGGGCGCTGCGCTGGGAGCGATTGGCCCCACGAGGAGGTACGCGCACTGGTGGCAGACATTCAAGGATCACATGGAGATTGCTTACAAACTACGCAAGTTCAAGGACGTCTACATTCTGGAACATCGCGATTGCGGTGCGTACCGAGAGTTCTTGCCGAATCAGGAAGGAGTTTTTGGCGAGAATGAGGCTGAAGCCGACCGTGAGAAGTGGCTGCACCTGAAGTACGCTGAGCAACTCAGAAAGAAAATCGAGACTTGGGCCCGGCGTAAGGAACCGGAAATCAGAGTCAAGTCATTCCTAATGGACCTGCGCGGACGCGTCGAGATCATCGATAGGTAGCTACTACTCCAGCAGCTCCGCGATCTCGTTCATCGAGAGCTCGCGCTGGCGAACGTCGGCCACCAGCGCGCGGCGCAGGATCGTGGCGAACGGCTCGGGCACTTCGGACGCGTACCGCTCACCGTCGATCGCGTCGATCTGCCGCAGCACATCCAGCAAGTTGTCGCCGCGAATGGCTTTCTGTCCAGAGAGCATCTCGTACAGCATCAGTCCCACGGCAAAGACGTCACTTTGCGGCGAGGCCGGTTCACTGCGAGCCTGTTCGGGCGACATATAAGCCGGAGTGCCCGAGAGGCCCGAGGGATCGACCGTGGCCCAGTCGCCGGTTTCGTGCATCGGTCCGGTTCGCTGTTTGCGATGGGCTAGGCCGAAGTCCATCACCTTCGCCAGGCCCTCGGTCGTGACCATGATGTTGCCGGGCTTCAGGTCGCCGTGGACGACGTGGCCCGCGTGGGCGGCTGACATGCCGAGGGCGATCTGGCGGCCGATGCCTTTGACTTCGTCGGCGCCGAGCTTTCCGCCGGACAGGATATCGTCGAGTGGGCGGCCATTGACGTGTTCCATCACAATCATCGAGATGCCGTCGTTCTCATCGACTGCGTGAATCGTGCAGACGTTCGGATGGTTGAGAGCCGCCGCCGCGCGGGCTTCATCGAGCATCCGGCGGGGAGAGCCGGCCGGCCCGGGGCGAAATACCTTCAGCGCGACTTGCCGTTCGAGCGTGAGGTCTTTGGCCCGATAAACCACGCCGAACGCGCCGCTGCCGAGCTCCTCTTCGATGCGATACTGGCCCACCACGCTGCCGCCGCGCAAGACGCGCGTCGGATCGAGCACCGGAGCATCGCGGCTCCAGCTTTCGGGGCAGAGGCCGCCGGTTTGCAGACCGTCGAGCACGCGCACGACCTCTTCGCTGCGGCGGCCGACGCTCAGGTTGTGCACGACCTGGTACTGCAGCACGCCGTTGGGATCGATGATGAACAGCCCGCGGAGGGCGACATTCTGCCGCGGCACGAGGACGCCGTAGGCTGAGCAGACTTCGCCGCTCTCGTCGCTGGCGAGCGGGAACGAAAGTCCACCGAGTCCGCCCTGGCTGCGCGGGGTGGCGATCCACTTCTGATGGCTGGCGACCGAGTCGGTGCTGATGCCCAGGATGTCGCAATCGCGGCGCGTGAACTCGTCGTACTGCACGCTGAGCGCGGTCAGCTCGGTGGGGCAAACCATCGAGAAGTCGCGCGGATAGAACAGCAGCACCAGCCAGCGATCGCGATAATCGTCCAGCCGCACGATCCGCTCGGCCGTGTCGGGCCAGGCAGTGCAGGGGAGCGTAAAATCCGGGGCCCGCGAGCCCACCATTACCGGCGCCGGGCGGCCGGCCGTTTTCGATTGTGTAGCCATGATGTGCTATTCTAGGTGCGCGTCCTACTCGGAGTCCATCGCTGAAAGGTGGCCACGCTATGAACGACCCGATGCTCGCGGAAGCCAGCGCGATGACCCCCACCGAGGCAATCGATCGGGAGCACTTGAATTTGCTCTCGATCTTTCACTTCATCGTGGGTGCGATCACGATCCTGTTTTCGAGCATCTTCATCATTCACGTGGTGATGGGGCTGGTGCTGGCCTTTAATCCCGAGGCATTTGCCCAACCCAAGGTCGAAGGGCAAGTGCCGCCCCCGGAGATGCCACCCTGGTTCGGGATCTTTCTGGCCGTGTTCGCGGGTAGCTTCGTGCTGGCCGGCTGGGTGCTCGGCGGCATGACAATTTATTCGGGGCTGTGCTTGCGGCGGCACAGGCGGCGGCTGTTCAGTTTGATCATTGCCGCGATCCAGTGCATGTTCGTGCCGATCGGCGCGGTGCTGGGCGTGTTCACGATCGTGGTGCTGATTGCGCGATTCGGTGCGCAGGCTGTATGGCGAACCGGTGTAAGCCCAGCGCCTCTCGCTTATGCCTAGCACGAAAAACGGCTGCGATTCTTAACCCGACGCCTAAGCGAGGCCGGCATCCGAGTTTGCCTCGCTTAGGCGTCGGGTTGTGAAGATGGCGAACGGCCTGCGGCGCCGGCGAGATTTGCTTGCAATTGGCTCCCGCGGCGGTTTGAATTGAAGGCGTTCCTTCCCGCCTCGCATACGCTCTCCCCGCCTGAAACAACGGAGCACATCTGATGAACGATGCTTGCACGCCGCGCGCTTCGAGTACCACCACAGTCCCCAGCCGCCGCGACTTCCTGTTTCAATCGGCCGGTGCGGCGGCGGGGCTGATGGCCTTTGGCGCCTTGCACTCGGCTCGTGCTGCCGACAGCCAGCCGCTGAAGGTGGCGTGCATCATGACGGCGTTTCATCATCGCAGTCACGCGCACGTGATCCTCGAGAACTTCCTGCATCCGTACCTGTTCAATGGCCAGGTCACGCAGCCGGGCATGCAGGTGGCCAGCTTCTTCGTCGATCAGTATCACCCGGAGGACATGACTCGCGAGACTTCGAAGCAGTACAACATTCCGATCTACAAGACGATTGGCGAGGCGGTGACCCTCGGCGGCGACAAGTTGGCGGTCGATGCGGTGATGATCATCGGCGAGCATGGCGACTACCCGGTGAACGCGAAGGGTCAGATGGAGTACCCACGGAAGAAGTTCTTCGACGAGGTGGTGGCGGTGTTCAAGCGGAGCGGCCGCGGCGTGCCGGTGTTCAACGACAAGCATCTGTCGTATCGCTGGGATTGGGCGAAGGAGATGGTCGACACGTCGCGCTCGCTCGACTTTCCACTGATGGCTGGCAGCTCGGTGCCGCTGGCCCAGCGCCGTCCGCCGATGGAGTTTCCCTCTGGCGCGAAGATCGACGAAGCCGTTTCGATTCAAGGGGGCGGGGTCGAGAGCTACGACTTCCATTGCCTGGAGGTGCTCCAGTCGCAGGTCGAAGCTCGACAGGGCGGCGAGACCGGCGTGGCCAAGGTGCAGTTCCTCGATACGCCGGCCCTCTGGAAAGCGGCGGCCGATGGCTTCTGGTCGCCCGATCTGGCGGCGGCGGCGATGGCGGCCGAAGTTGGCCCGGACGATCCGATGACGAAGTACCTCGCCTCGGGCGGCAAGGACACCGGCGCGGAAGCTCCGCCGACGCACGCGATCGCCGTGCATTACAAGGACGGTTTGCGCGGACTGGCTTTGAAGGTGGGCAACAGCGCCACGCGGTGGAACTTTGCCACGCGGCTGCCGGGCGATCCGAAGCCGCTGGCCACGGCGTACTACGTCGGTCCGTGGCAGAACCGGAACCTGTTCAAGGCGCTCTCGCATTCGATTCAGACGTTCTTCCGCGAGAAGAAGGCTCCCTATCCGATCGAGCGGACGCTGCTGACGACCGGCGCGCTCGACGCCGCGATGGATTCGCGCGTGGCCGGCGGCAAGCTGACCGATACCCCGCAGCTCGAGTTCAGCTACGCTCCGGTGGATTTCCGCCGGATGCGCGAGATGGGCGCAAGCTGGAAGATCATCACGGAGGAGATGCCAGAGCATGAGGGGATTAAGCCGGTGGGGGTGTAGCGCGGGGAGGGATTTTAACACAGAGGCACGGAGGGTCGGAGACACAGAGAGGAAGGCAGGCAGGGATTCGTATGTTGAGGGATGGGAAGGGCACCGGCTGAGCGGCGGATGCGCTCGCGTGCGTTGAGCTTGGATCGAATTTTCAAAGAGCGAATCTAGTTACCGACCACTCATCGCCAAAAAAGTTTGCCGGCTGTTTTTTGGCGAACGATTTTGCGCGCGTGTGCGCTTAGAAAGTCGTGAAAATGATGTTTCGGGCGCACACACCTTGGCTGACGCGTCGCGCGATGGCCCAAGCGGGTGGCGTTTGGACTGCGCAGTTTCTCTAGCTTTGCGGCGACGTGATCGGCGTGCGCGTTTTGCGAAAGTCGCGAGACAATCCGCTGAACGTACCATAAACCAGTCGCTGGCCTGATTTCAATTCGTGGTGGACACTTGCGTGGTGTGCGCGGCGCGCAGTTGAGCGCGAGGATTGGAAAGGAGTTACGGCGACGAGTCGCCACACTTGTGGGCAAGTGGGCTTGAGGGGGGTGATTTTTTCTCACGCGGTATTTCTCCTTTCGTCGCGGGCGGAGTGCTTTGCTGTTCGTCGAGGCTGCTCTATCTCAGCGAGTGTGTACTCGTGCATGTAGCTCCTAAGGTGAGCCACCGCGCGAGATCCACCATGCACCTTAAGCGAATGCCCGGCCTGATTTCAAGCGAGGAAAGCGGAATGTGGCCGGCGATTCACGGTGGGTGAGAAGCGGCAATGAGTTGCGACGTGAGGTGCGCACACGGGATCCTGGAGCACGAGAGGATTCAGCCGCTGGGGGCGCTAGATACCGTCCCGCTTTGCAAGACGATCTGGATATAATTGAAGAACACCTCGCAAGCTTGCCGGAGCCGATTCGCACGATAGTAAGGGCGGTCTTTTCATGGACAGACTCATTGGTGATCCCCTGAAAGCTGTCGCCCTGGTTCTCGCGGCCGTGCTGATCGGCACCAGCTTCTCAGGGCCTGGTCTTTGGTTTCTAGCTTGGATTGGGCTGGCCATGTTCGGCGTCCTGGTCGCCGGCCAGCAGTTCCGGCCGCTGCCATTGTACCTGGCTGGGATCGCGTTGCAGCTATCCAGCGTCGATTGGATGCGACACTGCTACAGCACTTCCTCCCTCACGGAAACCCGCTTCTCCAATTGGCTCCTGCTCGGCTTGATGTACGGGTTGACGCTGCCCCTGGTCTACTTCCTTACTGTGCGGTTGCAGCGGTCCTGGTCATTGTGGTTCTCGTTGCCAATCGCTTGGACGGTCGGCGATTTCCTTCGCTATCAATCCGGCTATCTCATAAGCGGCGGTCCGTATCCGTGGGTCACGCTCGGACTCTCACAAACCGATCTGCTGATTGCCTGCCAGGTCGCAGACCTGGGTGGCATTTGGGCTGTTGGGTTCTTCGTGGCGATGATCGCAGGCGCAGTTGCGCAAACCTTCACCACGAAACGCGTGCCGACTGTCCCGCTGGTGATCATCCTGGCGACCCTGGTCTATGGTGGATGGCGTATGAACGCAAGCCAGGCCGCATCAGGGCCACGTTTCGCCTTGATCCCCGGAACCATCAAGAGTATCCCGGCTGACGTTGAGTTTGCCATGTGGCCAGAGACGGCATTCGCGAATCATGTGGCAATCGACTCAAATGCCGTGCTGCTGCAAGGCTGCTGCCGTGGCGATGAACTTGCGACGTTCAATTCCCTTGCGGTGATCTGTGGCGGCGAAGTTTGCTTCTATGACAAATGCAATCTGGTCCCCTGGTCTGAATTCGCTCCGTGGGGCGGTCCCTCAAGATTCGTCGCGGGCAAGTCGCTGGGCATCTTCGAGTCGGGCGGCTACCGCTATGGTGCGGCGATTTGCTACGACGTGTGCTTCCCAGAATTCTTGCGTCGGATGGCCCGAGAGAAGCCGCAGTTCATCGCGATCGCGGCCAATGAGTCGAGTGACCCTTCGCAAGTGCTCGCCCATCAATTGCTCTCACACGCCAAGCTAAGAGCAATTGAAACCCGGCGGGCGATCGTGCGGAACGCCAACGGCGGGTTTTCAGGAGTCATAGATGGTAGTGGTCGCGTGACGTTGGCCGATGTTCGTTTCCGTCCCGCAACCACCGCAGCCGTGCCGCTCGATGCACGCTTCGCGCCTTACACCTGGCTCGGTGACTGGCTGCCCTTCGCTTGTCTCATGCTATGCAGCCTTCAAGCGGTAACGAATCGCGCCAGCCGCCAGCAGGCAGATCGCACCAACCACAGCAGCCCAGAACCAGATTGAGTCAATCATCCTGGCCGGCATTCCAATGCGATCACTGTAGCCATAGCTCGACAGCCGAAACGCATCATCGGCGATTGGCGCGAACGCCAATTCATCAACGGTCAACTTCCGCGTGACCACAACATCGGGGTTGTGCTCAACGAGAGTGACTCCCTTCAAGATCGGCACAGGGTCAAAGCTGGAATAGCTGTTTTTGCTTACGTCGCGCCATGAGAATTTAGCTTGCGGGGCACTAATGGTGATCTCCCAGCCGTCGATTACCCATTGTCGGTCCGGCAGGAAGTCGATCCAGCCGACGTACTCACGATCTGCTTTCGGATCATCCTTGCAGAAGAATTCAATGCGAACCTTGTCGTCGCGCCTGGTGATGCTATTGAATTTGAATTCCTTGTCTCGAATCCAAGACGCAACTGTCCGGCCGAGAACCGAGAAGGCGCAGAAGACTGACTCGCACGCCTGATTCTTGATACGACTACGCGCCATGCGATAACCCAACTCGCTGCGGTTGACGTGTTCTAAGAGTGGCTCGCTCGCATCTTGCTTGGTGATAACCATAAAGCTGACTTCGGGAGACGCGACAATCGAGCGTGTCCAACTCGACTCGTGCCCACCCTGCGTCTCGGAGATTGTCCGATCGAATTTGTGCTGTAGATCGTCGATTGCGAAGTTGATCTTCGTGACGGCACGATCATCGTTCGCCGAATTCGTGGTCGTTTCAGTCACCCTGGCCGAAGTCGTGTCATAAGCCTGCTCGACTTTGGCGATAGCCGGCAGATACTGGGCCTTGAACCACTCAGGCGTTAGCTCCTGGCCTCGCGCGCCCGAGGCCAGGAGCAACAACGCCAGGAATACTACGCCTTGCATTCCTTCTTTTGATTGCAAGCACATCCGCAATTTCGCGCCCCGGACCGAGGACACGTCACGAGGGACTGCGTGCAGGCTGCGCAGTTGGTGTCGAGACATGGTGCCGCGTTCTCGTCTTCCTCGTCGCCACCATTCCCCGGCAACCCCTCGGCCAATGCCATGCTCGGCATCACCAGCGACACGGCGAGCAAAAACATGCCGCAGTACATCAGAAACGAGTGAGCAAACTTCATTGTCCAGACCTCCGGAAAAGGGAATCATCGGACCAACTCCAAACCAAAAAGTTTATGAAAGTCGCTTTCGGTAGCGGATGCCGGCCACTGCCAGCAGGCAGCACGCGCCGCAGACGATCAGCAGAAACGGAAGCGACCAGAAAAAGTTAGTAGACGTTCCCAGTCGATCATCATACCCATAGCGTGAGAGCATAAATTCCGACTCGGGAGAGGCCTCAAACTTCAAGAGATCAACGGTCGTAGACTCTGTGTCCGTGCGATCAGCGTGGTACGAGTGCGATTCAATGCCGGCAAGATGCGGCACCGGCTGGCCATCGGTGTAGTTCGCCTTGCCATCCTTTCGCCAACTGTAGTCCTGTCCCGGTTTGCTGAGAACGGCTTCCCACGAATCGAGTACCCAATTGCGTTTTGGCAGCACTGCAAACCAGCCGCGATGTGAAACGGTGTCCTCGTCATTCTGGAAATGCACCTTAATCAGGTCACCAATTTCTTCGACCTTGAGAATTGTGAAGTGGCTACTTTGCAATCGCTCCGTGATGCGTGTGCCAAAGAGAGTAAATGCTTTGAGCGCCGTGTCCGCTCGCGAGCCAACGCGCTGTTGAGCCTGGTGATAGCCCAGTGAGCTACGATCAACTTGTTCTAAGACCGGCTGCTTGTCATTCTTGCTGAGGATCATAAAGTTGACGGCAGGCGTGCCGGCGATCGTGCGGCCATATTTCTCGGCCGCGTCTTCAAATTCATGTTCGCACCTGACGTTCTCGCCGGAGAACATAAAGCGAAACGTCGTCGTGAACCACTTATCATCTTTGTCGTTCGTGGTCAGCGTCGTCGTGTGAACCTGGCAATGGCTGTAGGCGTCTTCAAGTTGCTTTGCCGCTTCCAGATATTGCGCACGGAAGGTGACGGCATCCATCGCGGTCACCGGGCACGCCACCAACACTATTGCAAGCAATCCCCATTGGCATCGCAGTAGCAAGTGCAAACATTGCCTTGACACTTTTGATTTTCGGGACGGCCCACGCAACTGCCGCAACTCACGTCCCCGCATTTCTTGCCGCCGATGGCATATGCCGGGCTCGGAGTTAGTACGATTGACAACGCAAAGCACAGAATGCCTATCGTCGTGAGCATCGTCGTATAGAACCGCTGCATGGCTCGTTTCTCCAATCATTTGGTTGCCCCGGTGATTTTCAAATGAACCGAAGGCATGGAACCGTCTAAATACAATTCGATCAGTTGTTCAAAGTGCTGCGCCGTCTCTGGCGAATGGAAATTGAACGTCACCGGAGTCGTCTCGCCGCCGGCCAACTCCAGCGGCATTGAGGGCGGCAAGATGCAAGAGCAAGAGCAATTCGCGCCGACAAGTTTGATCGGCTTAGAATGGACGTTCGTGAGATTGAACGTCACGGAAAACTGTTTATCTGGTTCAACAAGACCCAGATTTTCAATCCGTTGATCGGCGACAATGTATTCGCCGTTGAGGTAAGCTATCGCGTTGCTCGCAGAGCCGTAACGCAGATATGCCACGCCTACCAGAAGAACAACCAGGGCGAGAACCGCCAGAACACCTAGAATTCTTGATCGCATTGTTTAACCCTCCTGATTGCGCTATTATAAAGGCAACGGGGGGGGGTGCAACAGAAATATCAGAAAGAACATGGAAAGAATACGGAAATGCGCTCACTGTGGGCGTCCGCGATGCTTCCAAGGGCGGGCGTACTTCTGAACGTATTTGGCCGCGAAGCAGTGGGCCTCGGGCCGGCGAGGAACCGGGCGTTGCGTTATGAAACGTTGCCGACAATTGTCGGTGCCACCCGTCACCATTCACCCGAACAAAGTAGCACACGAGCCTACCCCAACAACTCCGTCACCACCCTACACGGTTTCGTGTCGGTGATGGTTTGCTCGCGGTTGTTGTAGGTGTAGATCAGCTTGGTGTGATCCATGCCGAAGAGATGCAGGAGCGTGGCCTGGTAGTCGTTGGGGCTCACCGGGTTCACGGCGGCCCGGTGACCGAACTCATCGGTCTCGCCGTAGGTGATGCCCCCCTTGATGCCGCCGCCGGCGAGCCACATGCTGAAGCCTTGCCCGTTGTGGTCGCGGCCGCACTTGTCGCCTTCCCCCTCGGTGACCGGCAGGCGGCCGATCTCGCCGCCCCAATGCACGAGCGTCGACTCGAGTAGCCCGCGAGCTTTGAGGTCCTTCACCAGCGCGGCGGCGGGCTGATCGGTCTTCTTGCAGATGGCGGGGAGGCCGGCGCGAATGTCCTGGTGATTGTCCCAGGGCTGGCCGCCCATGAAGAGCTGCACGAAGCGGACCCCGCGCTCGACCAGCCGGCGGGCGATCAGGCAGCGCGTGCCGTACTCGGCGGTCTCCGGATTGTCGATGCCGTACAGCTCGCGCGTGGCCTTGGTCTCGCCCGTGATGTCGAGCGCGTCTTTGGCGGCCGACTGCATCCGCGCGGCAAGCTCGTAGCTGGCGATGCGGGCTTCAAGGTCGGACTCGCCCGGATGACGGTCGAGGTGCATGCGGTTCAGATCGGACAGCAGGTCGAGGTTCTGCTGCTGGCGGAGTCCGCGCAGGTGGGCCGGCGGATCGAGGTTCAGGATCCGCGGTTCGTTGGGGCGAATGACGGTGCCTTGATAGAGCGGCGGGAGCCAGCCGTTCGACCAGTTGCGGACGCCGTCGACCGGATGTCCGCCGGGATCGCTGAGAACGCAGTAGGCCGGCAGATCCTGCGTTTCGCTGCCGAGGCCGTAGGTGAGCCACGAGCCGAGGGCCGGGCGGCCCGGCTGGGCGAGGCCCGTGTTCATGTACCAGATCGACGGTTCGTGGCCGTTGATGTCGGTGTGCATCGAGCGGACGACGGCGATGTCGTCGACGATCGTGGCCAGGTGCGGCAGGCACTCGGAGACTTCGGTACCGCACTGGCCGTGCTGGGCGAACTTGAACGGGCTGCCGAAGAGCTTCTTGCTCGCGCGGTTGGCGAAGCTGTAGACGATCTCGCCGTTGAAGTCGGTGCCGCTGTGCTTGGTCAGCTCGGGCTTGGGATCGAGCAGGTCCATGTGGGCGGGGCCGCCGTGCATGAACAGCGAGATCATGGCCCGGGCCTTGGGCTGCGCGTGCGGCGCCTTGGGCGTCATGTCGAACTTGGGGTTTTCCTTGGGCATGTGCGGCGCGGCGAGCAGGTTTTGCTCGGCCAGCAGCGAGGCGAGGGCGACGCTCCCCATGCCGAGGGCGCTGGTTTGCAGGAAGTGGCGGCGGGTGCGGACTTCGCTGGGTTGCATTGCGGAGATGTCCTGAATTGGCCGGGCGTGTGGTGTTGGTAGCCCGACGCGTGAGCGAGGGAGGGTTGGTGGTGGAGCGAAGCGTGCAGGTGGTTCGGGCAGTCGGTTCGAGTTTCAGTTCGTTTAGTTAGTTGACTGCAAGGCAAGAATCGGAGGAGCACTGCTGGACAAGCCAGACAGTGGCACCCGGAGTTGAGTCGGTTTCGAGTTCGAGTTTGTTCGGTTGGTTACGAGCAAGGCAAGAATCGGAGGAGCACTGCTGGGCAAGCCAGACAGTGGCACCCGGAGGACAATCACTCGACGTAGAGGAATTCGTTGGAGCTGAGCAGTACCTGGCAGAGGTTCACAAGCGGGTCGCTGGCGGGTGAGCCTTCGGCCGGCGCGCCTTCGATCGGTGCGGCAGTATCATTGGCAGGCGTAGCCTGGGCGGCGAGGAAGCTGACGGCGCGCTCCGCTTCGGCTGCGAGCGGATCGCGGCCGAAGGCGAGTTGCCAGGCGACTTGAATCTGCTTCGTTTGATCTTCAGAAGCTTCGCCGCGGACGCGCTTGGCAAAGTAGCCGGCCTGCTGGAGGACGAACTCGCTGTTCATCAGCATCAAGGCCTGCGTGGCCACCGTCGAGCTCGTGCGGCGATCGCAGTTGGTTTCCATCACGGGTTGATCGAAGACATGCAGCATGGCGAGCGGCAGGCTGCGGCGCATCTGGACATAAACGCTGCGGCGGAAGGCGTCGTGGCCGGCCGGGTCGCGATCGGCCGGCGGCGCGGCCTCGACGACAACCTGGCCAACGCTGTCTTCCTTCACGCTCATCGGCGGACCGTAGAGCTTGTCGCTCAGCACGCCGGACGTGGCGAGAATCCGATCGCGAACGGCCTCGGCATCGAGCCGGCGGACCGGCATCCGGGCGAGCAGGCGATCGTCGGGATCGCCGCTGGCGACAGCCTCGGTGCGAGCGCTCGCCTGGCGATAGGCGGTCGAGGTCATGATCAGCTTGTGCAGTCGCTTGAGCTGCCAACCGCCACGCATCAGGTCGCGCGCGAGCCAGTCGAGCAGCTCGGGATGCGAGGGCGCTTCGCCCATCGCGCCGAAGTCGGCGGGCGTGTTCACCAGGCCGCGGCCGAAGTGATGTAGCCAGACGCGGTTTGCGAGCACGCGCGCGGTGAGCGGATTGTCAGGTCCGGTGATCCAGCGGGCGAGCGCGAGGCGCCGGCCCGAGGTGAGGAGCGAGGGATCGTCGGCGGGGATTTCGAGGCGCGCGCCTTCGGCCGAGCAGACGGTGAGCCCGCCGGGGGGAATCTGATCCTTGGGCTGCTGATGGTCGCCGCGATGGAAGAGGAACGTCGCGGGGAGATTGCCCGGCAGCTCGTTGGTGATGGCGATGAAATCTTGCGGCGGTTTCTTGGCGGCGATCTCGGCGATGCGGGCGTCGATCTTCTTGAGCTCTTCGATCGCCTCGGGTTTGTATTGATAGAGGGTGCCAGGCGAGATGCGCGAGACGGCCGGGTTCAGCTCGAGCAGCATTTTCTGGTCGTCGGTGTGCTTGTCGGCCGGCGACTTGTAAGCGTCGCGGAGCGGAGCGCGGACATCCTCGGGCAGTTTGGCGAGTTCGGCTTCGAGGACTTCGTCGAGATAGGCGGCTTCCTTGGCCTGACGCTCCTTGGAGACGACGGCCACTTCGGCATCGACCTCTGCGGCTTTGGCACGCTCGGCATCGGTCCAGAGGGAGACGAGCCGCTGATCGGGGTTGCGCCAGTTCTTGTAGTCGTAGGCCGGTTCGAACACCGCGCGGAGGCGATAGTAGTCGGCCTGCGGGATCGGATCATAGCGATGGTCGTGACACTGGGCACAGCCGACCGAGAGACCGAGTAGCGAGGTGCTGACGATCTTCAGTGTGTCGGCCATGACGCCGTTGCGGGCCGTGTCGTAGTCGAGGCCGACCGAGGCGGTGCCGTCGGCAGCCATGCGCAGAAAGCCGGTGGCGGCGAGCTTGTCGAGGTTCGCAGGCGAGTGGTTCGTGAGATCGCCTTCGATGAGTTCGTCGCCGGCGAGCTGCTCGGTGATGAAGCGGTCGAGCGGCATGTCGTCGTTGAAGGCGCGGATCACGTAGTCGCGATACTTGTAGATATAAGGTCGCGCGCGGTCCTCGCTGGTGTAGCCCTCGGAGTCGGCATAGCCGGCGACGTCGAGCCAGAAGCGGCCCCAGCGCTCGCCGTAGTGGGGCGAGTCGAGCAGGCGATCGATCGCGCGCTCGTAGGCGTCGGGGGAGTTGTCAGCGAGGAAGGCTGCGAGCTCCTCGCGCGAAGGGGGCAGGCCAACGAGATCGAGCGAGGCGCGGATGAGCAGCGTCCGCTGGTCGGCGTCGGGAGAGAAGGGGAGGTTCTGCTGGCGGAGCCGCGCGATGAGGAAGGCGTCGATCGGCGTGCGAGCGCGATCGGCTTCGCTGACGGCTGGAACCAGAACTTCGGCCGGAATCGGCTGGAACGACCAGAACGAACGCTCTTCGGGCGTGATGCCGAGACCGGGATCGATCGTCTCGGGTTCGGGGCGGAGAGTGGCGGCGCCGGAGTCGATCCAGGCGGCGACGAGCGAGAGCTCGTCAGCGGAGAGCTTCTTGTCCGTGGGAGGCATCTCGCCGCTTTCGAGCTTGCTGTACAGCAGGCTGTCCGCGTGCTTGCCGGGCGCGATCGCGGGGCCGGATTCGCCGCCGGCGAGCAGCAGCCGCTTGAGGCGCAGGTCGAGGGCCGCCTTGGCTTCACCTTCGCCGCCGTGGCAGTGGAAGCAGTGGGCCTTGAAGATTGGGCGGATGTGCTGTTCGAACGTGAGCGGTTCGCCCTCGGTCGGCCGGGCCGCGAGGGCCACGTTTCCGATCGCGCACAGCGAAGCCACGAGCACGGCGAGCCGAGCAATGTGAGGCATGGCGGGAATGCTTGGCGGGTTGTTGGTGGGGAATGTGATGCGGTGGCATTCGCGAGGAGCCAACGCATCGGCAGGCGTGGATATTATTGTAACGTCTGGCGACGAAAATCCAGCAGGAAATCGTGCAGTTACACGGGGTTCCCTGCGGGGCCCAAAGCCGCGTTCGCGCTGCCGGGGGCATCAGGCGCGGCGCTGGAGCTGCCTGGCGGTGACCATCATGTAGATCGAATCGGCGAGCGCGACTTCCTTGCCTTCGGGCGTCGTGATCACGGCGTCGGTGTGGATGATCTGCCGGCCCATCCGCAGGACGCGGGCATCGCAGAAGACCTGGCCCTCGCCGACGGGTCGCAGGTACTTCAGCCGCAGGTCGACCGAGACGATGCGGCCACCGTGCTCGTCGCGCATGGCGCGGTGCTCGGGCGTGAGCAGGATCGCGTGGGCGATAGCGGTATCGGCGAGCGAGGCCATGGCGCCGCCGTGCAGGATGCCGGCCGGCTGGCAGAGATCTTCGCGCCAGGTCATCGAGAGCCGCGCGCGGCCGGGCTCGACGTCGACCAGTTCCATGCCCATCAGTTGGTTGAACGGAAAGTGCTTGAAGAAGGTGAACAGGGCCTGGCGGTCTTTCTCGAGAGATTCCTCGGAGGCGGACTCGGTACTCATCGGCGGCTCCCACGCTTGGCGACACGAGCGGTTGCATCGCCGCTCAACTTACCAGATGGGCCGGGAGTCCGCATCGCGCGGAAGGTGCGAGATTTGCCCTCGCGGGGCGGGCTTCTGGTGGAGCATAATCGGGGCGCGCCGCGGCCCTGACGATTGGGCTTGGCGAAGTTGTCGCTCGGCGAGGTCTCATTCAACGATGTTCAGCGCTTGGGAAATGTTTGCCGCGGGGGTGTTGCCGGCGGCGGTGAGCGCGCTGGTGCTCGTGGTCGGGTGGCGCGTGACGCGGCACCGGTATGGCTCGCGCGAGAGCCGCTCGTGGGCGGGACCGCCGGCGGTGGCGCTGGCGTTTGCCGTGGCCTGGCTGGCGCTGTTCGGCTGGACAGGCATGCCGCCGCAGGATGCGATCGATTGGCTGCTGCCGCTCACGCTTCCCTTGCTGCTGCTGGGGCTGCTCGAGTCGTACTATCGCTGGCCGCCGCCGGCCGGAGTGCTGGCGATTGCCGTGGCCGTGGCGGTCACGCTGCTCGCCATCTCGTGGCCGCTGCTGGGAGGAGGCGCGGACGACGGGATCAGCGGGCGATTGTTCGTGGCGACGACGCTCGCGATGTTGACGCTGATTCCGCTCGATCTTCTGGCACAGCGGCTTTCGTTTGGGCGGATGAGCGCGATCTTGTTTGCGGTGGCTGCGCCGGCGGCAGTGACACTTGGCTGTGCGGGGAGTGCGCGGCTGGGGTTGATCGCCACCGTGCTGGCGGCGACTCAGGCCGGCGGCGTGGCAGCAGGCATTGTGCTGGGAAGATCGGCCACGGCGCGCGGCGTGGTGCTGGTGTTTGGTTCGCTGCTGGCGGGACTTTTGTGGAGTGGATATGCGCAGGCGAGCCTGTCGGTCGTCGATGGGCTGCTGCTCACGGCTGCGCCGAGCGCGGCCTGGCTGGGGCGCTGGGCGCCGCGCCGGTTTGGTTGGTCCGTGAACTTCGCTTCGCAGGTTGGCGCCGTGCTGGCAGTGGCATTGATCGCCGCGGTGCGGGCGTGGCTGGAGTTTCGCGCGGCGGGGTTGTAGGGCCGAGCGTAACGACTCACGGCACCAGGACGGCCGCGCCGGTGAGGCGGCCGGAGCGAAGGTCGGCGAGAGCTTCGTTCGCCCCGGCGAGTGGATAGACCGTGACTGTCGAGCGGACGCCGGCCTGGGGTGCGAGGGCGAGGAATTCCGTGCCATCGCGCCGTGTGAGATTGGCGACCGAGCGGATCGCGCGTTCGCCCCACAGCAGGTCGTACGCGAACTGTGGGATATCGCTCATGTGGATGCCGGCGCAGACGATCGTGGCCACTTTGGCCGATGCGGCCAGCGCGGCCGGCACCAGCGAGCCGTCCGGGGCGTAGATGATTGCCGCGTCGAGCAGTTCGGGCGGACGCTCGTCTGATCCGCCCGTCCAGTAAGCGCCGAGCTTGCGGGCGAACGCCTGGGCCTGCAGGTCGCCAGGTCGGGTGAAGGCGAAAAGCTGGCGCCCTTGAAACTGGGCGATCTGCGAGATCAGGTGAGCGGCAGCGCCGAAGCCGTAGATGCCCAGTCGCCGCGCCTCGCCAGCCATGACCAGCGAGCGATAACCGATCAGGCCCGCACACATGAGCGGAGCGGCGTCGGCGTCCGTGTAGCCCACTGGCAACGGGAAGCAAAACCGCTCATCGGCCACGGCGAACTCGGCGTAACCGCCGTCGCGGGTGTAGCCGGTGAAGACGGGCCGATCGCAGAGATTTTCGCGATCCGAGAGGCAGTAAGTGCAACCGCCGCAAGTTTCTCCGAGCCAGCCGACGCCGACACGCTGACCGACGGCGAGCCGCTGGCACTCGGGGCCAAGCTGAACGACTTCGGCCACGATTTCGTGACCCAGAATGCGGGAGTTTGGGCTCTGATAGCTCGCCATCGACGATATGCAGGTCGGTTCGGCAGACGCCACAGGCGAGAATACGGAGCAGGGCCTGACCGGCTCGGGGAGTGGGGGTTGCGACCTCAGCAACCTTGAGTGGTTTGCTTGCTTGTTTGAACACCATTGCTCGCATGGGTTGTTCACCGGGCGGTCAGTTGGTTGCCCGCGCTGTATGCGATTCGCTCATGGTTCGCGCGGGCTTCGCACGTGAATTATGCACTTAGGGGGTCAAAAGGGCGATCTAGGGCGAAAAAAGGCGTTGGCACAAAATTCGCAATTGTTTGGCCCTTATGTCCACTCGTGCCTCTCGAACCCGACAGGAAGCCCCCATGATCGCCTCGCCTCGTCTTACGCGCCAGCAGCAGTTTTCCTCCGACAGCGACCGCAAGTTGCATGCGGCCGTGACGGAAGTGCTGGCGAGCAGCAAGTACACGCCGCTGCGGACGCTCAGCTGCCATGTGCAAGAGGGGGTGGTCGAGGTTTCGGGCACCGTCGGGTCGTTCTATTTGAAGCAGCTGGCGACCACGGCCCTGCTGCCGCTTTCGAGCGAAGGCCGGCTGCACAACCTGGTGGAAGTTCGCGAGCAGGTGGCTATTCCGTATACGCAAGCTACGGCCTAGGTTTTTCTTCTGCCTGCAAACAAACCAATCCCATGCGGCCGCACCGATCGATTCGGCGCGGCCGTTTGGTTTTTTTGGCCGTCGTGCTGGCGCTGTGGGCTTAGCGGGCCGGCAGCGGGACAACGACGACCGAGCAGGGGGCGTGATTGAGCACGGCGTCCGAAGTGCTGCCCAATAGAGCGCTGGACAGGCGCGACTTCTGATGAGCGCCGACCAGCACGACGTCGATCTTCTGCTTGGTGATCTGCGAAAGCACCGTGGCAGACGGTTCTCCTTCAACCACTTCGGTCTCATAGCGCGAGAAGACCGGCGGCAATTTGCCGGTGAACGATTCGAGTTTGATTCGCGTGGAAGCGATCTCCTCGTCGTGCTCGCGGGCCCAGGCTTTGACCATCTCCTCAACGTCGGGGCTGCGGGCCTGCTGCTGGAGCCACTCGGGCACGTTGCCGGCAAAGAGCGAAGGGATGGCGCTTAGTACATGACATACCGAGCCGGCCGGCCAGCTTAACTTGTCGAGCAGCGATGCGTGTTTGCACTCCTGCTGTGGATCCTCGCACGTCAACAGCACTTGCAACGCTCTGGCGGCGCCGGCGGAAGTGCCGGACGCACGGCTGACCCAAACCGGAATTTGCGAGGAGTGAACGACCGCCCGCGAGACGCTTCCCACCAGCAAGCGTTCGAAGCGTCCCAGGCCGCGGGCACCGACCACGATCAGTCCCGCTTGCCAGGCATCGGCGGCGGCAGGGATTCCGTTGCGCGCGTCGTGCTGGTCGGCAATGATTGTCTCGGCCTTCGCCTGCAGCGGTTCGGGCAGCCGCTTGCGGGCTTCCGCGAAGATGGCATCGACGAGCGAACGGCGGGCCCGTTCCAGGACCGTCTTGTCCGCGCTGGCGGAGGTGAAAAACTTGCTGGGAGGCGCGCAGAACAGCGCCACCTGGTCGCGCTCAGAGTTGAGCAGGCTGCCGACCTGGGCGACCGCGGCCAACGAGTGCTCCGAACCATCGACGGCAAACAGGACTTTCATCGCTAGATTATCTCCGCAGGCACGTTGGCCTTTGAATTCTCAGAATTGCTCACGGCTCGGAACGGAGAATAACTGCCGTGATCGAGACGTAAGAAGTGGCATTACCGGCCGGCTGAGTACCCTCGCTCGCCCTGCGGGCTGGCATTCAGTCACTCAGCACACCGACAACAACGGCTCCCCAAGAATATACACTTTCAGTCGACCCGTGCCATGCGCACGTCGCGCAGGTACTTGTGGCATTCCACGCACCGCTGCAGCACGGCATTGTACTCTTTGGTGGCCTGGTCGAGGTTCTTTTTTCGGGCGGCCTCGCTGAGGGCGTCGGCCGATTTGCGGAACTTCTTGCTGTACTCGATGTACTGCGGAGTTTGCAAGACTTGCCAGGTCGCGGCCAGGCTGAGGAGGCTCATCTCCTGGGCGCCCTTGCCGATCTTCTCGAAGTCGCCTAGCACGAGGCCTTCGACCACGTTCTGCGAATGGATCAGCTTGGCTCGCATGAAATCGTCAAGCTCGTCGGCCGCGACCGAGTGACCGCGCACGAGGCCGAGCGAGACGGAAGCGACGAGCAGGAAGCAGAAAGTGAGGGATTTCATCGCGGGGATTCTCCTGGATATTCGAGCGCGGCGGTTAGTTCGCTTACTCGGGAACATGGTTCGCTTGCTTAACGGTGAGCACGGGGCACTTGGCCAGGCGCATCACACTTTCGGCCACGCTGCCCATCAGCACGCGCATCAGGCCGGTGCGGCCGTGGGTGCCAATGACAAGGAGGTCCGCTTTTTCCTCTTCGGCGACGCGCACGATGTCGTCCGCGGCGGTGCCCATCACCAGTCGATGTTCGAACTTCACGCTCTTGTCGGCCGGCACGACGGCCTCGAGCATCTTGCGAACTTCAGGGTTCGGGTACTCGGGCTGCGCGAAGTACATCTCGCCGCCGGCATAGGGCATCGGCATCTCTTCGATGTGGGCGATGATGAGCAGCGCGCCCGAATCGCGGGCCAGGGCCGTGGCGAACTCCAGCGCGCTTTCGCTAGTCAGCGAGAAGTCCGTGGCGAACAGGATTTTGTGGAAGTGCATGGCTCGTCCCTTTGCGTTGAAATGAATGAGGTCTTAACAGTTCTGGCGACGTAACTGGCGACCGAGCCGTAGGGTCTGTGTCGTTGAATCTATGCAACTTAAACGAACCAACGCAAACCCGGTGCCAAGGGGTTGGCAGCCCGGGGGAACTCGATCGATCAGATGCCTGAAAATGACATGGCGCGCGAGCGAGACAATCGGCGATCGCTGGGTGCGAAAGCGGCCTGCGGTGGTTCTTGCCAGAGGACGAATTCGACGTTGAGACCCCTCGAAATAGCGCGACCCCCGCCCGTTGGAAGTATACTACAGCGCGCCAGAACGCACACTGTGTGAGCGGATTGCGCGCATCGACGAACGTTCGCCCGGAGCGGCAGATGGTGCGACAACTCGGTAAATCGCGGGCTTTTGGTGCATCCTTCGTGGTGGGAGAGGCCGGTGGTACGCAGGTTGCCTCCTAAGGCTCATCTTTCCCACTTGTGTGCGTGAGCCAGAATCCATGAACTTCGACCCGAGCAAGATCGACTTGATGCTGATTGACGACGACGCCGACTTCCGCGAGACCCTTGCGCGGCGGTTTACCCGGCGCGGGTTTCACGTGCAGGAAGCCGCGCACGGCGAGCAGGCGCTGCAACTGGCCGACCTGCGGCAGTTCGACGTCGTGGTGCTCGACATGGTGATGCCGGGGATCTCGGGCATCCAGACGCTGGAACACTTGAAGGTGAAGCATCCGGAGTGCGAAGTGATCATGCTCACGGGGCAGGGCACGATCGAGACGGCCGTGCAGGCGATGAAGCTGGGGGCGTTCGATTTTCTGACGAAGCCGTTTCCGCTGGCGGACCTGGAAACGCTGATCGAAAAGGCCTACGAGCGGCGCGAGCTGCGAAAAGAGAATCAGCAGCTTAAGGCCGCGCTGCGCAGGGCCGATACGCCGCCCGAGATCATCGGCAAGAGCGAAGTGATGCAGCAAGTCTTCAAGCTGATCGAGCGCGCCGGCCCGACAGACAAGGCAATTCTTATCCAGGGCGAGAGCGGCACGGGCAAGGAGCTGGTGGCCAAGGCCCTGCAGCGGGCAAGCTTGCGGGCGGATAAGCCGATGGTCACGATCAATTGCGCGGCGCTGCCCGAGTCGCTGCTGGAGAGCGAGCTGTTCGGCCACGAGAAAGGCTCGTTTACTGGGGCAATTGCCGCGAAACCGGGGCTGTTTGAAGTGGCTGACGGCGGGACGTTGTTCATCGACGAGATCGGCGAGTTGGCCGGACCGCTGCAGGCGAAACTGCTGCGCGTGCTGGAAGACGGTTCGCTGCGGCGAATCGGTTCGCTGAAAGAGCGGCGCGTGGACGTGCGACTTTTGGCGGCGACGAACCGCGATCTCGAGGCCGAGGTGGCGGCGGGGCGATTTCGCGAGGATCTGTACTATCGGATCAACGTGATGTCGCTGAAGCTGCCGCCGCTGCGCGATCGGTTGGGAGACGTTCCGCTGCTGGTGAAGCGGGTGCTGGGAGAGGAATGGACCGTCTCGCCCGACGCGCTGCGGGCGCTGGAAGCTTACTCGTGGCCTGGCAACGTGCGGCAGCTCGTCAACGCGCTGGAGCGGGCGCAGATCATGTCGGACGACAAGCGGATCGAGCTCTGTTCACTGCCGAGCGAGATTGCAGGGGGACAGCGTCCCGCGCTGCGTGCGGCGGCGACGAGCTTGCCAGATGGCGTGTTTCTGGCCGACGTGCAGCGGACGCACATCCTGGAGGTTCTCAAGCGCGAGCGTGGCAACAAGGCCCGCACGGCGCGAGCGCTGGGGGTGAATCGCCGCAGCTTGTATCGGCTGCTGGAGAAGTACGGCATCGAGTTGCCGACCGAGGGCGCTGCCCCGCAGCACATGTGACGTGTGCGGCTGCGAACTGTGCGGCTGTGACGGCGTGTCGCAGGTTGCACAGGGGGCGAAAACTTGCCCGCGGGCGGCGCGAACATCGCAAGTGTCTTTCAGATTCGGCAGTTAGGTCGCTGGCCGCGTTTGCGGGCAATCCTTCGGCATGGCGGCTGCAAAGTGGGGAACGTGCTGATACTGCTTCATCCCACGTTTCACAGGACTGCGAGCGATCCATGGCAACCGCCGGCCCCACCCGCCTTGTCGACAAGTTGAACTGGTACACCACAAGCCGCGCCCACAGTGTGTGGGATCGCTTCAGCGCGGAAGATCAGGAGCGGATGTTGTCCGATGACTTGTCGGCGGGCACGAGCGTGTCGCTGGTTCTGACGGCCCTGATCACGGTGGGGCTGGTGTTGAGCGCGGTGACACTGATCGGTGTGCTCCTGACGCAGTAGTTGTCGCGCCCGCGTATTCAGGGGTAGCAGCGACAACTTGTTGTCGGTGTGCGAAGCACCGGAGGGCATGTGCGGGCGTGACAAGAGAAACAGGACCGCCTTTGTGAGAACGCGTGTCCTGATCCCTTTTGGGCCTGGAGGCCCACTGACAAGCAAGTTGTCAGTGCCACCCGCGGAAGCAACTCCGAAGGCCATGCGTTTTGGCGGCGTACCCTCGCTCGCGCTTCGGGCTACGATGCGGCTCGTGCTACTTGCGATCAGTCCTTGGTCATCGCTTTTTTGAGCAGCACGAAAAAGCGGCTGCCGGTGCCGACCTCGGACTCGACCCAGATGCGCCCCTGCTGTTGCTCGACCATCGTCTTGGCGAAGTAGAGCCCCAGGCCGGAGCCGGGCACCTCGCGATGGGCCGGCAGGCGGCGGAAGGGGACGAACACGCGGGCAAGTTCTTCGCTGGGGATGCCGCTGCCGTTATCGGCGATCGAGATGATGCATTCGCTGTCGCGTTCTTTGCAGCCGATCTCGATCCGGCCGTGCCGCTTGTCGCTGAACTTCACCGCGTTCGAAAGCAGGTTGTAGAAGACCTCGCGTATGCGCGCTCTGTCTCCGAGCACGCACGGCAGGTGATCCTTGACCGTGAGTTCGATCTTCTTTTGCTTGAGCAGTGGGCGGACCTGGTCGACCGCCTCGGCGATGATCTGCTCGGTATCGACCACATCGTGCGGCAGCTCGGCGTGCAGCGACATGGTGCTGTGCAAGAGCTCGTCGATCGTGGTGCTCATTTTGAAGGCGCGTGTGCGGGCGGCTTCGATCAGCTTCACGGCTTCGGCCGGCATCTGCCCGCCGAATTCGTCGATGGCTTCGTCGCAAAGGTTGGCCATCGTGGCCAGCGGCGTTTTGAGGTCGTGCGACGTTAGCTGGGCAAACTGCCGCAGCTCGGCGTTGGCCTGATAGACCAGGTCGAGCGCCTTGCGGAGGCTTTGCGTGGCCTGGCTGAAGTAGGCTTCGAGCGTGAGGCCAATGTCGAGGAACACCGCCTTCTGCAGGGAGAGCATCTGCAGGGCACATTCCTGCGCGGGACCATCGAGCTCGCCGGAAAGCTCGCGGATGCAGAACTGCAAGTACTGGTTGTAGGCGCCCAGGAAGATCTGCGGGCTGATGCCGACCGTGGCGTGCGCATCGCCCACGCGGTGCCGGCGTTCGACGTAAGTGTCGTTCCAGTCGGCGGCGAGCATCGACTCCAGGTGCGCCTGCTGGGCCTGCTTGAGCCGGGTGACGAGGGCCGGATCGTTGAGGAAGCGAGCCGTTTCCTCGAACTTGAACAGGTGCTGGTAGAACGTTTCAACAAAGGCTGCGCCCTTCGAGTTCAAACGCTCGGCCAGGCTTTGCAGCCGCTCGCGATCGGCTTCGTCGATCTCGAGGAACGTCAGCCGGCGGGGCAGCGTCTTGATCTGCGAGGGATGGGGCGAAGCGTCGCCAGTCGGTAACGGATCGGGCATCGCGTGCATAAATTTTCACCATGCAGTGAGGGGAGGTGAAACTTCTGGCAGTTTAGCGGGAGATGCGAGGACTGACCATGTGTGGCGAAACTTCTAAAGGCGTGAGTTCTGCGGACGTTCCTGCTAAAATTGCGGTATGAGCGAGACAAGAGATTGGCTCAATGAGCCCATTATAAGTTCCGATGATCGCAGAACGGTGATGGCCATCGAGTGGCTGTTGCCGATTCTGTGCAACGCGCGACTACGCCCTCAATCGTACTTCAGCCCGATTGGTCACGTGGCGATGCTTCATTGGATTCATGGCCTGTACACGGCGCTCTCATTCATGGGCGCGGATGTGGACCCGCATTGGAAGCACCGTAACGCCGCGGTGGAACGTCGCGGACTCGAGGTCCGAATGTGTTGGAATGAGGACGAACTTGAGAAGCGCGGGTTGACGCCAGCCGAGGTTGTCGACGAACTGTTGGCGATCGAGATCGAACGATGTGAGGCACATCGGGCTGACATCCTGAATTCGGCGCTTGAAGTGCATCGCAAATACTATCCCAACGGAATCCAGGGACGCTAAGCTTCTGAGGTCGGTGAATTCCTAATGGCCATACCCGCAGCGGGCGAAATTACTTGCTCCGTACGGGCGACTGGCTTACACTCCGGCTCGTGATGCACGAGCGCGATACCGCTGCCGATTTGACAAGCCCCAACGAAATTCGTCCTACCCGGGCTCGCTTTGGCGTATTGGCGTTTCTGTGCTCGCTGTCGTTCGTGCTCTATATCGATCGGGCCTGCATCGGCAAAGCCGCGATTCCGCTTAGCGAAGACCTGGGGCTGACCGAGGCCCAACTTGGCTATGCACTGGCCGCATTTACGCTGGCCTATGGGCTGTTCGAGGTGCCGACCGGCCGCTGGGGCGATCGCTACGGTTCGCGCGGGGTGCTGGCCCGGATCGTGGTCTGGTGGTCGGTGTTCACGGCCCTGACCGGAGCGGCCACCGGGATCTGGATGCTGGTTGTCGTGCGGTTCCTGTTCGGAGCGGGCGAAGCGGGGGCGTATCCCAACGCGGCCCGAGTGATCGCCCGCTGGTTTCCGCTTTCGGGGCGCGGGATGGCGCAGGGGTGGATGCTGACCAGCGCGCAGCTGGGCGCGGCCATGGCTCCGCCCGTAGCCGAAGCGCTGATCAACGGCGTCGGGCTGCGCGATTGGAGTATTCCGGGCATTGGCTGGCGCGGGGCGTTCGCCGTGTTTGGCTCGCTGGGGATCATTTGGGCGGTGGCGTTCTACTGGTGGTTTCGCGATGAGCCGGCCGAACATCCGCGGGTAAACGACGCCGAGCGGCGGTTGATCGAACATGGCCGGCCGCCGGTCCCGAGCAGCGAGCATCCGCCGATTCCCTGGCGCAGCATTCTGCGGAGCCGGAACATCTGGTTGCTGGGCGTCGTGCAGACGTGTTCCTCGGCGATCTATTACATGGTGATCAACTGGTATCCCAGTTACCTACAAAAGGGGCGCGGCGTGTCGAGTCAGCAGGCGGCGTGGCTGGCGTCGCTGGTGCTGGCCGGGGCGGCGGTGGGCTGTCTGTCGAGCGGGTACTTCAACGACAAGCTGGCGCGAATGACCAATTTTCATCCGGCGCGGTTTCGGATCTATGGCTTTCTGGGAACGGCTTTCGCCGCGGTGTGTTTGATCGCCAGTGTGCGAGCCGAGAGTGCGCTGGCGACGAGCCTGTGGGCGGCGGCCGCGTGCGTGGGCACGATGTCACAGCAGGCGACGTTCTGGGCCGTGACCACCGAGATCAGCGGCCGGCATCTGGGCTCGATCTTCGGGCTGATGAACTCGCTCGGCGTGCCCGGCGCGTTTGCGTCGACGCTATTCCTCGGGCAGTTCGTCACCTGGATGCGCGAGCAAGGGCACGAAGGCCGCGCGCAGTGGGATCCGGCGTTCTATGTCTATGCTCTGGTGCTGCTGGTGGGCGCCTTCTGCTGGTTGGCGGTCGATGCGCGACGGCATGTGCCGGATAGTGATGCGGCGTGACGGCTAGTGCCGCACTCAAGTTTCGCCGTAGCTCAGCGGCCGCGCTGATTGCAAGTGTCACTTTTCGGCCACTCGATTACTTTTTTATACTTTGATTCTGGCTGTCGAAATATTGCCACCTGTTGTTGTAACTTTGGCTATGTTGGTCGTACACGGTCGCAACACTGCAACAGGAGAAGATGACGTGGACGCAGAAGAAGATCAGAAGCTGCCGGAGCAAGTAGCGCTAGCGGCGACACCCGCGAAGGACGTCAGCGAAGAATCCGCTGAATCGAGCGATTCGGGGCCAAAGGAGCCGGCAGGTTCGCCTCGTGCTAGTGACCCCACACCGTCAGGGCCGACGGAACCTACTCGCAACGTCGAAATTGAATTGCCCGCGGGTTGGGATGGAAGCGGCGCCAAGCCGAGCGAGCGATCTGGTATCGCACTGGATTCGCCATCAGGGCCGACCGAGCCGAGTCGCCATGTCCAAATCGAGTTGCCGACCGGCTGGGACCGCAGTGGCGCCGAGCCGAGCGATTCATCTGGCGATTTGTCCATTCCGACTCCGCAGTTTCGTCCTCGCGCGACAGTCCCGCCGAACACTGCACGTGGCAGCCAGGGCGATCCTGAGCGACTGGTGCCGAGCCTCATCGTGACTGTCAGCCTGGGTCACTCGCGCGACATGTTCGAGCAAGCCGTGGAAGCGGCCATTCAGCGTGCGACTCAGAAGTTTCACAAGATTGCCAAACAAGAGATTGACTTGTTCGCATTTGAGCAGCGCGCGGCGCGCAGGGCGGCCGACTATCGCTTGCGAGGGCCAAATCCGCAGTAGCGGATACCTGTCCAACTCCAGTTTTTAGCCAACAATCTGCTCCTAGTTGGGTATCGAGCGGGGCCTCCGGGTATTCGCGCGGGCCCGTTGCCTTGGGCGTTCAGCATCGAACGCAACCGAGGCAGCGGGCCTTTTTTTTTGCCCCAGCAGGATTTTAATCGCGGACATACTGACATGGATCGAGCCTATCCCGCCTTGCGGCAGAGGTTCACAGACATCCGCAATCTGTGGTTCGAAAAGATGGGGCGAGAGCTGCGCAACTTCTCCATCGAGCTCTCCGATTTTCTCTACGGCCTCCAGAACCATCCGCCGCAGCAGTGGCAGGAACGGTTTCACGCGTTCGCCGCCAGCCAGCGCTTTCAAGGGCGGTACATGACGCCTGAAAGCGAAGAGGCGCTGCTGGCCTACATCAGTCGCTGGGCGGCGATGGAGATGACGGATAACGCCGCAGAAATGCCGGAAATGGAGCTGGATCCGAACGCGTTCGAAGTGACGGAAGCCGAGAGGACACGCGCGCGAGAGGGGCTTCCCTGGTGGTACGCCAAGCCGTTCGAACTGGGCGACGGTTGGTGGGAGGAGAAGTTCGAAGAACTTGCCAAGGTGGCGGGCGACAAGATGCTCTCCACCTGTCGCGAGTTGCAGGCGTTGGGCTCGCTAGCGCGAAACGTCGACCAACTGCCTGACGATGGGATCGACGTCTTGCAGCAGCATGTCGATCGAGTGAACGCGGCACACGACGAGTACGTGCAGGCGCTGATCGACATCGATCGTTGGTATCTCAGCTACATCAAGTCGCATGTGTGGGTTGGCTGGCTGGTTTCTAGGCAAATCGAAAAGCTCGCGGGCAAGCTTCCGCCGCGATTGTTCGATTTGCCATCCTCGAAGCTTCCGACGCTCGCCCGGGCACGTGCCGAACTCGACCATGCGCTTGGCAAGGTAGTGAAGCGAGTCGACACGGCCTACACGGTCGCCGTGTGGACGGATCGGGCGATTACGGCGATTGAAATCGCCACGGGAATCATTGGGGGCATCAAGGTCATCGCGAAGGAGGTGGCTGAGAAGGGAATCGTCATCGCCGCGAAGCTCGCGGCGAAGCGGGCAGCCAAGCAAGTGGCGATTCAAGGTGCGGCGTATATCGCCGCCAACTACGTGATGCCTCAAGTGGTTGCCACCACGGGTATCCGGGTCGACCTGGTGCTCTCCGGCGTGATGATCGTGCACGGAATCGGCGAGCTGAAGAAGCTGCGATCCGCGCGAAACCAGCGATTGGGGTTCGCGGAAACGCCTACGGGACCGGGTGGTGTCATGCCGGAGAAGAAGCCGGATGGCACCAGTGCCTCTGCGTCGCAACCGCCCGCGGCCGCCCGGTCACCCCAACGAAACGTTGACGAGGCGATCGAGATTATTGGAGAGCCGCCGCGGGTGTTTTCGCCTGCCAGAAAGTCATGGACCGCAACGTCCTCAACCGGAACTAGGTACACTTACGAAGTAATCCAGCGCGGAGACATTGACTGGACGCGAGTTCGAACAAGCGGAAACAAACTCGGTCAAGGTCTGACCAATGCTGAAGCGGCGAGGCGTTTTGGATTGGGACCTCAGCTCCATGATGGCTCCTTCGCGACGCTGCATCATCTAGGACAAGACTCGCGAGGACCTATAGTGGAGGCCAGTACTCGCTACCACGGCAGCCATCGGCCACTCGACAAGTCGTTACATAGTCAGGCCGGACGTAGGCGACCCCACCCCACGCATCCAGTTGATCACGAACGCTTTAGGGCCGATACTCGTGACTACTGGAAATGGCGCGTAGAGAACCAGTAGGAGCTACCAAGGATGAGAATCGAGGACGCTAGACGTCGGTATGTCGCTCTCTACCGCGAGGATCCTACGGACCCCGGCACTTTAGAGGAGATCGAATCCTCCTTGCAGACAACGTTGCCAACTGATCTCAAGGAGATTGCGCATTTCTATGGTGGTGGAATTCTTGGTGGGATTGATCACACCACTTTCGAGGCCAGGGGGCCGGGAGGTGGGATCGTCGATGTGACCGAGGCATTTCGGGCCGGGATCGGCCTGCCTAATCGTTTTGTTGTGTTAGCCGATCACTCGGAGAGCGTAATTGTTCTGGATGTCGATTCAGGGGCGATTACATGGCTCGACTCAGTTGAGGTGGAGAGCTTGGTGGATGGTCGGCCACTTGTTGGCTGGAAGAAGTCATGGGCGAGTTACTCGGAATTCTTTGAGTACATGCTTGACGAGGAGGAACGAGAACGATCGGAGCGCGGCTGATGGAACAGTTATGGCTGACGAACCGTGGGTACTCCAGCCCCAGCCGGCGCAACGTAAAGCCGAGCACATTCGGCTGCTGCTCCATTCACTGGGCGCTGCCGCAGGTATGGCCCCGCTGCGTCGTCAAGCAGCGCCGACCCCGTCTTACTGGGCGAGGACGTGGTAAATTGGCCAGCTTCAATATCGCGATCCGCGAAAATGAGCAAGACCATATGAATACCGTCGACGACCTGCGCAACCGCTACGCTCAGCTTTATGCGGAACTGGTCGAATGAGTAGATCGCACGCGGCGAATCGTCCACAGAAAGAGTAAGTGATTCGGAACTTGTTGATGAAGCAGCAAGGGATAGGTGAGCGATGGCTGTGGCAGGCGAGGTCCCGGGGAAAGTATTCCCCGGGCTTTAGATGAATAGAGCGCGGCAGTGTGAGCGCTACTTCTTCTGCACGCCGAGCTCTTCGAGCTGGGTGGCGATCTCGTTGGCCGCGTCCTTGGTGTTCACCATCTTGTCGATCGCTTGGATCTCGCCGTCCGGACCGATGTAGAACGTCCAGCGCTCGGGCACTTGCCGACCTTCGTGCACCACGCCGTAGGCTTCGGCTGTCTTCTTGCCCGGATCACTGAGGATCGGGTAGTCGAGCGAGAGCGACTCAGCGAACTTGGTGTTTGTGTCGTTGTCGTCGGTGCTGGCGGTGAAGTAGGCGACGTCAAAGGCCTTGATGACCGCGCCGTTCTCCTTCATGTTCTTGCACTCGGCCGTGCAGCCGCCGGTGAAGGCTTTTGGGAACCAGGCGATGACGACCGTCTTGCCGGCCAGATCCTTCAGCGAGTGCTCCTTGCCGTCGGAACCTTGCAGCTTGAAGTCGGGAGCCTTGTCGCCAACTTCGGGCGCGGCGTAAGCAAATGAGGCGGTGAGGAGCAGGGCGGCGGTGAGGGAGAGGGTGCGTTTCATGGTGGGGTCTCCAATGAGGTGATGGGTTGTTTGGTTGATATGCTGGCGAGAAATCAATTCTAGGGCGCGGCAGGAGAAAGTCACTCGGCAAGGTACCCTTGCTGGCGCAGCGGGCTAGGATTGACCCTCGAAGCACGCGTCGGGTTGTGAAGAATGAGCAAACTACGTTGCGGCGCCGCAGTAGCGGGCGATCTCGGGTGGTTGGTAAATGACCTTTAGTTCCGGAGTCGGCAGGCGTTTGTAGCCGCCCACTTTGCTATCGAGGCAGCGGTCGAGGATCCCGCAGGTGATTTGCGTGCGCTCGGCGGGGTAGGGGGCCACGCCGGTGGTGATCATCTCCTCGATGCCGTGCACCAGGCAGGACGAGTACGCCACGTTCGGCAGCACGGGGAGCAAGAACTGCGTGGAGATGATCGTTGGCCCGGCCGTCGTTTCACTGTCGCGCAGCTTGCAGGCGAAGTTGTAATCCTGAACCGCGCCGTTGAGCATCAGCAGCGTTGCCCGCAGGCCGTCGTTGTACTCGATGAAGTAAGCGGCGGGCTCCTTCACCAGAGTTTCCAGCTCGCCGCTGCGGGTCCAATCTTGCGGGCGGCCGTCTTCCATGCCGATGCCGCTGCGCGAGGTGCTGCGCGAGAGGGCCGCTTCCAGCAGGCGGCGCGACCAGCGGCCGTCGGTGCCGGCCTTCCAGACCTCGGGACCTTCGATGAGCTGCACAGCGCGGACGCCCGTCTCGCCACCTTTGCGGCGTTCGAGCATCGACTGCATCGCTTCGAGGGCGTGATAGTCCATCGCGTCGGAACCGCCAACGCCGACCATCAGGGCCTCTTCGATCCGCGCTCCGAGCGGCACTTCGACCGGCGGCAACCGCCAGGTGACCGGCAGGCTGGAGCCGGCGAGCAGCGGAAAGCCAAGCCGCTTGCTGTCGGCGACCATGCGGCTCGCCTTGTCGAAGCTGTACGAGAGGTGCTTGTCGTTGAAGATCGGCACGCTGCGGCCGTCGGCCTCGAACACTTTCACGCACTGCTCGAAGAACTCGTATCGCGGGTATTGGATCTGGCCTTTCTCGTTGATCGGATACTCGCCGTGCTCGCCGATCACGACGATACCGTCGACCGCAAGCTGATCACCGCCACAGCGAAGGGCTTCGGCGATCGTGGGATAAACCTGGAAGCCGAACTCTTTCGCGCGGAGCTCGCTCTGATCCTCGGCCGGCCTCTGATCGGCGTAAACCGCGACGACGTCGATCG
>Ga0169931_10001245_pt1 | contig 42203 bp, 27 predicted proteins | sample Kivu_15m_20L_FD_129675 | JGI IMG/M metagenome (GOLD analysis project Ga0169931, IMG submission 129675) | Freshwater microbial communities from Lake Kivu, Western Province, Rwanda to study Microbial Dark Matter (Phase II) - Kivu_15m_20L... | ecosystem: Environmental > Aquatic > Freshwater > Lake... | reverse complement strand
GTGTGGGTTGAGTACGAAGGTATTTATAGGTGAATTTTTGTTGGGCTGCTATTGATGCGTGCGAGAGATCACTGGGAGAGGGAAAACCGAAGAGGGGTAAACACAGAGGACGCAGAGAGAACGGAGGAGGAATTTGGGGAAGGAAAGGAGAGGGTGTTTGTGTGTGCTGATTTTATATTGAATCCTAGTTGTCGAAATAAGTATTCATTTTGGTTTTGCCTGATTGAAGATGCGGTAACAACATTTGAGCTGATTGAGAGTTTTGATTGACACATGTTTCTGCTTGAGGTTGCGCGATAGTTCGCATCAGACCCCCTCACCCCCCGGCCCCCTCTCCCCCAAAGGGGCGAGGGGGAGAAAGAGGTTTTTGTTCTGGATGCAGTTGGAGCGGCCATATTGTTTTTTCTTCGAATGATTACGCTGCTGTGGGGTTCCCTCGCTGAGCAAGCGGTGTGGGGTTGGGCATGGTAGGATGGCGACCTGTTGTGGTTGTTGGATTTGGGCTTTGAGAAGGGATATCGAAATGGACGCCTTCGAGGTTGGATGTATGCCAAAGAACGCTCGCGGCGGGATGAGATTGATTTCGTGGTTAACGCTGCTGGTTGCGATGTGGCTGGTCGGTGTTGAGGCGAAATCTGCGCTTGGGCAAGTTGGCTCGACGGTTGCTCCTCAAAATTGGAAGTTGAAGCTCGAGTCTCGAGTTGAGACGGGGCCGGGGAGCAACTGCTGGGTGCCGCGGACACAAGATGCGGATTGGATGCCGGCGCGGACGGCGGTGATTGTCTGCGATGTGTGGGACTATCACCATTCGATTAACGCGGTGCGAAGGTTGAACGAGATGGCGCCGCGATTGGATGCGTTCGCTGCCAAGGCGCGTGCGGCTGGGGCGACGATCATTCATGCCCCGAGCGATTGCATGGCGGCTTACGAGACTCACCCGGCTCGGCAACGGGCATTGGAGTTGGCGAAGTCAGTGACAGAAGCTCCGCCGCAGTTGGCAGATCAGTGGAACCATGGCTTGCCGGCTGAGAAAACTGCCAATTATCCGGTAGACCAATCGGATGGAGGCGAAGACGATGACCCGGTTGAGCATGCGGCTTGGGCAAAGCAGTTGGAGGCACTGGGACGAAATCCGGGCAACCCGTGGAAAGCCCAATCGCCGCTCGTTCGGATAGACCCGCAGCTTGATTTGATCACGGACAGCGGCAGCGATGTCTGGAAGATTTTGCGCAGCCGCGGGATAGACCAGGTGATGCTAGTCGGCGTGCACACGAACATGTGCGTGATCGGACGACCGTTCGGACTGCGGCAGCTTGTTGGCTGGGGCAAGCGAGCGGTTCTCGTGAGCGATTTGACGGACACGATGTACAACCCGGCTCGCTGGCCGTTCGTCAGTCATTTCGCCGGGACGGATTTGGTGATTGAATACATCCAGCAACATGTCTGCCCGACCATCACCAGCGACCAGTTACTTGGGGGCCGTCCGTTTCGCTACTCCGGTGATCGGCGGCCGACGCTGGCTCTGCTGATCAATGAGGACGAGTATCAGACGCGGCAATCGCTGCCGGAGTGGGTAGAGGAGCAAGCCGTACGGGATCGCTTCCGCGTTCTGCTGCTGCATGCAAACGAACAGTCCAGTGGAACTCAAGGTGGGACGGCTCCATTGCCGCGGCGATTCCAAGACCTGAGCGGACTCGAGCAGGCAGATTTGTTGATGGTCAGCGTCCGCCGGGTTCCCCTGCCGAAAGAACAACTTGAGGCGGTTCAGCGATTCGTGAGAAGCGGAAAGCCGGTGCTTGGTATTCGAACAGCGAGCCACGGGTTTTCGGCTCGCGATGCCCAGTCGCCACCGGATGGATGGAGTTGGTGGCCAGAGTTCGATCAAGAGGTGTTTGGCGGAAACTATTCGGGGCATCATGGGAATGAACTGCGTCCCAAAGTGAAGTCGATGGCGAATCGTGAAGCTGGACCGCATCCGCTGCTTGCGGGTGTTGAGTTTGGGGACTACACGTCGAGCGGATCGCTTTATCGGACTTCGCCGCTATCGCCAGCTGCGGATGTGTTGCTGACGGGGGAAGTCGAAGGCCAGGCGGCTGAGCCTGTTGCTTGGACTTTCGTGCGGCGTGATGGAGGAAGGTCTTTCTACACTTCATTGGGCCACGTTGATGATTTCAAGCAGCCGGTTTTTCAGCGGCTGTTGCTGAATGCTTGCCTTTGGTCGGTCGGGTTGCCGCTGGTTGAAGGAGAGTATTACAAGGGAGCGAAGGTCGGGTATTGGCGAGCCGTTCGTTTGCCGGTTGCGGGGAATGAGTTGACGGAACTCGCCACGGATGAAGCGAGCCAGTTTTGGAGTCGCTGCTTTGTGAAGTTTCGATCGGGCAAGCCGGCGACGGAGGGAAAGCTGAATCTCGGTTCGCTGTCGACGGAGGCCAAGATTTGGGTGAATGGGCAAGCGTTGGCGGTGGAGGACGAGCGCGGAATTCGCGTGGTAAAAATTCCAGCGGAGGTTTGGAGTGCGGACGATGCGAATCTGTTGGTCGTGCGCTTGAGTGCGGCGGAGTTGCCGCAATGGAGGACGCTGGTGCCGACGCTGGCGCTGGGGTCGATTGGCTGGCGTTTGGAGGGAAACTGGCAGATGCGTTGGGGGCGGAGCGACGAGCCCCTCGAGAAGATTTCGTTGCCGCCACGCTTTGGGGGATCGGCGGATGTGGTGTTTGAGTTTTGATCGGAAGAGGGGGGAAACACGGAGGGCACGGAGGGAACAGAGGCAGAAGTGAAGAAAGTGAGGAAGGCGGGAGTAGAGTAAGTGGCGAGTCATAGTTCCACCGACACGCGGTCCGGTGATGGCCCGTGTTTTAGTCAGCCGGGTCTTCGCGCCAGCCCCCGGTTAGGAATCCAAAAGCGGTCAGCGTTTAGCCGGCTAGTCATGGCTCCACCGATGCAAGGTCCGTGGTGGCCTTTGTTTTTTGCTAATGAATCGAGGTGGCTGTCGAACTGGATTACTTGGTTGGAGGGGCGAGTTACGGACAATCGGAGTTGATTCATGGCGTGGATTGGTAGAGCGTTGACCTTTTGGCTGCTTGCGGTTGCGGGTTTTGGTTGCGGGCTTGGGCTGGCGGCCCAGAGTCAGCCGCCGGATTTTGAGCTGGGCGCGCGACAGGCTGATACGGGACTGCGGGTTTCGCAGGACTTGCAGGTTGACCTTTTGCTACAAGATCCGCTGGTTGCCAATCCGCTCTATCTGCAATTCGATGAACGGGGACGGATGTGGCTGGTCGAGTATCGCCAGTACCCTTGGCCAGCCGGACTGAAGTTGGTCAGTCGCGACAATGTTTGGCGGAATGTTTATGACCCGCCCTTTGCCCCGCCTCCGCCGCACGCTGCCGATTCGCCTTTTCGCGGGCGGGATCGGATTTCGATTCATTCGGATACCGATGGCGATGGGACGTTCGACAAACACCAAGTCTTTCTGGACGGGTTGAATCTCGCGACGGCTGCCCTGCCCGGCCGCGGCGGAGTGTTTGTGATGAATCCGCCGTATTTGCTTTTTTACACTGACGGCGACCAAGACGGAGTTCCGGACAGCGAACAGCCGCGGATTCTGCTTTCCGGATTTGGCATCGAAGATACGCACTCGATTGCCAACTCACTGCGGTGGGGACCCGATGGTTGGGTCTATGGGACTCATGGGAGTACCGTCAGCGCGTCGATCGTACGGCATGGAGAGGATAACCAACCTCTGGCGAAGGAAAGTCCGATTCACACAATGGGACAGTTTGTCTGGCGTTATCACCCCGAGCGACATCTGTACGAAGTCTTTGCCGAAGGCGGCGGCAATGCGTTTGGAATCGAATTCGATTCAGCTGGTCGCGTGTATTCGGGGCACAATGGAGGCGACACTCGCGGGTTCTATTACGTGCAAGGTGGTTACTACCTGAAGAACTTTGGCAAACATGGTTCGCATTCGAATCCGTTTACGTTTGGCTACTACCCGGCCATGAAAGCTCCGCCGGTTGAACGCTTCACGCACACTTTTGAGATTTACGAAGGTGAAGCTTTGCCGGAGCGTTATCGAGGAAAATTGTTCGGTGCGGCTCCGCATACCCACTACATCGTCGCGAGTGAGCTCTTCGCCGATGGCAGCGGGCGGCAGTCGCGCGACTTGGGAAAGGTGGTTGCGGCCGGTGATCAACCCAAGGACGACTGGTTCTCTCCGGTGGAGATTCAAACTGGGCCGGATGGAAATCTCTATGTGGCGGATTGGTACGCCGTCCAAGTCAACCATTACAAAGGACACGAGGGAGAGACGAATCCTGAGGTGGGGCGGGTCTATCGAATGCGCAGCCCGGGCGGTGCAGCTGACACGCGGATCGATTTGAAGGTGGCGAGCAATCGAGAGCTTGTCGAGAAATGGCTCGTTCATCCGAACCGCTGGCAGCGAGAGACGGCGCTGCGACTGCTCGCTGAGCGGAAAGCACAAGACGTCACGCCGCAGCTGAAGAAACTGTTAGCGAGCGGAGATGAGCGGGACGCGCTAAATGGGCTGTGGGGACTTTATCAAATGGGTAGTTTTGGGCGCGAGGTCGCTTTGTCGGCTTTGCGTCATCCGGCTCAGAACGTGCGTGCGTGGGGAGTGCGGCTGCTGGGTGATGAGGCCTCCTTTGGGTCGACTTTGATCAGCGACCCGGAGATCGTAAACCGGCTGCGGGAGTTGGCGGCGGGTGAGCCGAGCGTTGACGTGCGGCTGCAGATCGCTTGCACGGCGCGGCGCGTGCCAACGCGGTTGGGGCTGGAGTTGATCGGCTCTCTTTTGACTCATGCGGCCGACGCGGACGATGTGTTCTTGCCGCAGGCGATTTGGTGGGGCGTAGAGGCGCTGGCCGATGACCGCGCGGCTGTTATCGAGTGGTCGCGGGTTACTGATCATTGGAATAGCCGCGTGGCGAGTAAGGCGAACCTGTTCCCAAATCTCGTTCGCCGCTACGCGATGATCGGGACGCAAGGCGATTTAGAAGCCTGTTCCAAGTTGATGGCGGCGGCTCCGACGTCCGAACAGCGAGAGCTGTTAGTCGGCGGATTCCTGCAGGCGTATCAAGGGCGAACGCTGCCGCAATTGCCAGATGGATTGCTGGAAGAGTTATCTCGGGTGAAGGGCCCGTTTGCGACGCTGTTGGGGCTGCGCCGGGGATCAGCCGAAGCACTGCAGAAGGTTTTGAGCGAAATTGGAAATCCTTCCGTCGCCGAGAGCGAACGAGTTGAGTACATCCAAACGCTGGGTGAGGTTCGAGGCGGCGGGGCTGAAGCGGTCAGCCGTTTGCTCGCGATGTTGAGCGATAAGCCGAGCGATGCGATTGCGGCGGCCGTGCTTGATGCGCTTCAGAATTACGCTGAGCCGACGATCGGGACCGAGCTGCTCGCTCGATATGAGGCTCTTTCGCCAGGAATTCGTCCGACAGTGCTGAGTGTCTTGGCGAGCCGAGAAGCTTGGGCCGGGCAGTTGCTGGACGCGGTGAGCGCGGGGAAAGTTCGAGCTGAGGAACTGCCCGCAGAGTTGATCCAGCGGATGCGGTTATTGCCTGGCGAGCAAATAGTAACGCGGCTGGCGGAGCTGTTTCCCAAGGCTGCGGATGATGAAGTGGAACTCGATGCGCGAGCCGAGCAGATTGCGGCGATTCTACAGCAGGGTCGAGGCAATCCGCTGACCGGCCAGGAATTATTTCACGGCGCGGCTAGCTGTGGCAAATGCCATCGGATGTTTGGGCGCGGCGGAGATATCGGGCCGGACCTGACGTCTTACAACCGGAGTATGGTCAAGTTGATGCTGACCGCCGTGACGAAGCCGAGTGCTGAGATTCGCGAGGGTTACGAGACGCTGACCGTGGCGACGGTTGACGGTCGCGTGGTCAGCGGTTTTCGAATTGAAGAGAACGATGAGGTGTTGGTGCTGCGGACAGCCGAGGGGCAGACGTTGACGATCGCACGCGATGATTTGGAGGAGCAAGCTCCCGGAAAGTTATCGCTGATGCCAAGCGGTTTGCTGGATAAACTCACCGACGCTCAAATTCGTGATTTGTTTGCCTTTTTGACCAGCACGACACCACCTTTACTGCCATAAGGAATTGCCGCTCAATGATTGAACAAACAGAGACTGGATTCGGATTGAACTGGTGGCAGGTGGAATTCGGAAATGCAATGCGGAGCAGTCTCGCATTGTTGCTGCTGGCGATCGTTGGCCCTCAGGTTATCGCTCAGGACAGGGCGGGGCCGGTTGCGGGAACGAAGCTGTTGACGATGGAGGGGGACCTGGCATCGGAGTTGGTTGCCGGTGCGGATCGCTTTCTGTTGAGTGAGCTTGAAAAATCAATTGCGGAGCGTGGAGCGCGCTGGAGCCGGGATTTCAGTTCGCCCGCGGCTTATGAGAAGTCGATTGAGCCGAATCGGCAGCGACTGCGGCAGATACTAGGGGCTCGCGATGTGTTGGTCGAGAAGCCGGTGCCGAGGTATGAGTCGACCGTCCAGCGCAGTTCATTGGTGGGGCGGACGGCAGCCTATGAAATACACGAAGTGAGTTGGCCGGCCTTTGGCGATGTGACGGGGAGAGGATTGTTGCTGGTGCCGACTGAGCCGCTGGAGGCGGGTGAAGTAAGGCCGGATGTAATCGCGATTCCAGATTGCGAGGTGCAGCCGGAACAGCTGGTCGGTTTGAGCGAAGGCTTGGCTCCTTCGACTCATTACGCTCGGCTGTTGGCGGAGCAAGGCTGTCGCGTGCTCGTGCCGCTGCTGATCAATCGCGCCGAGCGGATGCAGGGTTTGAGCAATCGCGAGTGGCTTTATCGCCCGGCCTTCGAATTGGGGAGAGGGCTCGTAGCTTACGAAGTGGAAAAGGTCCTCGCGGCCGTGAAATGGATGCGGGGCGAGTCGGGCGAGGCGAGTCGGATTGGCGTTTTTGGCTGGGGCGAAGGTGGAATGCTGGCGCTCTATGCGGGGGCACTTGAGCCCGAAATCGATGTGGTTGGGGTCTCGGGGTATTTCGATTCTCGGCAAGAGATTTGGCAGCAGCCGATCGACCGGAACGTATTTGGCCTGTTGAGTGAGTTTGGCGATGCTGAGTTGGGGAGTTTGATTCTGCCTCGGCGATTGGTGGTCGATGCCAGTCCCGGGCCGCAGGGAGAATTTGCCGGCGCGCGAGGCGCTCCGTGGAGGCTCTCTGGGCCAGAGCGCATCCGAGTAAAACAGGAATTGTCGCGGCTGCGCGCTTGGGCGAACGAGTTGGGAGCGGGCGAGCAGGTGACTCTTGTTGAGTCGACGAGCGAGTCGTCAGGAGCAAGCGTCGGTGGGGTGCAAGCTTTTTACCAGCAGTTGAGCGGTAAAGATGTCGGAGCTTGGCGACAACTGCCGAATCTGCCGCAAGCGGTTGGGCCGAGCGTTGATCATGCTGCTCGGATGAGTTCGCAGATCGCGGAGATGGATCGGCATAACCAGATGCTGCTTCGGGAGAGTCATTACGTGAGGCAGGAGCGAACGATCGGGCGGCTCGATTTCGCTAACCTTGAGGCGTACGAAAAATCGGCCGCAACGTTGCGGGGGGAATTCAAGCAGAACGTGATCGGTTGGTTTGACCGGCCACTGCTCGATCCGAATCCGCGGAGCCGAGTCTTTCAGGAAACCGACAAGTGGATTGCCTATGAGGTGGTGCTGGATGTCTTTCCTGAGGTTTACGCCTATGGATTGTTACTAGTCCCGAAAGGGATCAAACCGGGTGAGCGACGACCGGTGGTGGTTTGCCAGCATGGTTTAGAGGGTCGGCCGCAAGATACGATTGGCCAGCAAGGGAACGAAGCCTACAAAGCGTTCAGCTCGCGGTTGGCTGAGCGGGGCTTCATTACTTTTGCTCCGCAGAATCTTTACATCTTTACCGATCGATTCCGGTCGTTGCAGCGAAAGGCCAACCCGCTGGGAAAGACCTTGTTTTCGATTATCACGCCGCAGCATCAGCAAATCGTCGATTGGCTGCAGACACTGGACATTGTCGATCCGCAGCGAATCGGTTTCTATGGGCTTTCCTACGGTGGAAAGACGGCGATGCGTGTGCCGGCGATCGTGACAGACTATTGTTTGTCGATCTGTTCGGCGGACTTTAATGAGTGGGTCGACAAGAATGCGTCGACGCGGAATCCTCGCACGTACGCGAATATGGGCGAGTACGAGATTTTTGAATTCGACCTCGGCAGCACGTTCAACTACGCGGAGATGGCAGCCTTGATTGCACCGCGTCCGTTTATGGTTGAGCGCGGGCATTTCGATGGAGTCGCGGATGACTGGACTGTTGCGTACGAATACGCGAAGGTTCGGTTTTTGTATGCGGCTCGATTGAAGCGGCCGGAGTTGACGGAGATCGAGTGGTTTGATGGTCCGCATACGATTAATGGCAAAAAGACTTTTGACTTTTTGCATCGGCATTTGAATTGGCCGGCGCCGGTGGAGGAGCAGAAGTGAGGAGTGGAGACTTGAAGGGTGAGAATTTGAGCGACCAGAATTTGAGCGAAGCGGGAGGACGCGGAAAGTTTCTCGCCTTGCTGGCGGCGATTCTCGGCTGGATGTTTGACGGCTTTGAGATGGGGTTGTTCCCGGTGATCTCGCGGCCTGCGCTGAAAGAGTTGTTGGCGGGGCAGTTGGCTGGTCTGGAGGGCAAGGCGGCGGAAGATTTGGTTGGAATGTGGAATGGGATCACGATTGCCGGCTTTTTGGTTGGAGCGGCGGCGGGCGGGGTGCTGTTTGGTTGGCTGGGCGATCGAATTGGGCGAGTGCGGGCGATGTCGCTGAGCATTTTGACTTATGCCTTGGTCGCTGGGCTGGGGGCGTTTGCAACGTCGGCTTGGCAAATTGTGCTGATTCGCTTTGTCGCCGCGCTCGGGATGGGTGGCGAGTGGTCGCTTGGCGTGGCGCTAGTGATGGAGATTTGGGGCGGGCGGTCGCGCGCGATGCTGGCGGGATTGATTGGCGGGTCCGCAAATTTCGGATACGCGCTGGTGGCGATGCTCAGCCTTGGACTGGGGAGTTTGAAAGGGACGTTTGCGGCGTGGGGGTTGAGTAATTCTTGGGTTGAATGGCGGGCGCTGATGTTGTGCGGCGTCTTGCCGGCGATTTTGACGTTCTTTATCCGGCAGTTTGTTCCCGAGTCGCAGCATTGGGAGCGCGAGAAGGAGGGCGGTTCGACCTCAGGTTGGCAGACTCGCGATTTGGTTGGCGTGCTGATTGGCGTGCTCGTTTGCTTTGGGATCATTGGGCTCTGGAGCAACCGGCTGCCGATTTGGTTGCAGTTGGGTGGGACGCTGATCGGGCTGGCGATTGTTGCGGGTGGGTATCTCTATCCGGTGATACGGTATTTGGAGCGGACTGGGCATGCGGTTGATGGTGAGGTTGCGCGAGATCAGCAGCCGATCGTCAAGCGAATGCTGCTGGGGGCGTTGCTCAGCGGGATCCCATTGCTAGGGACTTGGGCCGCGGTGCAGTGGGCGACGATTTGGGCCGACAAGCTGGCGGTGGGGATGCCTGAGGCGAAAGCATATACGCAGTTGGTCTCAGCGCTATCGGCGACGCTGGGTGGCTTTCTCGGCGCGATGCTTGGGGTATGGACAAGTCGCCGGTGGGCTTACGTTTTGTTAGCGATTGGATCTTGGATTACGGTTTGGGTTTTCTATCAGACCAACACCGAGTTCAATGCGAGGTTTCTGGTTTGTGTTGGTTTTATGGGCGGGATCACGGCGGCGTTTTACGGTTGGTTGCCGCTCTATTTACCGGAGTTATTTCCGACGCGCGTGCGGGCGACCGGGCAGGGATTTAGTTTTAACTTCGGTCGGATTCTGGCGGCGATTGGCGCGCTGCAGACGGGGTCGATCATGGGAGCGTTTGGCGGCAGTTATCCGCAAGCCTGTACGGTGATGGCCTCAGTCTATTTTCTTGGTGTGTTTGCGATTTGGCTTGCGCCCGAGACGAAGCATGCGCGGTTGCCTTCTTGAGATTTTTTTTGGGGGGAGAGTTGAATGGTGCGCGGAAGTTAGCTTCTGACCCCCTCACCCCCCGGCCCCCTCTCCCCCAAGGGGGCGAGGGGGAGAAAGAATATTTTTTGTGTGTGGCGATTTTTTGTTGCGCGCTTATTTCGAGATGGCCTTGGCAATTATGACAGCTTCTTTCCTCTTCCCTAAAATTTCCTCTTCCTCACCAAGCACCCAAACCGAGGCCGTTTAGTTGGGCGGTGGGCATGCGACCGTTGCGGATGGTGAAGATGCCGGGGAAGCGTTCGTCCCAGCCTCGATTGGCGGCGGGGCAATATTGGCGGGAGTTCGCTTCGATTGCTGCAACGCCGCGGATGTGGGCAGCGAGACCAGCCGAATGGATCAACGAGTCGGCTGGGCAAGTGAGATCCTGCACGCAGAGGCTCATCCCGAGGTGGCTGGCTGCGGCAGCGAAAATCAAGGATTGAGACTGACCCTTGCAGGCTTTCAAGGCGACCCCGGTGTAGCCGAGTTCGCGGGCAAGTTGGAGGCTATCGAGGTCGACGAGTGATTCGTCGATTACAACGGGGAGCAGTTCGCTCGCCGCGCGGATGACTTGATTGCGATTCGCAGCGAGGTCACGTGCGGTTGGCTGTTCGATGTAAGCGATCCGTTGATAGGCCGTCGGGTTAAGTCCTCGCAAACGGTTGAGGAAGTCGAGCAGGTAGTCGACCGTTTGGCAGCGTTCGTTGAAATCGAGCGAGAATTGCCAACCGCCGTGACCACGTTCAGTGGCGACTATATCGGAGGCTTTGTTGACGGCGAGGACTCGCTGGACATCCCAATCAATCAAGTCACCATTCAATTTGATTTTCAGGTGTGTTAGTCCATCGCTACGGATCCAATCGACAAGTGATTCCGGTAGTCCGTCACCAACAGGGTGAGTGACTTCTTCGGGAAAGATTGGATCGAGAGCACCGACCAAATGGTAAAGCGGCATGGTTGGGGAGGGCGCTGTGGTGATTGCTTCGTCTAGTCTCACGCCGGCGAATTCCGCTCCGATAAAACGCCCCAAGTCGTTATCGAGGAACTCTTTCGAGTAGGTCGAATAGCAGTTCAAGTGATGAAGTTTGCCGTAGGCGTCGTGGATAGCCGCGTCGACGGGGCTGGCGGCGACGAGCGTTGCCAATGGTGGAATCGGCACGTTGAGGTGCAGTTGCGCGGCAATCTTCTTGGCTCGTTCGAGAAATTGGTGCTCTAGCTCCCACGTGATCTCGATGGGATGACCGACGAGCTTGGCATTTAGATAGACGTCCCGGGCCTCATGGGCGACCAGCTGCATGGCCTGAAGAGTTTGGCCGTAGACGAGTTCTTTCGTAGGAAAAGCCCACACATTGCCGAGGGGCATCGAACTGCGGCCCGCGGCCCGCTTGCCGGCCGGGGACTCGACGGTAACTTGGGCGTAGAGCATGGTGACGCGGTCGAGCGCGACGCCACCGAACTTGATCGGCGTTCGGTAGAGAAAGTCCTCGGTGGTCAGCTCAATGTCGGCGATGCGAATGTCGGTTGGGCGTGGCAAACTAGGACCTGTAGTTTTGGGAGCGAGTCCCACCGGATCGGAGTTTACCGGAAACGGGATAACGCCGCGATTTACGCGACTCTCTCCTGGGAAGGAAGGGAGTCCGCCGACGTTCAGGTGGGACATCTGGGGCTGTTGGGACTCATAGGACTATTGGGATGGGAACTCAGCGCAAGTGTGGGAGCGGAGCCTGATAGGGTTCCGCAATCCCACTTTCAAATTCCGCGTTCCGAAATCCCAATTCCCACTTGCCTCCCTTATCTGCCGGCGGGTTCTTCTTCGTAGTTCGACATTGGCGGGCAGGCGCAGACGAGGTTGCGATCGCCATAGACATTGTCGACTCGGCCGACGGGCGGGAAGTACTTGACCGTATAGCTCATCTCCGGGTCAGGGCAGACAGCGAGTTGTCGCGGGTAAGCTCGCGAGGCGTCGTCGCCGAGGATCGAATCGAGCGTGTGCGGAGCGTTGTGCAGCGGGTTGTTGTCCGCTGGCCATTCCCCGGCTTTAACCTTCTCGAACTCGCCGTAGATCAGCTTCATTGCGCGGCAGAAGCGATCGAGCTCGTACAGCGATTCGCTTTCGGTCGGCTCGATCATCAGCGTGCCGCCAACCGGGAAGGACATGGTCGGTGCATGGAAGCCGAAGTCGATCAGACGCTTGGCGATATCGTCGACCGTCACGTGGGCTTGCTTGTCGAGCGGTCGGGTGTCGACGATGCACTCGTGAGCGACAAGGCCGCGGTTACCGGTGTAGAGAATCTGGTAGTTCTCCTGCAAGCGATGAGCGACGTAATTGGCGTTGAGGATGGCGACCTGGGTTGCCATGCGGAGGCCTTCGGGACCCATCATCCGAATGTACATCCAGGAGATGGGCAGGATGCTGGCGCTGCCGAACGGTGCGGCGCTGACGAGCGGCCCGGTGCGGCTGGGGTTGATTCCGTCCTTGGGGAGGAACGGAGCGAGGTGGGCGCGAACGCCGACTGGTCCGACGCCTGGTCCACCACCACCGTGCGGGATGCAGAACGTCTTATGCAAGTTGAGGTGCGAGACATCGCCGCCAAACTTGCCTGGTTGAGCGACACCGACGAGGGCATTGAGGTTCGCACCGTCGATGTAGACTTGACCACCTGCGTTGTGGACCTTTTCGCAGACCGCCGTGACGCCATCTTCGAAGACGCCGTGGGTCGACGGATAGGTGATCATGATCGCCGCGACCTTGCCTTCGTTATCGGCGATTTTGTGATCGAGGTCAGCGAGATCGACGTTGCCGTGGTCATCGCATTTGACGACGACGACTTTCATGTTGACCATTTGAGCGCTGGCGGGGTTGGTGCCGTGGGCGCTGCTGGGGATCAAGCAGATATCGCGATGGTGATCGCCTCGCGACTCGTGATATTGCTTGATAGCGAGCAGTCCAGCGTACTCGCCTTGCGATCCGGCGTTGGGCTGCAGGGAGATCGCATCGTAGCCGGTGCAGGCACAGAGCCAACTTTCCAATTGGTCGATCATCACACGGTAGCCGGTCCACTGGTCGGCCGGGGCGTAGGGATGAATGCTGTTGATTTCGGGCCAAGTGACCGGGGTCATTTCGCTGGCCGCATTCAGCTTCATCGTGCAGGACCCAAGCGAGATCATCGCTCGGTCGAGTGCGATATCCATTTCGGAGAGCCGGCGGAGGTAACGCATCAGCTCGGTTTCGCTGCGGTAGCGGTGGAAGACCTCTTGGGTCAGGATAGCGTCCTCGCGTTGGAGTTCATCCGGCAAGTGCGTGTGCTTGGCGGCGCTAGGAGCGGCGGCGCCAAAGAGCTTTGCCAACGCGGCGATATCGGCTTCGGTCGTAGTCTCGTCGCAGGAGACGCCGAGTTGCGTGGGGCTGAAGCGACGCAGGTTGAAACCAGCGGCGACGGCGGCGGCGGCAATGCTGGCCGCTTTGTTCCCGACATCGACCACAATCGTATCGAAGAACTGTTCACCGGCGCACTTTTGTCCGGCCGACTTGAGGGCGTTGTAGAGTTCCGTGGCTCGCGCGTGGACTCGCTTGGCGATGGCGCGGAGACCTTCTGGGCCGTGGTAGACGGCATAGAGGGTGGCCATGATGGCGAGCAGGGCTTGAGCCGTGCAGATATTCGAGGTCGCTTTCTCGCGACGGATATGTTGCTCGCGGGTTTGCAGCGAGAGCCGGAAAGCGGGCTTGCCGTGCGAATCGATCGACTGGCCGACGAGGCGGCCGGGCATCACCCGCTTGAAGGAGTCGCGAGTTGCCATGAAGGCGGCGTGGGGACCGCCGAGTCCGAACGGCACGCCGAACCGCTGCGAGTTGCCAACGGCGACGTCCGCGCCCATGTCACCGGGCGACTTGAGCAGCATCAGCGAGAGCAGGTCGGTGGCTACGATTGCCAGGGCGTTATTCGAGTGCGCATCGGCGATCAGCTTCTCGTGATTGCTGACCGTGCCATCGGTGGCGGGATATTGGAGAATCAGGCCGAAGACGTCGGTCCAGTCGCTGACGCCGGTTCGCTCGTCAAATAGAACGACTTCGATGTTCAGCGGCAGGGCGCGGGTTTTGATCAGCTCGATCGTCTGGGGATGGCAGTTTTTCGAGACGAGGAAGCGGTGTCCGGTTCCTTTGCCGACTCGTTGGCAGAGCGTCATTGCTTCGGCAGCCGCGGTGGCTTCATCGAGCAGCGAGGCGTTGGCAATTTCCAACCCGGTCAGTTCGGTGACCATCGTTTGGTAGTAGAAGAGAATTTCGAGGCGGCCTTGTGAAATCTCCGGTTGGTAAGGCGTGTAGGCGGTATACCAAGCCGGGTTCTCCAAGACGTTTCGCTGGATCACCTTCGGGGTGTGTGTGCCGTAGTAACCTTGGCCGATGAACGACTTGAGAACTTTGTTTTTGCTGAGGATGCCGCGGAGTTCGGCGAGGGCCTCTTCTTCGCTGATTCCCGCGGGGACGTTCAGCGGTTGATTGAATTGAATTCCCTTGGGAACGACGGTCGAGGTGAGATCGTCGAGCGATTGGTAGCCGAGGTAGCCAAGCATCTTGGCGATGTCGTGCTCACGGGGTCCGATATGGCGGAAGACGAAGGGAGAGAGCTTGGAGCTGGCAGTAGACATGGAGAGGTTCCTGTGCAGTGAGCAGCCCGTTTGAGTTGGGGATGCAGTGCGGGGAAAAGCAAACGGATCGGTAAAAGCTGAACGGCTTTCCTTAGCGGAATGACGTTCGCGTCACGTTTGCCCCTCTGTCCATCTACCTGAGAGATACAGCCTGCGAGCGCGATGTGCGCGGCGGCTTTGCCCCTTCGGTGGAAGGTCGTTTCGGGTCGGCTTCGGGCCGAACTCAAAGAAACCTTCGCTCTCCAGAGACGGTGTGTCAATCCAGCGGTCCGTTTGCCTGAGCGGTTCAGGGCAGTTTGCACCTTCGGCGTCCGATCGAGTTAAGCGTGAGCCTCCTCGATGCGGAACTCTCGCGCTGGAGTTGCACCGTGCCTGAATTATAGCGGAACGTTTTCGTCGCTGACAGGCTGAAATTGCGGGGGTGAAGAGGGGAAACCGGGTAAACACAGAGGACACGGAGAGGCGGGGAGAAAGGAGGTGGGGTGATTCGGGCAGAAGGGTGAGGGAATCCGAGTGTTTGACGCTGCGTTCAGATCAGCTGCCACGCCCCTCACCATCGAATGTACTGTTGCCTCACTATCTCTCTTGTCTTTTTACTTTCCCTTTTTTCTCCTCTCTTCCCTCTGCGTTTCTCTGTGTCCTCTGTGTTTACCCCTCTTCCTCTCAACCGATCACATCGTGCACCACATTCCCGAATACATCCGTCAGCCGGAAATCCCGTCCGGCGTGGCGATAGGTGAGTCGCGTGTGGTCGAGGCCGAGGAGGTGGAGGATCGTGGCGTGGAGGTCGTGGACGTGAACGGGATTTTCGACGGCTCGATAACCAAACTCATCGGTCGCGCCGTAAACCGTTCCGCCCTTCACACCACCGCCGGCCAACCAAACGGTGAAACCATAGTGATTGTGATCGCGGCCGCCGGCGGGTGTGCCGTTGGCCAGCTCGACGCTGGGTGTGCGTCCAAATTCTCCGCCGCAGACGACAAGGGTATCTTCGAGCATCCCGCGCTGCTTCAAATCGGTCAGCAGAGCGGCGATCGGGCCATCGCATTCACCGGCGAGATTGCGGTGCGCGGATTCGAGATTGTCGTGGCTGTCCCAAGGCTGGACATCGCCGTGATAACACTGAACGAAGCGAACGCCGCGTTCGACGAGTCGCCGGGCGAGCAGCATCTGTCGGCCGTGCAGCGTGTCGCCGTAGAGTTCGCGAATGTGCTGCGGCTCTTGGTTCAAATCGAACGCGTCGCTCGCTTCGGTTTGCATGCGGTAAGCGAGTTCGAACGATTGAATCCGTGCTTCGAGTTCGGGAGTGTCTTGCCGGGGAGTTTGATGTAGTCGATTCAGTTTCTGGAGCAAAGTCAATTGACGGCGTTGGTCGTCGAGTGAGACCGTCCCGTTGCGGATGTCTTCGATCAGTTCCTCGACCGTTGTCTTGCGAGTGTCGAGATAGGTGCCTTGGTAAATTCCGGGGAGGAAGGAGGACCGCCAATTGGAGACGTCGGCGACGGGCAAGCCGGGGCACATCGTGACGAAGCCAGGAAGATTTTCGTTATCGCTGCCCAGTCCGTAGGTCAGCCAAGCGCCCATGCTGGGTCGCGAGAGTCGTTCATCGCCGCAGTTCATCAGCCGCATTGATTGTTCGTGATTCGGCGTGTTGGCCTGCATCGAGCGAATAAAGCAGATGTCGTCGACGTGCTGGCCGGTGCGAGTGAAGAGTTCGCTGACTTCGAGTCCGCTCTCACCATATTTTTGGAATTTGAAGGGGGAAGCCATCGCCGCGCCGGTTCGGCGTTCTGTTGTGAGATTCCCGGCGGGCAGCGGCTGGCCGTTGTATTTTTCGAGTGCCGGCTTAGGGTCAAACGTATCGACCTGCGAGGGACCGCCGTTGAGGTAGATGTGAATGACCCGCTTGGCTCGGGGACGGAGGTGGGGCGACTTCACAGCGAGTGGGTTGGAGCTTTGATCGTTAGCCGATGCGTCATTAGCCAGCAGGCCAATCGCGCCGAGCAGACCAAAACCCATACCAGTTTGCCGCAGCATTTCACGGCGTGAGAGAAACATGGATCGCTCTAGGGGAAATGCGGGGGAGGGAAGAAGGGGTTTAACACAGAGACACAGAGAACGCAGAGGAAGGAGGAGGTTGGGATTGTTTCGGGGAGTGGTGATGTTTGGCTTAACTGGGGTGCATTAGCAGGAAAGTCATGCTCCCATCGACTCGAGGTCGGTGGTGAGCTGTTCTTTTGGTTGTTGAGTTGGTAGCTGGTTAGTCAGGGCTCCACCGACGCAAGGTCGGTGGTGGCCGCGATTTTTTTGTGGTTTAGTTTCAGTCAGATTCGCCTCGCCTGTCGGCGATGGGAAAAACGATGGAGCCTTGTGGCTACAGGTTTCCTAATTGAAGTGTTGAGTTAGTCGACGTAGAGCAATTCGTTGGATGCGAGTAGAACTTGGACGAGTTGGCTCCAGGTGGCTTTCTCGGTTTCGGGAGTTACTGTCGCGAGGAATTCGTGACAGGCGGTGCGTTCATCTTCCAGCGGGTCGCGCTGATAGAGTCGGTGGTAGAGCCAGTTTAGTCGCGCCTCGGAGTTAGCGTCTTGCTGCAGAGTGAGTTCTGCGATCTCGGCGCTTCGCGCGAGCATGAACGGCGAATTGAGCGCGAAGAGAGCTTGTTGTGGGACGACGGTTTGGGGGCGGCGTTCGGTCGATTGGTCGGGCGAGGCGAAATCGAAATTGCGGAAGAGCACGGGTAGGCCTTGGCGGTCGACCAGCCCGTAAATGGTACGCCGCGTCGAATCGGGAGTTGCGGCACCCGCCTCGGGGCGACCGCCCATCGCGAGGTTGAGCTTGCCGCTCAATTGCAACAGCGTATCCCGGAGTGCTTCGACTTCCAGGCGGCGGCGGTTCATTCGCCAGAGCAAATGGTTTTCGGGGTCAGCGCTGACGCGGTGGTCGCTACTCGGATCGACGACTGAGCTTTGCTGATACGTGTTGGAGAGCAGAATTTCTCGGTGCAGCCATTTCAGCGACCAGCCATGCGCGGGCAACTGGGCTGCGAGATAGTCAAGTAGCGCGGCGTGTGTGGGCTCAGCCGACCGGAGGCCGAAATCGCTCGGAGTCGCGACGAGCGGTTCGGCGAAGTGCCCCATCCAAATGCGATTGACGATGACGCGCGCGGTCAGCGGGTTGCTTGGGTCAGCGATCGCGTTTGCGAGGTCAAGCCGTCCGCTGCCGGTGCCAAACGGTTCGCGGTCGGCATCGAGAATGGAAACAAATTGTCGTGGAACGTCTGCTCCAAAATTCGTCGCGTTACCGCGAAGGAAGATCCTCGGCGAGTACGGTTGTTCGGAATCGCGGACGACCATCGCTCGGGCTGGTGCTCCAGCGTTTTGTGCGGCGAGGCGGTCGAGTTCGACGACTTTACCGTGATATGCATCCGTCTCGCCGCGGCTGGTGTAGCGATGCGTTTGGCTTTTAGGAAACCAGGTTGGGCTGTTCGGTCCGACGAGCAGATCAAGGAGTTGGCGAAACTCAGGTGTGGTTGTGTCGAGGGCTGGAGTCGGCGCGGGTGTTGTTGGTGTTGTCTCTGCGGGAGGCGGAGTTGCGGCACCTTCTGTCGGCGCGGGGGTGGCGGGCGGAGCGGGAGGCTGCGACTGTTTGTAGATCGCGAGAAGAGCGGCGCCGTAGGCTTGTCCCAGTTCAGCCGTATTTGTAACGGTTGATTTTTGTAGCTCGGCTAAGAGGAGCGGGTTGATTTGTCCGTCGGCGGTACCTTGCGGACGACTGGTGAAGCTGGCCAGGACCTGTTGCCACAGGTCGGTGGGACCGGTTGCTTGCGGGCCGTTTTGCGAATTCGCAGGATCGGCGGCTTGGGCGGCTTTCTGGGCGGCGAGTTGATTGAGGAACTCAGCCGCTGGACCGAAGACCGGGTCTTCTGGCTTGAGCCGATCGCTGAGCAGCTTTCTCCAGCGAACGACGATTTGCGGGCGGAAATCGTCGGGCGTGAGCGAGCGGAAAAAGACGGCTGTCTCCATCGGGTCGGGCCGTGTGCTGAGGACATGAGCAAGGTAGGCTCCGACGCGTTGGCGAGCGTCTTCGGTCTGCAGCGAGTGTTGTTGGTCGACGAATTCCCGCAATGCTTGTCGCTTGGGAAGGAGTTCCTCTTCAAACTTGCGAGCGGCTTCGGTGGCCGCGGGGTCTTCGATCAGCGGCAACTCCATCGGGACTTCGCAGTTGGCGAAGACGCCGTGGAGCGAGTAGTAATCGGCAATCGGCACCGGATCGAACTTGTGGTCGTGACAGCGAGCGCAAGATACGGTCAGGCCGAGGAAGCCGCGCGTCGTCGTGTCGATTTGGTCGTCGATGATGTCGTGTACATTGTTGTCGAACATTCGGCCGAGGGTGAGAAAGCCGAGCGCGCCGAGTCGCCAAGATTCGACGGCGGGCTGGACCAAGTCAGCGGCGAGTTGTTCGCGAATGAATTGGTCGTAAGGCGTGTCCTCGTTGAGAGCGCGAATCACGTAGTCGCGATAGGTGTAAGCGAAGGGCCGTAAGCGATCAGCTCCGAACATCAAGACACCGTCTTTGGTGTCGGCGTAACGAGCGACGTCCATCCAGTGCCGGCCCCATCGTTCGCCATAACGCGGCGAAGCGAGCAAGCGATCGACCGCGCGTTGATAGGCGTCAGGCGATTCGTCGGCGAGGAAATCGGCGAGTTCGGACTCGTTCGGAGGGAGTCCGGTGACGTCGTAGCAAAGGCGTCGGAAGAGTGAACGGCGGTCGGCTGGCGGGTTGGGCTGAAGACCAGCGGCTTCGAGTTTGGCTAAGACGAACGCATCGATTGGCGTGCGGACCCAGTCGGCTTTGGCGACGGTGGGGAGTGGCGGGGCCGCGACGGGGCGAAACGCCCAATGTTGACGGTCGGAATCGGTGATGACGAGGCCGCTGGCTCGGATCGGTGTGCCACTTTTGGGCCAGACAGCTCCGTCGATAATCCACTTTTCCAGGTCGGCAATTTCTTGGTCGCTGAGTTTCCCCGCGGGGGGCATTTGGGTATCGCCGTCGTAGCGAATAGCGGCGAGGAGTCGGCTTTCGGCCGGCGTATCAGGGTTAAAGGCGGTTTCGCCCGACTCAGCAGGCTTAAGCAGGTTTTCGTGCGAAGTAAGCCTCAGGTCCGCTTCCGGGCCATCGTTAGAGTGGCATTCAAGGCAGTGTTTGGCGAGAAGCGGGCGGATTTTTGATTCGAAGAAATCGGCTTTTTCGTCGGCTCGGGCGGTTCCGAACGCGGCGAGGCTGAGGGCAATCGCCAGCAGGCGGGTGCGGAGTCGAATACTGAGTAGCCGATGATGCATGATGATGTCGTTAGGAGAGAAGCGAGTCTCTGGAGCGAGCGAGTTAAGTCGCGAACCGCTCCTGTTACCATTGGACTCGCTCGACAAGCGCGGAGCAACCAGATTTAGACGATATTTCAAGCCTGTCGGGGAAAGCGGCTTGGTGTGATCAAGGGGCAAAGAGGGTAAACACGGAGGCCGCAGAGGTAACACAGAGATTTGATTTGTTTCGGAATATCGGTACAGAGTCAATACCGTAGCTGGTTAGTCATGGCTCCACCGACGCGAGGTCGGGTGGTGGCCTTTTCGATCGCGAAATTGAATGTGTAGCTCGTTAGTCATGGCTCCACCGACGCGAGGTCGGGTGGTGGCCTCATCTAACATTAGCGATCTGGGATTGCCGGCTAATCCTGCTTCCGCCGAGAAGAATCTTTACGGTTTTTACAACTGCTCGGTTTGTCGACCTGCCGAAAGGTTTTCGGGTAGAACATAGAATCGGACGTGCGGATGGATTAAGATTTCGCCGAGAAATTTTGCGGCGGGACCAATTAACTATTGAGGCGAGCGATGTTTGAACGGATTTCGGCTGGTTGGGCTTTAACGAAGCAGGCAGCGAATGTGTTGCGGCTGGACAAGGAACTCTTGCTGTTTCCGGTCCTGAGCGCGATCGCTTGTGGCTTGGTGATCGCTTCGTTCTTCATCCCGCCAACGGAACGGTGGCCTTGGGAATTCCGCTGTTCCTGATTGGAATTTTGGTTCTTTTGGGCGTGTCGGTGATCTCGAGTGCGCTCAACTCGATCGTGCTGGCTGCTCTGTACATCTATGCCGTAGAGGGAAAAGCTCCGACCAACTTCGACGCGAATTTGGTTGAGAGCGCCTTTGCGACCAAGTAGTTAACTCGCTGGTCAAGGCCAGGAAAAGAGGTGCCTCTCACGGAGGCACAGTAGCACGGAGGACGGACCGTTTGAGCGGCTTCCCCTGTGACCATTGGTTGTGGGAGTCTGGCCTTGGCGTTGGGTGCTGAGAGGTCTGCCTACTTTGTGAGTTCGACGCAGATGATTTCTTTGTCGTTGCGGGCGAACATGCAGCCGTTGGCGAAGGCGGGGTGAGACCAAACGATTTTGCGTCCGCGGGCGGCTCCGGTGGGCTCGAGAATCTTTGCCCGGTCGATCTGCTCGAAACCTTCGCGAGAAAGCTGGGCGATGATCAACTCCCCCTCGTCGCTGAACATCAGATAGCGTCCTTCGTTTTCAACGACGAAGAGCGTGCCGAACATCGCAGGGTTTTTCGCGAAGACCTTTTTGTCTCGCCAGATGAGCTCGTTCTTCTCCACGGTCACGCAGCGGAACTCGCCGTCGCCATCGACGCCATAGATCAGTCCGTCCTTCACTACGGGGGTCGTCATCAACGCATTGAGCGAAGTCTCGTTGCGGGGGTCGTTCTTGTAGGTTCGGTAGACTTCTTTGACGCTGGGCGGATTCGAGCCGATTTCCAGGAGTAAGCTTCCTTTGTAATACTCGGTCACGAAGAACAGGTTGCCGATAATTCGAGGGGTTGCGATGGTGGTCGCTGCGGGTTGGACTTTTTCTTCCGGAAAGATGACGTTCCAGAAACGCTCGCCCGTATCGGGATTGAGCGAGTCGACGCCGTCGCCGTTCCAGAAAAGCAGTTGTCGTTCGCCGTCCTTTTCGTAGATGACCAGCGGGGCGTAAGCGACATCGGTGACGGTGAGGGCTTTCCACTTCTCTTCGCCGGTCATTTTGTCGAAGCAGACGACTCCGGAGCCTTCGCCGCCGACGGGGACGTAGAGGCGTGGCCCATCGACTAGCGGGTGGGAGGCGTAGCCCCAAGGTGGCGGTTTGGCACCGTAGAGTTCGGTGAGTGACTTTTCCCAGACGATGCTGCCGTCGGCGACGCGGAGACATTTCAAGTGTCCCATTGCGCCGAGCGTGTAGACGCGGTCATCGTCGACGGCTGGGGTGCAGCGTGGTCCGGTGGGGTAAGCGATTTTGTAACTGCAATCGTATTGATGAGCCCAGAGCTCTTTGCCGGTGGCGGCGTCGAGGCATTGAATCCGTTCGCCGCCGGGGATGGCTCCGGTCTTGCGGATGTCGTTTTCGACAGCGATTCCTTTGGCTTCATCCTTGGTTCGATCCATCACGAAGACGCGGCCGCCGGCGACGCTGGGCCCCGTGTAGCCGGGTCCGATCGGCATTCGCCAGCGCACTTTAGGGCCGCCTTCAGGAAACTTTTCAAGAATTCCCTGCTCGCGCCAGACGCCGTCCATCTTCGCGCCCATCCAGCAAGGCCAATCAGATGTGCCTTGGGCAAAACAAGCTGGAGAAAGGCAAGTGAGCAGTGCTAAGAAGAGGCACAATCGAACGCGAGACATGATAGAAGATCGCCCTATGAAAGATGAATGAGAAAGCTTGGCGGGATCCTAATGCAAGTCGTCGATTCAAGCGACTCCCCGAGGGGAAACTTTGAAAAAGTTGGTTCTGGGGGAGGAAGAGGGTAAACACAGAGTGCACAGAGTGCACAGAGTGAACAGAGAAGAGCTAAGAAGAGCAAAGAGAGAGGGGTTTTGAAGGACGCTGATTGGATTGAATTGTTTAGAAGAAAGGAATTGGTGATTCTGATTAAATAAATCCCAGATGCGTCCGTCCCAGTCCTTCTAATCCTTTTTCGGCTTTACCTTGGTGCTACCTCTGTGACCTCTGTGTTTACCCTGTGACCCCTGTGGTTACCTTTTTCCGGTCTTCATTCTTCCTCAGCAAGTTTTTTTTTCACCAGTGCGATCGCTGCTGCTTTGTCTTTGACTTCGCTGTCTAGTTGCGCTGCACGGATCATTGTTAAGAGGCGGGAGAAGTTTGGGCCAGGTCGGAGACCAAGTTGTTGGAGGTCATCACCGTTGAGCAGAGGCGGCGGGTCGAGTTGTTCGCGAGGCCAAGCCAGACGCTGCCGCGCGAGAGCGACGCCGACTTGCTCGGGGCCAACAGCGGCTTCGGCTAGTTCGAAAGCGAGCGGCGCGTCGGGGTGAGCGAGAATCGGCTGGACCTGGGACCAAGGCAAACTAGCTGAGCGGGTCAGTTGCAGCCAGTTCTCATCAATCCATTGAATTGACTTCCGCTCAGCGACGGAGAGTGCCCAGCGCTGGGCGACCGGGGCCACACCCTGCTCTTTCAGGATCGGACCGAGCAGTACGACAGCGGCATGTTCGAAGCGTTTGGACTTGAGGCCATCCAGCCATTTCAGTCGCGTCTTCCAGTTTGCTCGATTGGCGGTCAGCAGTTTGCCATCGTCAACGAGTTGGCTGAGCAATTCCGTCTCATTCAGCAATTCAGCAGCGACGCGGCGAGTTGGGGACGCGAGCATGCGACGAAGTTCCTGGCCGATCCGCTCGCTGCTGACCAATTGAATCTCGACGGCGTGACGGCGGATTGCATTTGCGGTCGCCGGGTCGAGATGGAATTGATAGGTGGCCGCGAAGCGCACGGCGCGGAGCATGCGGAGTTTATCTTCGGAGATGCGATCTTCGGGATTGCCGATTGCGCGGATGACTCGCTCGTCGATATCGCGACGGCCGTCGACAAAATCGAGGACGTGTTCCTTGAGCGGGTCGTAGAACATGCCGTTGATGGTGAAGTCGCGGCGCTGGGCGTCGACTTCTGCGGTACTGAAGCTGACTGAGTCGGGGCGGCGACCGTCGCTATAGTCGGCATCTTGGCGGAAGGTGGCGACTTCGACATGTCCGGCTGATTTTGGGCCGACGACGGTAATGACTCCGAAGGACGCACCGATTGCGAGTGTTTGGCGGTGTCCGAAGAGGTCGCGAATTTGATCGGGGAGTGCGCTGGTCGCGACGTCGTAGTCTTTGGGTGGCAGTCCCAGAAGCATGTCGCGTACGCAGCCGCCAGCCCAGACGGCTTCGAAACCCGCCTGCTGCAGCTTTTGGACGATTTGTACTGCGAACTCGCGGGGCGTCATGGAGTTTGGGAAGCGACTGTTAGGATATGGAACGCTGAACGAGCGAACGATTTCGAACGAAAGATGGATCTGAGGTGAGTGCGCCTTGGCTGATTACACGGAGGGCGCGGTCGAAGGCGTTTGCTGGTTGCTTCGCATTGTAACGGGAAAGGGGTGAGTTTAGAGCCGGACCGGCGAGCCGGGGTTTTGAAAAGCTCTAGCCTCGAGGGCGACTCGACGGTCACTGCGGCAGACGTTATTTTTGACTAGTGGAGCGTCTCTGGGGTTCGCCCAATGGGCAGCCTATTGATATCAACTTTCACTGAAACCCAAAAAATGAATCAGCCCACCTCTGAACTTCCTTATGAGATTGACGTTCACGCCGTGAAATCGCTGCTGGACAGCAAGGCGGACTTTCTGTTTGTCGATTGCCGCGAACCGGATGAGTTTGAGTTTTGTCGGATTGAAGGGACTCGCTTGTTGCCGATCAAGCAAGTTGCGGAGTGGTTGCCGGCGATGGAGACGCACAAGGGGGACCATATCGTCGTCCATTGTCATGCCGGGAAGCGAAGCATGCGGCTGACGGAGATGCTGCGGCAGGCTGGATTCGACCGGGTGCAGAGCATGAAGGGTGGGATCAACGCGTGGAGTCAAGAGATCGACCCCCGGGTGCCGACTTACTAGAGCCCGACTGGATTGCAGCGGCGGAATCCGGTGCAGTTGTGCAAGAAGCGGGCAATCGCCTCGGGTTTTTTAGCTTTTTTTAATGCGACTTGAACGATCGGGGGCTGATCCCGTATAACAGTGCCTCCCGCGGGCGAAATCCAATGCGGGATTTGCCACGAGCGGATATGGCGGAATTGGCAGACGCGCTAGATTCAGGTTCTAGTGACCGCAAGGTCGTGTAGGTTCGACTCCTATTATCCGCACTACTGGGCCTTTTCCTGTTGGTGGGCCTTTTCTATTGCCCTTCATGTACGCCGCACCTTTGAGTGCCGGCAGTCTCTTGGGAATCAGGTTTTCCGGCCGGTCTTGTAAACTCGGTCGCGTTTGGTACCGACTCGCCCTATTTGGGGCTTAGGTTCCCTCGGGGCTCAAGGTGCTTGTTTCCGTGCAGTTGGATGGCGAGATGGTTATATTAATCGCCTGAGAGAGCGGTCCCTCTTCGTCAATATCGCGGCGAACGTTGAGAGCGAAGAAGTACCGTCGAGTGACCCCGGAGTCAGTCTCGCGCCTAAGACCAGACGGACCGACAAGCACAGATGACCAAGAACTGGAAAGACCTCGATTCCCTAGTCGATGATTTTGAGCAAGGCTGGCAAAGAGCGCGTCGTGGTTCGCCCCAGCAGATCCCGCCTACGATAGAAACTGCATTAGAGCAGGTGCCCGAGGAGCAAGAGTCGGATTTGCTGAGACTGCTTATCCCGATCGAATTGGAATACCGTCGGGCCTCCAATCAGGTACCGACTCTGGAAGATTAAGAGCATTTGGGGTCAACGGCCTTGCAGATCGTTCGCGAGGTCCTCTCGGACGAGTCAACGCTGAGCGGAGCCAAAAAAAGAAGTTCCTCGGATGGCTCTGGCAAGTCTCCTGCCGCAAACCGATCGCGGGTGATTGGCAATTACAAATTGTTACAGCGGCTGGGTGATGGCGGCATGGGGACCGTCTGGATGGCCGAACAGGAGCGGCCGGTGCGACGACGAGTTGCGCTGAAGCTGATCCGATTCGGGATGGATTCGGACCAGATCATTGCGAGGTTTGAAGCGGAACGACAAGCGCTGGCCATGATGGACCATCCGAACATCGCTCGGGTTTTCGATGGTGGCACGACGGAAGAAGGCGCACCCTTCTTTGTAATGGAATTGGTTCAAGGGATTTCACTGACTGAATATTGCGACCGCAATCAATTGACTGTGAAAGAGCGATTGGAGCTATTCATTCCAGTGTGCGATGCGATCCACCACGCGCATCAAAAAGGAGTGATGCACCGCGATTTGAAACCATCGAACATCCTGGTGACGTTATACGATGGTCGCCCGACGCCGAAAGTGATCGACTTCGGGCTGGCCAAGGCGTTGCAACAACACACTCGATTGTCCGACAAGACGATGTTTACCGAGTTTGGACAGATGGTCGGGACGCTGCAGTACATGAGCCCCGAGCAAGCCGAGATGAATGCGCTCGACGTCGATACGCGCAGCGACGTCTATTCTATCGGAGCGATGTTGTATGAGGTGCTGACCGGTTCGACGCCGCTGGAGCGCGAGGCGATTGCTCAGTTTTCAATGGGGAAGGTGCTAGAGCTTATCCGCGAGGTCGATCCACCGAGGCCAAGCCATCGCTTGAGTTCAGTTTCCGAAGAGAAAGCGAGGGGGCTGAGTCAGCAGCGAAAAATTGAGCCGAAGCGACTGAAGAGAACCTTGCGAGGCGACCTTGACTGGATCGTGATGAAGGCCCTCGAGAAGGACCGGTCGCGGCGTTACGACTCGGCACGCTCGCTTGGTCGGGATATACGCAATTTCCTTGATGGCGACGCGATTGCCGCTCGCCCACCTAGTTCGCTTTACCGGTTGAGGAAATTTGCTCGAAAAAACAGAACGATCACCAGTGCAGTAGTTGGAATTCTGCTGATTTCGCTGTCTTTCGGGATTTGGGCAATGGTGCTAAAGGAGGATGCTGAGGTTAATCGCAGGAAAGCAGTACTTGCCGAGGAGCAACAGCGAACCGCAGCCGAACAGGCTGAAGGACAAAGAAAACAAACGGCGGGATTAAACGAACAGCTTAAGCTAGAGAAACAGAATGCTGTTCAAAAGGAGCAGCATGCCATCGCTGAGCGAAATGTTGCTCAAGCCGTGCGAGGATTTCTGCAAAAGAGTTTCTTGCAGAACGCAAGCATCTGGGAGCAAGCGAACAATTTTGGTCAGGGGCAGAAGCCCAGCACCCAGGTGACGGTAGGCGAGTTGCTCGACCGGGCGGCTGAGGAATTTGCGCCGGGCAAGATCGAAGAACGGTTTCCGGGAGAACCACGGGTCCAGATTGAGATTCTCGATACGATCGGCGAGGCGTTGGCGGTTACAGGCAAAAGCGAGCAAGCGATTAACTTTGCCCAGGCTTCGCTTGATATTCAAAGGAAGCAACTGCAGGACGAAGGGCATCCGGTAGTATTGGGTTACAAAACCCAGCTTTGTTCGGCCTATATCTTGGCCGGTGATTGGGCCAGCGCGGTAGAGATTCTCGTCGACATGGTGTCTATCGTCCGAAAAAAAATGCTCGATGAAGAGGCTTTAGATGACAAGGCGCGTACTGCCGGAGAGTCACGTCCTAATATTGACGGTCCCGAATCAGGACCAGAGTGTCTGAGGGCGATTCTCGACATGATGGATCGCAAGACCGATCCGTCGAAGTTCGTTTACCCAATGTTTGACGGATTGGATTTCTTCTCAAAAGCTCGGCTCAAGTTCGTTAGCCTTGTTCCCAACACACTCGATCTTTATCGTTTGCTTCAGGAGCGGCTGGGTAAAGACGATGAACGGACGATTGTGTTTCAGGGTGTAGTCGGAATGCTCTATCAGGCTACCGGCCAAAATGATGCTGCGATTAAGGAATACGAGTCGGGGATTGAGCGCTTGGGCAAAATCCTAAGCCGCCGCGATAAAAAAATGATTGCTGCGCAAATCATGCTCGCCGCAGCCTTGGAGAAGGGCGGCAAGCCCGAGCAAAAGGCCCGTTCACTCGAACTGAATTTAGAAAGTCTTCAGTTGCTGAGGGAGGTCTTTCGTCCCGAGCATCCGGCTACCGTAAGTCACGCAAGGGTAGTCGCGAGCCAATTAGCTGAAGCGAGCCGCTACGAGGAGGCTTTGAAACTCAGCCTTGAAACTTATGACTTGTTAAATCAGCAAATGCCGGGCTCTGTGGCTGCGCTGAAACATGGAAGTGATACGGCCGATTTGCTGAGAAGTGTCGGCCGCTTCGATGAAGCCCGCGCGATAATGCTCAAAGTTGTCTCCGGAATGGAGTCCCTTGGTCCTGAATTTGCGGAGGATACCGCAGTTCAGAGAGCCCGCTTTGCGGAACTGCTGCTGGAAGTGGCGGAGTCGCAAGCCGCGTTGGTACAAGCCGAACAAGCCGACAAAGAGCGAGGGGATTCCCGGAAGACAAACTGGATTAAGAAGGTTGTTGCCCGAGGCGAAATTCAAACCGAGGACTGGGACAGCGCAGCCAAACTACTCAAATTGGGTGTTGAGCAGCCGGATTTTCTCGGCGCTGTGTTGAATGAGGCTCGGATTTTGCTGCGTGATCCGAAGAACGAGTCAGCATCATCCTTGGCGGATAAACTTCTCATCTACAGCGAGTCTCGAGTCGTGGAATTGCCTGAAGGAAGCTGGCTTAAAGGCGCGACTTTGACATTGCGTGGTTGGCAAATGGTAAGGGCTAAGCGGTGGGCTGACGCGGAGCCGACACTTTTGGACGCAGTAAAGACGGTTGAGTCAAGTGCCGAGGAACTGGCAGAGGCGCAAGCGAAGCAGCGGGAACTCTTTCGAGACTTGTCGATCCGCTTGCTGGTTGAAGTCTATCAAGCGAATCGAGCCGCCGATAAAGCCGCCGAGTGGCGGGCAAAGCTGAACCTCGCGAGGTAAAGGTTTTCGTTCCCCCTGAATCGTTCAATCGGGCGTTAGCAAAGAGTTTAGAGCAGCCGAGGTCAGACTATGGCCTCGTTGTCGGCAGGTCTGGGAGCGGTTTGGTTCGATAGTAGCGAAATAGGCTGGTGACAATTCCGATCGCCGTCAGCGGGATGACGAACCAGAGCATGACTTGGTTGAACGTCGGGCTGGCTTGATGCTTAAGAGCCGCGAGAACGATCGCAAGCGTGTAGGCGAGGTAGTAGCCGAAAAAGAGGGCGCCGTTCCAGCGGCTGATCACATTCCCGGTAGCAAAGATTGGAAAGCAAGCGAGTGCGACGCCGATCATGATTGGGATGTCGACCTGTCGTGCGGTGCTCGAGACGGCTACTCCTGAAGGGGAGGCGATTGCGGCGAAGCCTAGCACACCGAGGATGTTGAAGATGTTGCTGCCGACCACATTACCCACGGCGATATCCCGCTCGCCGCGAATTGCGGCGACGATCGAGGTAGCGACTTCCGGTAGCGAAGTCCCAGCGGCGACAATGGTCAGACCGATGACTAATTCGCTCACGCCGAGCGTTCTTGCCAACTCAACTGCGGCGAAGAGGAACCAGCGGGCACCGAGGATCAGCAGCCCCAACCCCACCGCTATCAAAACCACCTGCAACAGGTTGCCAACCGTTGTAGGCTTTTGGGGATTTTCGTTGAACTCAGCTTCGTATTCCGCTTGGACTTGCTTCGTCTCTCGACGGCTTTCCAGAATGGCCCAACCGGTGTAGCCCACCAGCCCTAGGACTAAGAAGATGCCTTCCAGCCGGGTGAGAAAGCCGTTCCAGCTGAGGATTTGGACCAGAAATGAAAGGGCAATCATCAGCGGAACATCAAACCGGATCAACTTCTGGGCAACTTGGAGCGGGATAATCAGGGCAGACAGCCCGAGAATGAAGAGGACGTTGAAAATGTTGCTGCCGACAACGTTTCCGAGCGCGAGATCAGGTTGACCAGCGAGTGCGGATTGGACGCTGACCACCAGTTCCGGAGCACTCGTACCGAGGGCGACAACGGTCAAGCCAACCACCAGGGGAGAAATTCCGACCCCAATCGCCAGCCGCGAGGCTCCGCGGACGAGGAGTTCTGCGCCAACCGACAGGATGGCCAAGCCGAGTAGCAAGTAGACGATTAGCATGAAAGGCTCCAGTTTTTGGACTGCACCGCCGGGATAGGGCGACGGCAACAGTTGGTTTTTTCAGCCACGGCTGTTTTTCCAAAGCAAAAAATTAAGGTGTTCGTTGGAATCTGGCAAGGTAAATGCATGTGGCGGTAGCCGGACGTTACGTCAGGTTTCAACTCAAACTGTAGCCTAGATATGGAATTGCATCCGAGCCGTCCAATCTGATTCCCCGGCTTGTTGTTGTGAAAACGAGGACGCTCTGTGTGGGAATAGGATTTCGCGGTGGACACTTTGGGCGGAGAAAGGTGAGGGTTCGTTTGGTCCGGTGGCTTGTTGGCGGATTAAATCCCGCAACCATTGGGATTATGGTTGCTCGGCTTGATGGCTACCGTTCAGTGAAGTTGGAGCAAGTCGATCTTTCGTGAATTTTTCGCAGCCGCAGGAAAAATACTTGCTCGAGATGGATCAACGGGGAAGACTGAAGATCGGCGGGAACGGTGGAAGCGGGGGAGGAGGTCGGCGGATTTGTGGCGCGTGATCTGCTTTCGCTTCGCCTCGCCGTTGGCTACGGGCTAAACGAAGAGCAAGTAGCTGAGAATGGCTTCCACGCCGGTGGCTGGCGCGAAGAGAAGAGGAGGACGGCGGATTTGGGAAGCGCGGTTGCGACCCAACCCACACGCGATTGAGCCTGATCGTTAACGGGTTGATGGTTGTTGGAAAATTACCTTTATGGCGGCAATTCATGGATGCCGCCAAAAACGAAATCCAAACAATTCGAAAAAAGCATGAATCAAGGAAAACAATTACTTGAAACATGATAGCAGATTGGTAAGATTCGACTGAAGGGGCCCTGATCGCGGGTGCAGGGTGGATTTTTTTGGTTCGGGGCGAAGGGGGTGGTGGGGTCGGAAGCGAGGGGATCGGTTGCCTCGTTTCCCGCTGGCTGCTTGGTTTTGGGCTAGAGCGAGCCTTGTCACACGCGTTTTCCGGTCTGCGCGTGGTCTTCTGGTTCGCTGGTGGTTGGGTGGGTCGGTTCCAGTTGCATTGTCTTGCGGAACGCAGCGTTTGGTGCGGACCGCCGCGGCACTCTGCCGCGAATCAGGCTTGCCGTGCTGTTTGGTTGCCAGAGGTAGTGGTGTCCAAACTCTCACGGTAGTCCAGATGCAACCGGACGTTGTGGTCGCGTACGCGTCGTCGATGGTTGGGCCGGTCTCGAGTCCAACTCGCTCGGCAGCTGACCGCAACTCACTTTGGGTCGTCCGTTAACGCGACCCCTATCCGCCTAAGCTAAGCAGCCAGCAAACCCCACTTACCGGAAAGGGAGTGTTTGACATGAGTGGAGTCGTCAAGTCGGCGGGTATTCAGGCAAAAAATGAATTGCTGGTCCGAATGCATCGTTTGATTGACCAACGCGGGAGCGCTGAGGTCTTTCTGATTCTCGGATTGCGAGAGGTTGTCAATTTCTCGAAATGGAAAGAGCTCGGGTTCCAATCGTTCAGTGACTTTTGCGAAGCCCAAGGACTGGACGCCCAGCAGATGGAACTTGGAGTCCGCGTCGTCAATCGATTTCTGGCGGAGGGATGTCATCAGACCGATTTGGTCCCGGTTGGACTTGATCGCCTGATTTGCATCAATAACTTGCTGGAAGTGATTCCCGAAGTGCTTGACCTGCGGCGAATTCGCAAACTCTTCGACATGGTAATTGAAGAGGGGCTGACTGTCGGTGATTTGACGCAGAGCAGTTTGGCTGAACTGGTCGGCAACGTGCTGACAGGAAGTCGCCCTCGTCTTCGCCGCGCCCATCAGGGAAGCACCGATTCTGATGCCGGTTTGGCCAAGTCGGAAGATGAGCAGCGAATGGCTGTGCTGGGACGGATCAGCTCGCAGATTCTGGTTGGTCCGAAGCTGCGTCGAACGCCACGCCCGACTCGATTCTTTGTTACCGAGGAGAACTGGCGGATGATGAATTGGACGACGATGCTTGGCAATAACGCGCATCTTGTGGGGCCAACCGGTTCGGGAAAGAGCACGTTGGTCGCGCTTTTGGCGGAGACCCTTAAACTCCCCTTCTTTGAGTTCAACTTTGGTGGAATTCTTGATCCGCGAAGCGAACTCCTTGGGACTACCCAACTTCGCAACGGGGAAACGGTATTTGTCGATTCCCCCTTTCTCCAGGCGATTCAGGTTCCCAAGTCTGTCATTCTTCTGGACGAATTCAATCGCTGCGAGGGAATGTTCCTCAACCTACTGACTCCGGCGTTGATCAACGATCGCTCCTTGGTGGTGCCTGAGCGAACTCATGGAACCCGGGTGAAGGTCGCGGAAGGGGTCTCGTTTTTTGCGCTCAGCAACCACGGCCCTGAATACATGCACACGGCGCCGCTGGACCGGGCGGTTGTCGACCGCTTCCAAGTCACGATTGTGATTAACTACCCGCCTCCCGTGGAAGAAGAAAAGCTGTTGCGAATTCGCCACCCAGGTCTCCCTGCTGCGGATGCGGCAGCGCTGGTCAAGTTGGCCGATGCCCAGCGGCAATTGGCTCGGCTTGGCGAGTACAAGACTTATGTGTCGACTCGGATGCTCCTGGCGGCAGCCCAACTCGCAAGCCATGGCGAACCGCTTTGGTGGGCGGTGGAATTCACGATCACCAATAAGTTGAGCGATTCCGGCGAAAACTCTGAGCGGGTCAAGTTCCGGTTGTTGGCGCAAAAGTATATCCGGAGCGTTTAATGTCATCTTGGTATCGCCGACGAATTGAGGCGGGTAAGCACCTCGACCCCAGAACAAGGGGCTCGCGGATGATTTTCCGCGATGTTTCTGACGCTGATTTTTCATCGATGCCGTTGCATCAGCGATCTGCTGCCCTGCTGAATATCGCTCGCACTATCGCCGCGATCGAGGGCTTGCCGGAGACGAGCATTCGGCTGGCGGAAGAGGAATCGATTGGCACCGCGGCGGCGACGTTCCTCGACGCTCCGAACAGTTTGTGCAAACCGGTGATCTATCTGGACCGACGATTCTTCCAGCCCGACGTTGAGCCGGATGTGTTCGTCGGCTTGGTGTTGCACGAGATGGCTCATCTTCTGTTTACACGGGAGTTTTATCGGATTGCCGGAAAGACCAGCAAACAGAAAAAGCTGCTGCTGAACCTGATCGAAGACTATCGAATCGAGCGATTGATGTCTGAGTCCAGCCTAGCGTGGCAGACTTATCTCGAGCGGACGCGGCGCCGCTTGGTCGAAGAGGACTCGCTTGAGCACGCGGTTGCTTGTTGGAGGTTCCTCGAAGAATACGAACGAGTGCTGTTATTGATTTCTCTGTTCCTTTTTACTCCGGAGGTACTGGAGGCGCGTTCCGACCTGCGCGCCTGGAGGCTGAGCGATGGAGTTCGTGTTTTTGAGGAATTGGAAGAGATCTTCCAAGACGAGCCGTTGACCGAATCCCAGGTTTTAAAAGCCGCGAAGGAGGTCTATCTTCGGTTTGATTGCTTTAAGAAAGCCGAACAGGTCTCCGGGCCGAAAAGGTTTAAGGTATTGCTTGGAACGGATTCGATATCCCCGGGTGGCGAGGACTCGAAATCAGCTTTCCCTGCGAAGGAAACCCGCTGGAGTGGCTGGAGGTTCGCCGAGTCGATTTTGAATCGCTCGTTAGTCGGTGAGGCGTTTCCTGCGAGCATGGTCCGGATGATTGAGGCTGAGGCGAAACAGACGGGATGCCCTGAGCCTGCTCCCCTGCCCTTCGCTTCGGAAAGGGATGCCGACTGGCGAGAAGAGGTCGCGGTCGAGTTCATTGAGGTTCTATCGACCGACGATGCGCGGGAGATTTATCGAAAGGTGTCGTTTGCGACACGGGAGGTTTCGGAAGAGCTGGAAAACGTGTTTGCCGATCCGCTGCTTGCTCGAGGGCAAAGTTTCTTGGCCCAACCGGCAGGCCGCCTTTCCGGTCGGCGGTTGCATCGGTACGCCTTCGATTCACGTCTCTTCACGGAGGACCGACCGTCGAAGAAAAAGTTGATTCCAACGAGGATCGTTTTGGTGCTCGATGGAAGTGGCAGCATGGTCGGGGTGCCAGAGCAAATCGCAATGCAACTCGGCGTGATCATGTGCGAAGCGTTTCGGAAGTCGTCCAACGTGGAGCTTCATGTTTTTTCGCACACCGCACTTGCGGAGAAGGTTACGATCCGCGACCTCGGGGACAAGGATTCGATCCCGGGGCGACTGGGAGCTTTCAGTGCGCAGAGTCAATCGAATTACGACGATGTGGCTTTGCAGGAGGTCGCTAAACGATTTGAGTACGATTCAGACAAACGTCGAGTGATGTTTGTTTTGAGCGATGCTCAGCCGTACGCGATTGAGCCTGCTAAGACGAGGGTCTCGCGGACTGCTGTGATGATGACTGCTCGGGTAGTTAGTCGATTGAGGGCAGAGGGTTGGCGGGTGATTGGAATCACGACGGCACCCGGTTACGGAGACCTGATCTACGGTGAAGACCGCGTGCACTTCGACAAATTGCAACTAGTCCCGACGAAATTCGCAAAGTTGCTGCTGGAGTTGTTTGGGTCGGATTAGCAGCGATGTTATGGGTTGATTTGGCCGTCGACGGGAGGAGTCGCCTCTGACTCAACAGCCAATTTAGGATCCGACGGAAACATTCCGGAGAAAAGTTGATTGATTCGCTGCTTGGCTTCTGGATGAACGGTCGCAGACTCGCCATCAATGACAAAAACTTTAGCGCGGGCGGAGTCAAAAATCGAGTCCCACCGCAATCGTTCGCGCCCGAGAAGTCGAATTGGCATGGGCAGCATTTCCCAAGCAGGATCGACTACGTTCGCTTTGTACTTTGCATCATCGGCTATGAAAGAGCTGCCTTTGCTTGCCGCTTGTGAGGCATAATTCACGACGACTTCGCATACCTTATCGCCGTGGCTTGCCCACAATGCGCCGGCCGAGTTTGCAGCGAGAGAGGTCGATGCTTGCTTTGCTTGGGAAGCAGCGTTTTTGAGTTTGTCGAGAAAGCTCATGATTTACCTCTGAGACGGAGAGATTGTCATGGACTAAAAGGTCGTCAGGCTACCATTTCCACATTCCACAATAACCAAAGGTTTGGATGGCATCAAGGATTCCCAGTTTGGGCGTCCGGTGTTTTGGCGATGAGTTAGTCCTTAGGACTTTAAAAAAAGAGCTGTTGTCGCTATTGTTTTGCTTCTACCTCAACCACGATGCCGTGGTTGAGCAATTGGCCGCGGAGGTTAACGCAAGCGCAGTTGATGAACTGAGTCGAACCTTGCGTCGTGCAGCCAAAGTTTTGGACACCCGCTTCATCGTGAATGTGACCGAACGCGTGGAACCGCGGCTTGACGCGCTGGGTGGAGTGAAAAAGCAAACGTTCGCAGCCGACATTCAGCGGCATTGAGGTGGCCCTGTCATGGCAGCGGTCGCGAATTCCTCGGGGTGGCCCGTGGGTGATCAGAATATCCAGCCCGGCGGGAATGGTTGCCCAATAGGCCTCCAGTTCATCTCGCGAGCGCATGTAGGCCCAATCGTGAAAAGCGGGAGTGAATGGCGAGCCAAACAGCGACAGCCCTGTCCAGGTTGCCTGCGAGTGAATCAGGAAGTCGATCTCGGGGTAGCGTTCGGGGTTGATTAAACCCTGTTCGATTGCGGTCGAGTGATTGCCCGGGACAAAAAACTTCTGAGGGATTGGCAGGTATCTGAACCACGAAAAGAAGTCTTCGGCTTCGCGAAGATTTTGCTGAGGAATCCGCTTGTTCGATTCGTCGCCGCAATGAACGACGCAGTCGATATCTGGTGGAATCTGTAAACGCAAATGCCGGTTGTGGGTGTCGGAAATAAACCAAATACGAGGCATTGTTGTGTTACTTTTTCACCGCCGATTCTTTTACGCTGCAGGCCGCATTTCGTTTACCTTAGTTGGTTGCGAGGTAAGTCGCTGAACGACTCTCAACATTCTACTCCCTTGCGGGCTGGGGCGAGGGCAACAAAAAGGACGCCGGACAGTCGATTAGGCAATCGCACCGATCCGGCGTCCGTGTGTATGACAAGATAGCCTTCTTTGGAGACTACTTAATTTCGTCGGTCTGGTGTTGTCCCTCCGGAGACGAAGTCGGTGATTTCGCCAAGCTGAGCAAAGAACCAATCCCGACCATTGCCGCCGGAGATCGCGTCGAGGACCCCGTCGTCTGTGACCGTGCTGTCGTTGAGGAAGTAGTTTCCGTTCAGGCGGGAGCCGGTCCCTGTTCCGAAGATATTGTCACTTCGTTGTTGAAACCCTCGGGCATTCGTGGTCCATTCGGCCAAAATTGCCCGGATTGCATCGACATCGTTGTCATAAGTAGTTTTTCCACCGACAAGGATGTCCTCGCCGTTTCCTCCCGAAATCAGGTCCGCGCCGAAACCACCGAAGATGATGTCTCGCACTCCACCTCCGGAAAGCGTGTCATTGCCATCATTGCCAATCAACAGATTCATTCTGCTGCTGTTGCCGATCAGGGTATCAGCTGCGGAACTGCCGATTACACCCGCCACATTCTGCAAGATGCCGCCAACTCCCGTTGCGTTTCCGGGTACTAGAGTATTCAAATTGACGGAGACACTTGTGGTCCAGTTCGAATAGTCAACCGCATTTCGACCGGCGCCTCCGTTGAAGTTTCCGCTGAGGGAGGCGCCCGGATAAACAATCAACAGATCGTCCTTAACGCCACCGTTGAGATTTGTAAATCCGGTGAATGTCAGGTAGGTGCTGGCGGCTTGCACGATCCCGCTGTTGCTTCCTGTCAGAACCCAGCCCGTTTCAACGCCGGGACCAGTTAGGTTGTCGTTGGAGTTTTCCGACTCCAATACACGGAAGTTGTTAAAGCTAATCCGATTGACCCAGAAGTCGTTGCTGGTTCCCAATCGCCAGTTGCTAGTGAATACATCGCCACTGACTTTGGACTGGCTGTCTCCATTGCCGATAAACCGTTCGTTATTCGTGATCAGTCCCGTATAGCCGACTACGGTCCAAGCATTGATGTTCTTGTCGACTGTCAGCGGGCCGCTGAGGTGCTGCATTTCGACCGTGTCTGCTCCCGAACCGAGGTCGATTGAGCCGCTAAGCGATCCAAGTGGTTCCAGTGTCAGGATGTCGTTGGAGACGCCACCCTTGATGTTTTCGATTTGGTCAAAGCCCAACCCGTTGAGTGAGCCTCCGTTCGCCTCGTACAGAATCCAATAGTTGACTCCATTCGTTCCGTAGAGCGTGTCGACTTCTGAACCGCCATCAACCGTATCGTCGCCGACGACGAAGATATTGTCGTTGTTAGCTCCAGCCCAAATGAAATTTGTTCCAGCGCCGCCCCGCAACTCATCTGCACCAGTGTCCCCATAAAGGGAATCATTGCCTTCTTCGCCCTCAAGGTGGTCCGCGCCGGCATTTCCCTGAATCACATCGTTTCCGGCACCGCCATACAGCCAGTCGTTTCCGCTGCCGCCCTTCAGGGTATCTTCGCCACCGGAACCGTAGATGGTCAGAGGCGAAAGCGTCCACATCGAGCCATCGATATGATTTGGACCATCGGAACCTTGGATGTAAACCTGTTCGAATTGGTGGTTGTTGATCGTCGTGCCATCGGCTGTGTAATCCGTATCTGTGAGGATTGCGTCGGCTTGTACGAAATCAACGAGGTAATCAGTGCCTGAGCCCCCATAAGCGTAATCATGACCATAGCCGAGCGTGATCTCATCATCGCCGGCTTCGCCGTAAATCGTGTCATCATCGAAGTCGGTGTGCAAAGCCGAGTTCAGCTTGTCGTTCCCTGCCCCGCCGTAGATGGTATCGTTACCGGTGTCTCCAAAAATTCGGTCATCACCGTCCAAGCCCCAAACTTGGTCGTTCCCACCTTTGGCGTCGATGTAGTCGCCAGCACTGCTGCCGACGATGATGTCATCAAATTGGCTGCCAGTGATGTTCATTGCCGCTTGATTCCAAGCGGAGCCGTCAATATTGCCTACGTTATTGCAAATAACTGAAACCGATTGGACCGCAGCAGCCAGCAACTTTTGTTCGCCTGGCGTTGTCGAGTCCAAGTCCAAGAAGCTGACCAAGTTCCCGCTGGGAGCCAAGTTGTGTTGGGCGTAACCATCCGCGCTGATGGTCAATGTCAGGTTGTTTGGAGCATCGCTGGGACCGGCAAACGATAAAGCATTCACGGCGTTCAATGAAACATCCCATGCAAGGAGTTGCCGCCTTTCGAGCGCCTCATAGTGTACATCCTGAGACCTTTTCAGGTTTCGTTTGGATGCGATACGAGCAAGAGCCTTTTTCGAGTCCTTTCGACGCAATCGATTTGAGCGAGTGTTGGAAAACATCTGTTGATCCTTTGGAAGATTGGGCCACTGAACTTTGACGGGCTGAGGAAGACTACAGCTAAATTTCTAAGCTAAGCTTTCGTTGTCTCCTGTCGTGAGAGCGAACCCGAATGGGAGGATGCTCACGCTTGAGCAAGTCGATCTGCAGATAAGCAACTTGGATGCCAAACCGCTTCTCGCGATTTTACTGATTTTTCTGGTTCGTTTCGATATCCATGCGTGCGTTTTAACCAAATGCGCGCGCTCTTTCGCACGACTGAGTTGAACGGGTTCGTGTTTTCATCCAAATCATGTAGCGATTGCTTAAAAGACGTCCGTTTTCGCAGGAAGCGAGTGGCGCGGAATCAAAAACATAATGACACCAGTCGGTACTGGGCTATGAAATCAGAATCGTATCGACGGAGCTTCCGAGTGATATTGATGCGCGGGACGAAAGCGAGTCGAACTCCTGCGAACTTCAGGGAAATCTGCGGCAGCAGGCACTTAATAGCCAAACCGAGGCCGGTCTTTTCCCGAGCGTCTGGTTCGGCTCTCATTCGCGTTCTGTACCGCGGCGCGGGCGAGATGAATCGCACGTGTGTCCAAATCGATTGGGAATTCCAGAAGGGGCATCGAAGGGCTTGGCAACGCTTAAACCAGCTCACCACCCCTGATGCGGCTTTCCTGGACAAGGACTTTTCAGGCTCCAAACCGGGGGTAGAGCGTCCATCGACCGCGCAACCGTCCGGCCGCGCCACCCCGAGTTAGAAACCTTTCAAATATTCAGCGAGGTCGAGCCGAGAGTCGCCCACTTGGGGCAGGGGCGGATCGATTCGGAACCCTAATCAAACGCAGAGCGGAGACCGGAGGCCGAAGAATCGGCGAGGTTGGGAGAGCTGCGCCAAGCGAGTGACTCACCTCGCCTTCTCCAAATCCACGCGGTTTTGGGGTCCGGCTATGGCCCCAAAAAGGACTAACAGCTTTTCGTCTCCGTGCTGCAACTATTGCGTGGGCTTGATACGGGACTTATTCCGACTCAACAGCGACTTCGATTTTGCCTTTGCGGGCCGCCGCACAGACGGCTTCGTAGTCGCGTTCGCATTGGTCAGCGTAGGCGAAAGAAAATGCAGCGACCGCTTGGTCGAACTTGTCCGACTTGCCGAGATAGCCCGTGATCTTGGACGGCTCGCCGGATCGAGCGTGGGCGTGGGCGAGCGTCCAGCCACATAAGTCTGCGTATTGCTGCATGACGCTGACGGAAAACGACTCAACGAGGGGCTTGAGCTTCATGTCTTTAAGTTGGCGGACATAGAACTGACGATGCTTTTGGCCCTCAGCCCAACCCAGAAACAGGTCGCTAGCCGATTGCATCATCCGGCAGCCGTGGACAATTCGCGCGCCGTTGTTCTTGTGGATCGATTTGCCAACAAAGCGTTCGAGTACCGAGGGGCCCGCTTGTTTGACTTGCAAAAACAAAGGGTCTTGCTCGTTTGCCATCAGGAGAATCACTCCGCAAATGGTCCCGACACTCCCGACGCCCACGACTTTAATGGCAAAGTCCAGAAGCTTGTAGCGATCGAGCAGCAGACGGCGGTCTTCTTGTAGTGTTTGTCGGTATCCGGCGAATGCTTTGTGAAACGCAGCCAATTGCAGGGTGAATCCTTTTTCGTGAGGGTGAAAGATTGTTGGCGGATTTTCCTTGATGATCGCTTTGGTCCCGTTCTTGGCAACCAGCTCGGGAAATTCGTCTTCCAAGATTGAGTGCTTACGGGCTTTAGCGAGTCGTTTAGCCGTTCGCTTGCGGGCCGCTTTGTCGTGAATCGTTGGCAAGAGTGCTTCGGCGTCGATACTCGCATACCAAGTCTCCAGCACGGTCAGATGGCTGTACTCGGCCATTCGCTGGCGGTAAGACCGTACGCATTGCAGCACGGCATCGCGCGTATCGGCTTTGTTGAATCCGTTATTTCGGCAGGCAAGCACGAAGCTTGCAGCGAGTCGCTTCACATCCCATTCCCAGGGGGCTGGTAACGTCTCGTCGAGGTCGTTGATATCAAAAATGATCCGTCTCTCGGGCGAGGCAAATGCTCCGAAATTGGAAAGATGGCAATCACCGCAAGCTTGCACCCGCAGTCCGCTGACCGGCGTCCCCGCGAGATCGGCTGCCATATTCAAAGCAGTCGCCCGATAGAAGGAAAAGGGCGATTGCAGCATTCGGCCGTGCCGAAGCGGAACCAGTTCGCGCAATCGTCCGCGATTAGACTCAACAATCAGATCGAGCGGATTGACTCGATTCTTACGCGGTTGCCACTCTGCATGACTCTGTCGCGGGCATTTCGCTCGTAAACTCTTACCAAGTTCCAAGAGCTGCTCTCGAGAGAGATATGCGGGCTTGGCGTTCGTTAGCGCCCGTGATTTAGAGGCCTGCCGCTTAGCCATGGTTTACTCTTAGCTTGACGATGGAAATGCACTGTTGGCTGACTGAGCTTTGGTGAGCAGTCTGGAGTTATCTCGAGTATAGTTGCCCAATCGTGCAAAAACGGCCTGTTGCCGAGGGCTATCCGGAAATTCCAATTCTGGCTGAATTCACTTAGCCTCAAACGCCTGCGCACCCTCAATCATCGATTGGAGGGAAGCCATCGCTTCTTGATTCACTTTAAGGAGCCCTTCGCGAGAGCGTTTTAGGTCGACGACAAGTGTGATCACAATCAAATAACTGAGCACCAGAACAAGCGTCACTGGTGAGCGTTTCGATTTAGCCAGAGCTTCGTGGTAACCGACTCCCGCCATTGCGAATAGGGTCAGGAGCAACAGTGCGCCCCAAAGGATAAGCGGCAGTCGACTCCGCAGTCCGACTAGCACTCGTTCGGAGTGCACATCAATCATTTCATTCAGGGCCTGGACAAATAGTCCGATGGGAATGGAGTTGGGCTTGGTTCGACCCGCGACTTCAGTCTCTTGCCAGAGTTTGTGGTGGAGTGCGTCCGCGCGGGTGAGCGCTTGGTTGACGTCGCCTGTTTGGACAACTTCCAATCTTGAAGAGACATATTCCGCGAGTAGTAGCCGCGTTGGGGCGATTTGATTCTCGGGAAGAAATCCGGCTCGAAGAAAGGTCGTGCCGATGGCGTTCGCTTCCTCGACGATCATTTCCCGCCGCATTTCGAAACGGGAAGCAGCCAGTCCAAAAGTGAAGGCGAGCATAAACGCAACAAGGCCGAGGGTCGCGCCAACGATTGTCCCCAGATGGCCAGCGGTTTCGGTTTCCGTAGATTGGCAACGGTATTTTCCAAGCCGATAGCCGGCTTCGATCGCGAGCAGCACGCCAAGCGTGATGCAAAAAACAAGCAGTGGGATCGAGAGATAGTCGATGGGATTAGTCACTTTAGCCTCATCTGCCTCGTTGGTTTATTTGACGGGCCAATACGTTGTGCTAATCCCATGCCGTCAAGGACGAACTGTCGCGGAAGTCTGGGTCAGGCGGACAAACAACGATTTTGGAGCCAGGTAGTCATTTCCCGCATACAGGTGCGGGGACTTGTCTGGGCAAATTCGCACATCGACAGAGAGGGGATGGGCGTATCGAGCACGAGGGGGGTGGGGTCGCGAAAATTATTGAGCGATACGAAAGGTCGCAGCAACCTGGACAAGAAAAATGAATTCGGGCGAAGAAGTTGTTTTCCGTCAGCTAAAACTTAGTAGACAAACTCAGCTTCGCCGCCGGCTTGGGTGCCGAGGGCGGACCAGACTTGGAGGCTGAGCGATTCGCGGATGAACTGGGTGTGTCCGTCGACGAACAGCATATTGACGCCGGCTGGGTGGCGACTGCCGTAGCTTAGTTCCTTGGCGTTGAAGGGCTGTTCGGGCCGGCGAAGCGAATTGATCGGAACGGCAGTCGAGCCGAAGACGTGAGAGGGCTCGCCGTTGGCGCCTTGGAAGTGATCGACCCAATCGTTTCCCGCCGGGGAGACGGTTCCAAGATCGTAGTAACCATCGCCGATGGAGACCGTGTTTGAACCGCCGTCGTAGCAAAGCTGAAGAGACGTTTTGGGATGAAATCCGTTGTACTGAGGATTGTCGTATGGGTTCATCAAGTC